>Ga0183100_1000605_pt1 | contig 25535 bp, 19 predicted proteins | sample Biomet2_FD_127789 | JGI IMG/M metagenome (GOLD analysis project Ga0183100, IMG submission 127789) | Microbial communities from bioreactor (seeded with anoxic lake sediment) at LBNL, California, USA - Biofuel metagenome 2 | ecosystem: Engineered > Bioreactor > Anaerobic > Unclassified ...
TGTTGAAATCCGCGAATTTTCTGTGTACTTTGAAGTAGTGTGGTCGACATTTTGCCTCCTTGGTTTTCGTTTTGAGAGACAAAAACTATAAGGCAAATGTCGACCTTTTTCCATCTATTCAGATTTTCAAAGCCTATTTTGAGGCGAATCGTGGCTCAAAACGGAGAAGAACCCTTCCGTGGTAGCTTTCGCCGGTATAGAGTGGGGTAAGCTTTCTCAAAATAAAAAGGCCCCCGAAGGGGCCCGGTTGACTGATGAATCATCTGGTTATGCAAATGCATTAAACAGATAGACTGTGGCGTTTTCCGTCTTGCCGGAGGCATAAGTCAGTTTCTGGCTTTTCCTCTGCAACGAAAAACTTCCCAGATCGATCTCTCCTTCATTGCCGAGCGTCCTGAATAAACTGGAGAGACGGCGTCCGATTTGCGAACAAACCTGCGACTTACCCTTTTCGTCCAGATCACTCAGGGAAAGACCTTGGGAACCGGGAAGTTCCAGTTCTCCAAGTTCACAATACTCAGCAAGCTGGTGGGCCGTCAATGGCTTTTTCAGCTCCTCCAAGCCATTGGCAATCGTGAAGAGACCTTTAACCCAGTTTGCCTCCGGGTACATCGTCATCATCTTGGCATCCTGATGTCCTTCCATAAGCGGTACGCTTTTGAAAATATTCTGGATGATCCAATCCGTGGCACGACACCAATCACGGAAATCGTGATGGGCGCTGGCCTGACGAGGTTTCCCCTGGCTGACCCATTCCCGAATAACTGCAAATATCGCTCCCAGATACTTCGGCTGGTTAGCTTTGATATGAGCGAGGATATCACCTTCGGCAAAAGAAGGGAATTGGTATCCCGTTCTCTGCTTAAGGATGCGGATAATATTCGAACGATTCGCCATGTCAGTGGTCAACTCGAAATTATTCGAAGTCGCCATAATGAAATAACGTTTCGCTTCGACCGCCATTTGCGGAGCATAAGGCATTCTTGCCATATGGAGATCCGAAGTGAGAAAGGCTTCGATTTGAGGGCTGTTCATTTTGCCGCGCAGGTTATCGAGTACGATAAGCTGGTGTCCACTGCACAGCGCCGCATCAAAGTTCTCATCCAGACTGCCGGTACCGCCGCTACGCTGAGTTACCGTTACCGGAATCTCATTGTAAATAGCGCCAAGAATCTTGGTGAAGAAACCTTTGCCCGACTGGCTTTTATCCGCTTCCAGCATCATGACCGGAGCTCTTGCGTCCAACACCTCGCCAGCGACCAGCGCCGGAGTCAACAGGGCGGCAAGAGCCCGCGACTTGTCACCTTCGGTTTGAAAGTTAAAGTCCGCGATTGCCTCCCTGAGAAGCTGAACAGCGTCAGCCAGGGGAATGTCTTCGACAGGAATTCCGGTGGGGAAAATCCCGCTTGCTTCGTCATACGAATTGATGATCCGGCATTGGTTGTTTTCCCCTTCGAGAATGACAGGAACACTTGTTACCAGATTAATCCAGGGCAGAATATCGAGAAACGAACGAGCAATCAAAACCTTGGAAGCAGTGTCAGTCGAGCACACATCCGGTTCGAACGAATTCACGCTTTCACCGCCCTTGGTTTTCTTCTGCTTGCCGAGAATCGCCACCTGTTCGAATTCCGAACAGGCGCGCCTGGCCGACAGAACGGTCAGCATCAACGTGCCGTTGCGGTCCTTGTCGATACAACAGACCACACCGCCGCGATTATACAGCCGCTTTTCGGGATTGCTCTCATTGCGATATACAGTCGCCATCGCCTCTGCCGTGTCGGTAAGCGTGATCCCGTTTCCAGGCAAGCAAACCTGCGGCAGAGTGTTTTCAACATGATTGCTGATTTCCGTGGAGGCAATGACATTGTGTTCATCGGCGATAGTCTGCTGATTGGTGTTCATAATTTCGTTCCCCTGTTTATTGTTAACTTGATTTGAATTGACCATAGAAATACTCATTTTTTAAAAACCTTTATTTGATGAGTTCACTTATGGATTTCCCACTTATATACTTTGTGGCACGATAAGAGACATTGGCTTGAGCCATCGTCACGATGGTCGGCGCTTCCTAATCATCCATTTTTCTGCTCCTTTTTTGTTTTCATGCACGATTGTTTTCGGAGGTTTGGAGTAAATAATCACAGAGTAATAGGCATCAACGATTTTTTGTAAAATGATTGGCTTCCGCAACTTGTTTTCATGAGAAAACGTATCATATTATAGTGGTCCTGCCCGTGTTGATATATGCAAGTTAAAATCGTGATGAAATATGCTCGCAATAGATGAAATTCGTTTGGCCGTAGCTCGGGAAACCCCCGAGGAAACTAAGGCTGGCTTAGGTCAATACATGACTCCGTATGTGACCGCTGATTTCCTTGCCTCGATGTTCGACTTTGAAAAGTTTCAGACCTGTAAGCTCCTTGATCCCGGCGCGGGAATTGGCTCGTTGACCATAGCGTTTTTGCGTAAAGCGGCAAGCCGGACAAAGCATTTATGCAACGTTCGAGTGACTGCCTGTGAAATCGATTCTCGAATGAGGGCACAACTGGAAAAAAATCTGTCTTTCCCTGAAAAGGCATTGGCTTCAGCTAAAGTCATAGAAGGCGACTTCATTGAGACTGCCGTGGATTGGCTTCAATTCGCACCGAATGTGCGATTCACCCATGCTATCATCAATCCACCTTACAAAAAGATTTCATCGAGTTCCAGGCATCGAAAATTGTTACGAGCCGTCGATATTGAAGCGGGAAACCTGTATTCCGCTTTTGTGGCTCTTGCACTGCAATTGTTACAGCCTCGCGGCGAACTCGTCGCAATCATCCCCCGCAGTTTTTGTAATGGGCCATATTACAAGCCGTTTCGAGAGTTATTGCTTTCTTGCTCGGCAATTCGACAAATTCACTTGTATCATTCTCGAACTCAAATGTTCAAAGATGACCAAGTGCTTCAAGAGAATGTCGTCATAAAGCTGGAACGCGACGCAAGGCAAGGAAATGTCATAATTTCCTCTTCGTCGGATGACTCTCTAGGCGATTATGCAGAACGTTCCGTTCCGTTTTCAGAAATCGTACATGGTTCTGACGTGGAGAAATTCATCCATATTCCAGTTTCCGATGAGGTAAATGAGGTGAATTCGTCTTCACTGGTCTGCCACACCCTTGAAGATTTGGGGCTGAAGGTTTCTACTGGGCCTGTCGTTGATTTCAGGGTAAAAGAATATCTGAGCATGATGCCGACCAAGAACTCGGTGCCGCTCCTTTACCCCGTTCATCTGGGGTTTGAGAATACCGAATGGCCGAAGCTGAATTCAAAGAAGTCAAATGCCCTGCTCATGGATGAGAAAATTCAAAAACTACTTTATCCGCTGGGGTATTACTGTGTAGTCAAGCGTTTTTCGTCGAAAGAGGAAAAGCGTCGCATTACCGCCAGCGTCATCAACCCAGATACCTTTGGCAATGTTCCGGGCCTCGGTTTCGAAAATCATTTAAACGTGTTTCATTCGCAAAAATCGGGTATCCCAAAACAACTGGCCTATGGGTTGGCTGTGTTTTTGAACAGCTCGGTCGTAGACCAGTATTTTCGGTCGTTCAACGGGCACACTCAGGTGAATGCGACCGATCTGAAGCAAATGCACTATCCCAACCGGGATTTTCTGATGCAACTGGGACAGTGGGCCATACAGCAAAAAACACTTACGCAAGAAGCAATTGACAGTCATATAGGGGGATTGATATGACCCAAGGGATGGATAGCCATATAACGGAGGCGTTGCTGGTGTTGAATGATTTTGGCTTGCCCCGTGCCCAGCAAAACGAACGATCAGCTTTATCATTGCTGGCTCTGTTGAATTTAACTCCAGATAAGCAATGGACGCAAAGCGAATCCCCCATGATTGGAATCACCCCTATTATGGATTGGATGTCTTTGCATTACGGAAAAAGTTATAAGCCCAATACCCGGGAAACGGTTCGTCGCCAGACAATGCATCAATTTGTCGATGCCGGAATTGCACGATATAACCCGGATAAGCCGGAGCGGCCCGTCAACAGTCCTCATGCCGTATACCAAATATCCCCTGAAGCGCTGGACGCGTTGAAAACGTTCGGCTCTCCCAAGTGGGAAACTCAATTGGAAAAATTCCTCGCAAATCGTGCAACCTTGGCAGAGCGATATGCGATGCCACGCCAATTGGAACAAGTTCCAATCCGTCTGAAGAGTGGTCAGGAAATCTCATTGAGTCCCGGAAAGCATAGCGAGTTGATCAAAAGCATCATCAATGATTTCGGGAGCCGATTCGTTCCTGATGGACAATTGGTATACGCAGGAGATACCGGTGAAAAATGGGGATACTTTGACGAAAAGCTCTTGGCTGAACTTGGCGTTATAGTTGACGCTCATGGGAAAATGCCCGATGCGATTCTTTTTTGCCCCAAGCGCAAATGGCTTATCTTAGTCGAAGCAGTGACAAGTCATGGTCCCGTGGACGGTAAGCGCCACGAAGAATTGGCTCGGCTCTTCTCCCGCTCAAAAGTCGGGCTAGTCTACGTAACAGCATTCCCGGATCGCGGCATCATGGGCCGCTATCTTGGCGAAATCGCCTGGGAAACCGAAGTGTGGGTAGCCGACGCCCCAACCCACCTCATCCACTTCAACGGTTCCCGTTTTCTGGGCCCCTACAATTGATGCTATGGCAGAAGGAAGTTCATTGTGGGAGAAAAAAAGATTAAAAGCATTGTACCGAAGGACGATAATCGTTTCTGCTTGAATGTAAATCAAATTCTCCCAGGACTTTCCAACTATGATAGAATTGGCTTTCTTTTTGGAGCAGGAACTTCTGTGGAGGCTGGATATCCTTCGACAAAAGAATTAACGCGTCATGTCATCAACCAGATGACCGATGGAGAAAGACATCATATTGAGGAAAGTTTAGCAGAAGTTGGCATCGTTTTTAACTGGGGAAATGGAGAACCCGATATAGAGCTGTTGTCCGATTCATTGATCAAGAAAAATATTCAAAATAAAACTTCTCTTCTAGATGGAATTATTGATAAAATCACTCTCCAGATTACGAAGAAAATTTCTTCAGTGGCTAGGCCAAATTTGGGTAATCATATTGATTTTTTAAGGAAATTAAAAATAAAGACTCAAGGTCATCATTCAGTTATTTGGATTTTTACAACTAATTATGATCCCCTATTTGAGCTTGCCGCCGCCGAGGTAGGAATTAATATTCGCAACGGTTTTGTTGGCACCTTGAAGCGTCACTGGGATGAAAATTCTCTGCGGCGAGTGGAAGGGGTGATAAATTCGAGAAGAAGCTTTGAACTCAACCGTGAACTTACAATTATTTTGGTTAAATTGCACGGTTCTATCTTTTGGCAAAAGTGCGGAGATAAGTGCTATGAATCATATTGGTCACCAGAAGAACGCCTTACTCCCACCATTGTTTTTCCACGACGGCAAAAATTATGGGATACATTAGCGTTTCCATTCAGTTCATTGATGCGCTATTCTTGCGACATTATCGGAGAAGAGTGTACTCATGTAATATCTTGTGGCTTTAGTTTTAGAGACGAGCACATTCTGGAGCATTTGATTCGTCCACCACTAAGCACGAAACGGCTTCGCGTATTTGCGTTTTTTGGCGAATCGCCGGATTATCTGGATTCAAATTTACTTGCCCTTCCTAATTTCAATCTAGTTACGCCCGAAAAAACCATAATCGATAATATAACCCACAGAATCCCAAGTGAGTCGTGGAAATTTAGTGAATTTGTGAAGCTATTTTAGTTATTGAGGAGCTGTTTATATGCGAGCGTATGAGATAGGAAAAGTTGTTTCCGTATCAGGCGAAAAACTCATAATTTCGTTGGCCCCGTTGTCGGTTGATGGCAAAAAGGGAGTCTCCGAAGCAATGCTGGTTTCGATAACATCTCCAACGGGGCCCGAAAATGTATTGATTGGTCAGCCTGGTTCATTCATTAGTGTACAGATACCCGGAAGTGAGTTGTTATGTCTTGTTGCAGGTATCGACATGAAAGAGTCAATACTCTCGACGACAGAGCAAAGGAATGCCGATGCCTTACATGAATACCCTGTTGACGCTTGTTCGCGCGAATTGACATGCATTCCGATTGGAACGATTGATACCGAAGGCAAATTTGAGCGAGGAAGTGATGTATTACCGACCGTAAACGCGCTAGCCTATGCTGTTACCGCTGGTACTATAGATAAGATATATGCTGGTTATGCTGATGGCGATTTTGCAATTGGGAAATTATCCTTGGTGCCGGATCAAGATGCAAAAATTAATTTAGATGCTTTGCTTTCTCGTCATGCCGCGATTTTGGGACAAACTGGCGGAGGTAAATCATGGACAGTGGCTTCCATCCTTCAGGCAATAGCGAAGTTTCCTCATGCAACAACAATTTTGTTGGATCATCATGGCGAATATGAAAATGCATTTGAAGAAACATATGCCGATACAATTAGTGTCGATGAGTTGGAATTTCCATACTGGTTAATGAATTGTGAGGAACTTATCGGTCTAATGGTGGATAGATCGGAAGCGGCCGCACCTAACCAAGTCGCTAAATTCAAAGAATTGCTTCAATTCGCAAAGGAGAGCCATTCCGAAAATAGGTCGCTGGGGATTTCTAAAATAACGGTCGATACCCCGGTCTATTTTGATTTTTCTTCCATTTTGAGGAAGTTTGAAGAACTTGACATTCAGATGGTAACAGGCAGTCAAGGCAAACTGGTGAAGGGATCGTTGAACGGCCAATTTACGCGACTTTTGATGAGAGCGCATTCAAGGTTAAATGACAGAAGATATGATTTGATTTTCAAACCTCAAACCTATAATTCCTCCGCCTCAATGGAGAATTTATTTCGTCGATTGCTTGGGAAAGTTCAAGATTCCACAAAAAAGGTGGTCGTTTTGGATTTGAGTCCGATCCCCTTTGACGTAAGAAATTCCGTTATTTCTCTTATCCTTCGGTGTTTGTTTGACTTTGGCTATTGGTATAAGCGAATTCACAATGAACCTTTCCCGATGGCCATTTTCTGCGACGAAGCTCATGTTTATCTTAATGATCGCGATATTACGGCGTCAGCCAGCAGGTATTCCGCAGAACGGATTGCCAAAGAGGGACGAAAATATGGTATTAGCTTGACCGTGATCAGCCAGAGACCCCATGAAGTATCAGCAACAATTTTATCTCAGTGCGGCAGTTTTCTTTGCCTAAGAACAACAAATCCCGATGATCAATCTTATATCAAGAACCTATTGCCTGATAATATTCGAGGAGTAGTGAGTATTTTCCAAACATTACGACGTGGCGAGTGTATTTTGTTGGGTGATGCGGTCTTGATGCCGACCAGAATCAGAATTACCAAACCTGATCCTAAGCCAAGCAGTAATGATGCATCCTTTACTAAAACTTGGGCGCAGGATTCATCCGATCTTGATGTCGCAAGGGTTTTGGACTCTTGGCGAAAGCAATCTGTTACTGACCACTAGAGGTAAAAATGTTAAAAAATAAAACTCTTGGTGCTTATACTCCATCTTTTTTTTGTATTAGGCTTAATACAGAAAAAGAATTAATCGAAGCCATAAACGGAAGTGAAGATTGGACTGTATTTGTTCATGAATATTTACATTTCTTGCAAGATATCATTTTCCCTTTTAATATTAAGCGTTGTCGAGATTTGACCACCGTCTTTGGGATAATCATCAAAAAGATAAAAGAGGATGGGTTTTTGAGTCGTCCTTGGAAATATGACGACGAGTGTACCGAGACCTTGAATGTTTTAAATGAGAGCTTTGGGAAAGGAAAGCATATAATCTCTTCTTCTGAGGGAAGTAGAGATATTAATTCTGTTAAAGAAATAATATATATTGCAGAGCGTCCTTCTGAGATTAAAAATGGACCCCATGGAAAATCTATATCGGTTTGTTACTTACCCTCCGGTGATTTCAGTGCGGGAATAGACACTTCCATCCGGATTCACTTTTTGCATGAAGACCCCTTTTAGCGGAGGCTTATTTGATTTTTGCTGAATGTCGAGTTCTGCTTTGAAATCCCTTCTTGCCTGTAATTCGATTGCCTTTTTGAATATAAGGGACGCGGTCTCGTCTCCTTCTTCTGCGGCAAACAAACTGAACAGTGACAGGGTTGCCATAATCAACAATAAAAACTTCATTTTCTTTATTTGCTGCAATCTTTGGAGGGAGAACAATAAGGCAGTGCGAGTCCCGCTTGGCATATCTGCTTTGAGACCGGGCGCATGAACCATGAAAAGAATTTCAGGTGATTTTTCCGACAATTGTTTCATTACAATATTCCTTTTGCGTTTAGTCTCTTCTTCCGTCTACCTCGGAGAATCACGCGACTATCAAAGTGTAGAGAGAATTGCAATCACGGTTCCTTCTCGATATTATGATGTTGGTTATGTTGTAATCATTTCGTGTCGGTATATTTTAAAAAGCAATTATAATGCCATCCTGTTCCTTTTGATTATAACTTATTGTATACCAATGTAAATTCAAAAACAGGCAAGGCAGAGAAATATCGCATTTTTTACAGCTTTGTAAATTGATTCCGTTTTGATTTGTACATTAATGTCACTTTGGTTCACTTGTGGCAAAAAAATAAAAAGCTGCTCATCAAATAAGGGGAATTTTTCGTTTATGGTATATGATAGTACAGCAAATTTGCTTTTGCAATAGAGGAGAAGTAAAAAATTCAAATATTTTTTCAGCGACGAAGGGCCGAGTCGGATAGGCTGATTAATGGTTCGGTTTGGGTCAGGCGTCTCAGGAAGAACGGCTTGACCGCGGCATCCATCTCCGGGCACCGGCTGTGGTCCTGGTTGGGCAGCGCGAGCCAGGACCAGTTGCGGCCTTCTTCGCGGCCCGAACGGTAGTATTGAAAGCACTTTTCATAGCGCGGGTCTTCCGTCCCGCAGGCGAGCAGACCCGGCGCGTCGGATTTCGCCGCACGGGTCATTCCCCATGTGCCGCCGGCGTAGGCGCACCAGGCGAGAATCCGTTTCGGTTGGAAATCGACCAGATGGGAGGTGAAGTGAGCTCCGCCGGAGAATCCGTACAGCAGGAGCGGCAGGTCAGTGCCGTAGATCCGGCGCAGCCCGGAAAGCAGCAGGTCTCCGGACCCCTTTTCCGCGTAATAGTAAGCCGGGTCGCGGGTTCCTTCCCCGGAGGCGAAAGAGAGCCCGGCGAGTCCCAGGTTGTTCTCTCTGGCGAAAGCCTGCCACTCTTTCGATTCGACGAAATAGTCTCCGACCCCGTTGATTCCCGGACAATAGACGAGAACGGCGCGCGGTTTCCCCGACGGTTTCAGGTAGTACAGATCGGCGCGGGTCATCCCTTCGGCGGGCGGCAGTGAGATCATGGCGGTTTTGATGCAGAATACGTCGATCAGGAACAGCGCCAGCGAGAAAAGCAGGCAGCCGATCGCGAACCCGGACAGGATGGCGATTTTACGGTTTTTCTTCTTCATTTCTTCGGCTCTTCCGGCTTCGTCCCCTCGCTTCGGGTCATTGCCAGCAAAGCCGCCATCCAGTTCGGGGCGAGAGCGCGTTTCGGGAGTTCCTGGACCGCGGTATTGGTTCCGCCCGGCATTTCTTCGATGGCCGGTTCGTCGGCCGAATGCGCGATCGTCAGACGGGCGGCGATCGGCTTCAGCGCTTCCGCAGTCAGCGACAGTTCCTCAAACGGATTGTCGAATTTCGGGTTGACCAGCGTGATCCGCTCAAGCCGGGAGAGGGGATTCCGCCCGGCGGCGCGAGCGAGGAGATTTCCACCCAGGCCGTTGCCGATCAGATAGACCGGAAGCGTTTTATCCCGTGCGATTTGTTCCAGTCCCTTTTCAATTTCGGACCGGGAACTCAGCGGCGATTCGGCAGACAGATAGAAGACTTTTGCGCCGTTCTCCGCCAGGTAATAAAGTTCGTCGAGGGGAAATATCATCTGCCCGGTTCCGGGACCGCAGACGAAAAAGACGATCCGGTCGGGATGCGCCGGGCCGGGGAATTCATGCAGCCTGTCAGGGGTATATGCCAATGGGTCGTGCGGAATCTTCTCCCACAGTATTTTGAATCCGGCGGATGGCAGGCGGACGGTCCGCCTCGCGACGCTCATCTGTTCCGGCCACTGTGCGGCAGGGGGGATGACGCCGTACTTTTCACGCATTTCCGCCATATCCCGGATGAAGGTGTGCATCATGGTGAACGCCAGCTCTCCCGGCGAGTGGTGGTCGTTGGTGTAACTGTAATTCGGCGGCGTCACAGCCCGGAGAATGCTCTCGTTGCCGGACTGCCGCGTTGTTTCGAACAGGGTTCCGGTGGAGTTCTGGCCCGCGCATCCCATCGTGTTCAGCGCCAGGAACGGAACGGGGTTGTCCGCCCTCAGTTTCTCATATACGGAGCCGCCGCACCAGGCGGCTGCCGCGATCTTGTCGGGATAGCGGTTCAGCATCATCTCGGCCATGCTCCCGCCGGCGGAGACGCCGGTGACCAGCAGCGGTCTTTTCTCCAGTCCGTATTGTTTGACCAGCCGGTCCTGGACTTTGAATACCCATTCGAACCAGCCCGCTTCCGGGTAGATGTAATATTGGTCTCTGCCGCGGTCGGCGGTTCCCTCGGCGGCGATGGCCATGGAGAAGATCGAGTACTTCAATTTCTCGGCGAAAAAGCGCTGCCAGGGGGCGAATCCATTTTTCAACCATCGGGATTCTCCGCTGAACGGCGCGTGGAAAATCAGATTGCTCGCCGACGGAAGCGGCCGGTTGTTTCCGTCCACCGGAATCAGATAGCGGACTCGGACATGCTTGTTTTTATAAAGGTTGACCTCAAGGGTGAAAAAACCTTCAAGCACGCCGTCTTTGATTTGCTCTCCTTCTTGCCGGGCGACTTCTTCAGTACGTTTTTTCGCGTATTGCTCATAGGGATTGTTCTCCTGCCCGAAAAAATGCCAGATCGCAGTGACTGCCGCGACGGCAGCAACTGTCATGATAGCATATTGCAGAATTCGCATCGATTTTCGGGGGGGCTTCGTTTCGCTTGGGATATTCATTTTCGCAAAGGATCTCATTCGGTCAATAGATGATGAGCTCTGATTTTACCGAAAAGCGAATTGTGCGATCCGGAAGAGCATTTAAAACAAACATATCATGATCAAATGCGCTTGTCAATCTCCTTTTGGGAAGAAAAATTCATTTCTGCTGCATATTTCATTCGCATTGGATATCTCTTTCTTTTCGGGATTCACCGTCTTGTTTTTTCCCGGATTCCAATGTATATTTGCTTCAGATCTCATTTCTTGTGCAACCGAACGTTTCTCCTTGAGAATACCGGTTTGGCGGCATGATGAGTGAATGTGATGCGGATGCGTACGGAATGTGGTAATGCATTTATTTTAAGCCATTAGTGACTGTCGCGGCGTGGGGAGTCGCGACCGGGCGGCTTGAATATCAATCATATGCTTCACGTGTCTGCGGACTTGGGAGATGCATCGGGGGGGAGGGGATGGGACTTCGACGGAGTCCTGTTTCCCCTGAAGGGAAATTACGGGAAATATCGGGGTGTTCCGGAGAATTGGTCCGGAACTTTTGACTCCGTCTGGCAAAGGTTGGTGTATGAAGCGAAAATTGGTGGTGGTTATCAATGGGAAAGGCGGTGTCGGGAAAGACACTTTCTGCGATTTTGTCAGCGAGAAGTACCGAACCCTCAACATTTCGACGATAACCCCGGTGAAGGAAATCGCCCGACGTTACGGCTGGTCCGGCGAAAAGGATAAGAAATCACGCAAATTCCTGGCCGACCTGAAGCGAATCTTCATCGAATACAACGACTTGCCGAACTCTTACGCCTTTCAGGAATATAAGAAATTTCTGGAGGGTGACAAAGAGATCATGTTCGTCCATATCCGGGAATGTCAGCAGATCCGGGAATTCTGCCAGAGGGTCCGGAAGGATGCTTCGAATTGCCGCGAGATGCAGATCGAAGTCGCTTCGCTCCTCATCCACCGCTCCGGCATCGACTCTTCGCAGGAAGATTTCGGCAATGACGCCGATGACCATGTCGAGGATTATCAGTATGAATATTCCTGCGACAACAACGGCTCGCTCGACGAGTTCAGGCAGGCTTCGATCGAACAGATCGACAGAATGATCGCCGACAAGTTCCCGTCTCTCGTCTCCTGATCTCCCGCCGGTGCGAATGTGCGGCGGACGCGGCATCGCCGCATCCCGCCGCAACCGGGGAAATCACTTTCGGTTTTTCTTCTCGAGCATTTTGAAGATGTCGGCGAAGGCCTGGCGGACTTTGTCCTCTCCGGCCGGTTTCAGCAGCTCTTCCGGTGTCGGGCAGTCGGCCACCTCTTCGGTCAGCAGTTCGAGGAACGGCGACGGCAGGCTCGGCTGCAGGAAGCCGCGCTGCATCCGCTGCGCCGCCCGGGTGATGTAGAGCTGTTTCCGCGCCCGGGTGATCGCCACGTAGAACAGCCGCAGCTCCTCCTCGACAGACCCCTCCTCAATCGCGCGCTCGTGCGGAAAGAGGTTCCGTTCGAGCGCCACGCAGAAGACGATCGGGAACTCCAACCCTTTCGAAGCGTGGACGGTCGAGAGCGTCACCGCATCGCCGTTGTTCTCCTCCTCCTCGGTGCGGTCGTTCTCTTCCAGGAGCGCGAAACTCTCCAGGTACTCCTCCAGCGTCGTCGGCTTTGTTTGCCGCTGTTCGAACTGGGCGACCGCGTTGATGAATTCATCGACGTTTTCCCGCCGCTTCATCGCGTCGGTGTGGTCCTTGTAAATGCGCTGGAGTCCGTCGAGATAGTCGGCGTCGCGCAGGAAGGCGGTCATCGTCGCGGCGAGGCGGCCCGGCTCCCGGAACTTCTCCCGGTAGGTGTGGAATACCCCGGCCAGCTCTTTGGCCGCCGTTGCCGCCTTCGGCGTCATCGCCTTCAGGAACTCTTCGGTGTTGAGCTGTTCGAGCATCGGTTTGTGCCCGGTCGCCCGCCCGATCTTGAGCTGGTCGACCGCCTTGGCCGCGAGGCCGCGCGGCGGAGTTCCCAGAATGCGCAGCAGACTCTGGTCGTCGTGCGGATTGACCAGCAGTTTCAGATAGGCGACCGCGTCTTTGATTTCGCGCCGCTTGTAGAACTCCTGCCCGCCCACCAGCCGGTAGGGAATCTGCTGCCGCCGCAGCGCCTGTTCGAGTTCGCGCGACAGGTGGTTCGAACGGTAGAGAATGGCGAAGTCCTTCCACGACAGCGAGTCGTCGGAGTTCTTGAGTTGCGCGATCATCCCGGTGATAAATTCCGCCTCCTCGGTTCCGCCCGCGGTCTTGACCACCTTGACCTTCTCGCCCTGGCCGAGTTTCGACCAGAGCCGTTTGTCGTGGCGGTTGCTGTTCGAGCCGATCACCGCGTTGGCGGCGTCGAGGATGCTGGTGGTCGAGCGGTAGTTCTGTTCGAGTTTGACCACCTTCGCTCCCGGGAAGTGCTGCGGAAAGTCGAGGATGTTGCTGATGTCCGCCCCGCGCCACGAGTAGATGCTCTGGTCGTCGTCACCGACCACGCAGAGGTTGCAGCGGTCGCCGATCAGCTGCTTGACGATGGTGAACTGCGCGGCGTTGGTGTCCTGGTATTCGTCGATCAGGAGATAACGGTAGCGGTCCTGATAATAGGCCAGCGTCTCCGGGAAATCCTCGAAGAGTTTGTGGACCAGCAGCAGCATGTCGTCGAAATCGAGCGAATTCTGGAGCGCAAGCAGTTCCTGATAATGCTCGTAAATCGTGGCGCAGGTCTCTTCGAATCCGTTGTCGGCGAATCGTTTCGCCTCTTCCGGGAAGAACAGTTTGTTCTTCCAGCGGCCGATCACCGACTGGATTTCGGCCAGCGGGAACCCCTCGCGGGTGTTGCACCCCGCTTCGCCCGCCGCCTGCTTGAGCAACCCCTGCTGGTCGGAGTCGTCGGCGATGGTGAAGCCGGGCAGGTAGCCGAGTTTCTTCGCTTCGCGCCGCAGGATCTTGATGCAGAAACTGTGAAACGTCCCCAGCGTGACCCGCGCCGCCACTTTCGGGTCGACCAGTTGGGCGAGACGTTCGCGCATTTCGCGCGCCGCCTTGTTGGTGAAGGTCATGCCGAGAATCTGTTCCGGCAGGATGCCGGTGGCAAGCATATGGGCGATCCGGAAGGTGATGACGCGGGTCTTGCCGGTTCCGGCGCCCGCCAGCACCAGTACCGGGCCCTCGACGGTGCCCGCCGCGTCGGCCTGTTCCGGATTCAATTGCGTGAGAAAATGGCTCATTCCGTGAAATCTCCTGAAAACAGTGAAAAAAACAACCCGATACTATACCACGGCGGAATCGTTTTTGCCAGTGCGGATCGCGTTCGCATTACGGAAGTTCGTGCCGTGCGGAGCGCCGGAATTGGGCCGGGGGACATTCCGGCCAGCCGGGTGAATTCGTTGGCGAAATGAAATTGGTGGCAGTAACCGAGCTGAAACGCGATTTCCTTGACCGAGGCGTCGGTGTGCCGCAGCAGTTCCCGGGCGGCGGCGTCTCCGACGGGCAGGGCGCTTCGCCCCTGCACCCCGACCGGCAGGGTGCCGGTGCCGCGACCAGATCCGCATTAAATGCTGCGCATTTAACGCTCCGATTTTTGGGGAATTGAGGGGGTAGTTCAGGGTGCAGGGGGCGCAAAATACCGCTCCCTACGGCAACCTCTCGCCCGTTTTGGGGGGGGCGAGAGGGCACTTCGGTCGCCTGTTTTTGCAGGAAGTGGGAGGGCAAAGCGCAAGACCATGCCGGGGTGTGCGGCAGGTCTGCTCGTGTGGAGACCTTTACAGGGGCTTGGCAGGCTGTTTTGGATAACCGATAGAGCCTTGCTGGAGGTTCCCGGCCGTCTGGCGCGCGTTCCCTTGTTTGGGTCATGCATGGCGTGTGGCCCCGTGCCTCGCAGGAGAGCTCGCGGCTCGTGCGCGGGCGGCTATCGCTGGCCTCGCGGGGCAATCCGCTTTCTTGTATGAGTGTTGACGATTTGGCGTATACGTTACTCCGCCTGCCGATTGATTTCAAGCCGTTTCGGTGATCTATTAATGAAATGAAAGCGGAACAAAATATCGTGATCAGTTGGAAGCGCAATCTGTTTTTCGTCTGGCTCGCCCAGATTCTGGTGATGGGGGCATTCGGCATGGTCGTACCCTTCATCCCGATCTATCTGCGCGATCACCTCGGCATGGCGGATATTCAGAACCGCGGCGTATGGGTGGCGGCCTTCTACTTCGCCGGGCAGGTCGGCTTCTGTTTCGCCACTCCGGCCTGGGGAATGCTCTCCGACCGCTACGGGCGCAAAATCATGCTGCTCCGCGCCAGCCTGATCACCGCGCTCCTCATGCCGCTCATGATCTTCGCCTCCTCCGCGCTGATGCTGGTGCTGATCCGGTTCGTCGTCGGCTGTTTCTCAGGTGTGAACAACGCCGCCCAGACGCTGATTTGTGACACCACGCCCTCCGAAAAACAGGGGTTCGCTCTCGGCACCCTCAGCTCGGCGATGTGGAGCGGCAACATGCTCGGCTTCGCCGTCGGCGGTTTCCTGATCGACGGACTCGGCTTCACCTGGACCTTCCTCGCCTGCGGCGGAATGCTGCTGGTCGCCGGGTTGCTCATTCTCTTTTTCGTCCGCGAAAATTTCCACCCGGTAAAACCGGACCCGGCGCAGAGCGGAAGCGCCGAAGAGGTGTCCGACTTCCTGCACCGCATCCGGCCGCCCTCGTTCGGCGTCCTCATCTGGAGCGTGCTGCTGCTCTTCCTCTTCGGCGGGCTGGTTCGGAATTTCGACAATCCTTTCGTCGCGCTGCTGGTCGAGACCGTCCACGGCCCCGACGACGTCGCCAAATGGACCGCCGTGATCTGTGGCGCGGCCGCCGCGGCGGGAGTCGGGTCGGGGATGCTGCTGGGTTACCTGAGCGATCGTTTCTCCGCCCGGAAGATCCTGATTCCGGTGCTGATCGGCTCCGGGTTGGCCAAGCTGATGCAGGGCGCGGCGCTTTCCCTCCCGATGCTGGGAACCGGACGCGTCATCAACTATTTCCTCGCCGGAGGCATGGACCCGGTATTCCAGTCGATGCTGGCCAAAATCGCTCCGGTGCACAAGCGCGGCAGCGTCTTCGGCTGGTCGGCGAGCTGCCGCACGGTGGGTTCGATCATCGGTTCGGTCTTCGGCGGCTATGTGGTCTACTATCTCGGCGTCCGCTGGATTTTCTATATCGCCGGAATGATTTTCTTCGTGCTGCTTCCGGTCTTCCTCGCCATCACCTCGCGGCGCGTGACGGAGGCCGGGCGTTCGGTTAGAACGGTTTCCCTCTCTCCGCGCCGTCGGCGGGGAAGCGAATCCCGGTGAGGCGGCGCGCCTCGTCCATCACTTCCAGCTCCAGCAGCGAGAAGCGGCTGTGCGGGTTCTCTTTTTCGCCGCCAGCCTGAATCAGCCGAATCCATTCGCGGACCTCGTAGACCATGTTGGTGCCTGCCTCCGGGGATTCCACTTCGATTCGCTCCGCCGCGCCTTTGCGGGGGTGGAACACCAGGTCGCGCGGGTTGGCGATTTCGCCGATGACCAGGCTCCCCGCCTCGCCCTGGATCTGGCTCGGCGTCTGGCTGTCGGAGATCTTCGAGTAGAGCAGCTCCGCCTGCATCCCGCAATCGTATCCGGCGAGGATCGTCCCCGCGCCGTCGAGCCCGTTAGAGAGTTTCACCGCGTCGGCGAAAATCCGGTCCGGCCGCCCGAACAGTCGCACCAGCGGGTGCACGCAGTAGACGCCGATGTCCATCAGCGCCCCGTTGGAGAGCGCCGGGTTGAAGGCGTTTTCGACGATCCCCGCCTTGAACTTGTCGTAACGGGAAGAGTATTGGCAGAACTGGAACGTCGCCCGGCGGACCGTTCCGAGCCGGGGCAGGTTCGCTGCGATCGCCGCGAAACCGGGGTCGTGGGCCGAGCGCATCGCCTCCAGAATCACCGCCCGGTGTTCCGCCGCGATGGCGAGCAGCCGTTCGAATTCGGGTCGGCTCGAGGTGACCGGCTTCTCGCAGAGCACGTGCTTGCCGTGCGAAAGCATCCGCGCGGCCTGTTCGAAATGGAGTGCGGTCGGGCTGGCGATGTAGACCGCGTCGATCTCCGGATCTTCGGCCAGTGCGGCCAGGTCGGTATGAATCGCCGCCGCGCCGTGCGCCGCCGCGAACTCCCGCGCCTTCGCTTCGTCGCGGGAGTAGGCCGCCGCGTAGTGGAGCTCCCCGCATTTCGCGGCGGCTTCCAGGAACCAGGTAACCACGAAATTCGTTCCGATCGTCGCAAACCGTATCATCGCTGTGTCCTAATTGATCGCGTCGAGGTAGTAGTAGGCGAGCGTCACCAGTGAGAGCGCCAGCACCAGCGCCAGAATAATCATCAGGATCAGCAGATTGCGGCCGAGGAACAGCCCGGCGTGCTTGAGTGGCGAAGCGTTTTCCGCCTTGGGCACATAGCCGGTCTGGAAGGCGAAGATGTCTTCGCGCAGTTCCGCCACGGTCTGGTAGCGATCGACCGGACTCAGCGCCATCGCTTTCTGGCAGATCGCCTCCAGCGCGGCGGGAATGTGCCGGTCGTCCGGAGCCATCACCGACGGAGGCGGAATGTCGCCGGAGGTGGTCCGCCGCAGAATTTCATCCATCGGCAGCCGGACCAGCGGACCCCGCAGCGCCAGCATCGCATAGAGGATTCCGCCCAGCGAATAGATGTCCGAACGGAAGCCGACCGGAAACTCCTTCAGCGGCCGGAGCTGCTCCGGCGCCATGTAGCCGGGGGTTCCCTTCACGTGGCCGTTCGCGTCGATGTCTTCGGCGTTGGGGGAAACCAGTTTCGATTCGGGATCGACCGCCCGCGCCAGCCCCCAGTCCAGCAGCAACACTTCGCCGAAGTCGCCGATGTTGACGTTTTCCGGCTTGATGTCGAGATGGCAGATTCCCTGCGAGTGCGCGAATTCGATCGCGTTGCAGATCCGGATGAAAATCTGGAGCAGCCGCAACTGGCTGAACCGGTGCACCGCTTCGGCATCCCCTTTGGCCAGTTTGCGGATCACCGCCGACAGCGACTGGCCGTGCAGGTATTTCATCGTAAAAAACGGCGACCCCGAGCTGTCGATCCCGAGGTCGTGCACCGGGACGATGTTCGGGTGTTCCAGCTGGGCGGTCAGCCGCGCTTCGCGCACAAACCGCTCGAGATCGATCTTCGGCCGTTCGCGGAAGTCGGGCATGATCGCCATCGCCACTTCACGCCCGGTATCCCGGTCGTGAACCAGAAGCACGCTCTTCATGCCGCCGAACCCGATGGTCCGCAGGAACGTATAGCGCTCCTGCGGCTTCATGGGGAGCGACGAAAACACGTCGATCCCGTCGCCGCCGGCGGGAGCTTCGGCTCCCGTTCCGATGACCAGCGTCTTCAGCTCAGTTGTCTGGGGCATCTGGACCGGACACTCCTTCTTGCTTTTCAGGCCTGCGCTTTCTTGGCGGCGGCCCGTTCCGGCTGCCGGACCTGTTCACGCAGCAGCCGCGGCGGCGTTTCGCCGCGCACTACGGCCCCGTCAATCACGCACCGGGTAACCCCTTCCGAGGACGGAGCCTCGAACATCACATCGGTCATCAGCTCTTCCAGAATCGCCCGGAGCCCGCGCGCGCCGGTTCCCCGCTGGACCGCTTTGTCGGCCAGCGCGGTGAGCGCGTCGTCGGCGAATTCCAGCGCCACGCCCTCCATCGCCAGCAGCCGCTGGTACTGACGGATCAGCGCGTTCTTAGGCTCGGTCAGAATCCGGATCAGGTCGTTGCGCTCAAGCGGTTCGAGCGAAGTCACCACCGGGAGCCGGCCGACGAATTCCGGAATCAGTCCGAACCGGATCAGGTCTTCCGGCTCGCATTTCGCGTACGGATTCTTCGCCAGGTTGGCGGCGGTCTTTTCGGCCACTTCCGCCTCGTCGTCCACCAGCCGCTTGAAGCCGAGCACCTGCTTGCCGCAGCGCCGCTGGATGATCTTGTCCAGCCCGACGAACGCGCCGCCGCAGATGAACAAAATGTTCGACGTGTCGATGCGGATGAACTCCTGCTGCGGATGCTTGCGCCCGCCCTGCGGCGGAACGTTGGCGACCGTTCCTTCGAGAATCTTGAGCAGCGCCTGCTGCACGCCTTCACCCGACACGTCGCGGGTGATCGAGACGTTCTCGGTCTTGCGCGCGATCTTGTCGATCTCATCGACGTAGATGATGCCGATCTGGGTGCGGTCGATGTCGCCGCCCGAGGCCTGGTAGAGCCGGAGGATGATGTTTTCAACATCCTCCCCGACGTATCCGGCCTCGGTCAGCGTGGTCGCGTCACAGATGGCGAACGGCACGTCGAGCAGTTTCGCCAGCGTCCGCGCCAGCAGCGTCTTGCCGCTGCCGGTCGGGCCGAGCAGGAGGACGTTGCTCTTGTCGAGCTCGACGTCCTTGAACAGCTCCGCATTCGCCTTGCGGTGGATTCCCGCCTGGGTCTGGAGCCGCTTGTAATGGTTGTGCACCGCCACCGCGAGCACCCGCTTGGTGCGCTCCTGACCGATGACGTACTCGTCGAGTTCCTTCTTGATCGTCGCCGGCGTCGGGACCTTGAGGTCGAGCACGGGCGGAACCTTCTTCTTCGACTGCTTCTCCTGGCAGAGCGCCTCATAGCCGCTGCGCAGGCAGGTCGAACAGATCGCCAGCCCCTCGTAGCCGCTCGGCGCGAAAATCACCTGCGGGTCGTCGCCTTCCCGCGCGCCGCAGAAGGCGCACATGAGCTTGCTGTCGTTATTCTTCTTTCCCGCCATTGTTTACTTTCCCTGCGAAGGTTTCGAGACCACTTTGTCGACGATTCCGTACTTGACCGCCTCTTCGGCGCCCATGAAGAAATCGCGTTCGGTGTCTTTTTCAATCTTACGGAGCGTCTGCTTGGTGTGTCCGGCGATGATGTCGTTCAGCATCGCCTTCAACCGCAGGATCTCCTTGGCCTGAATGTCGATGTCGGCCGCGGTGCCCTGCGCTCCGCCCCACGGCTGGTGGATCATGATCCGGCTGTTCGGCAGCGCGAACCGCTTGCCCGGCGCGCCGGCGCAGAGCAGCACCGCGCCCATCGAGGCGCACTGGCCGATGCAGTAGGTCTTGACGTCGCAGGAGAGAATCTGCATCGTGTCGTAGATCGCCAGGCCGGCGGTCACCGAACCGCCGGGGCTGTTGATGTAGAGGTCGATATCCTTCTTCGGGTCTTCCGCCTGAAGGAACAGGAGCTGGGCGACGATGAGGTTCGCCACATCGTCATCGACCGGAGTTCCCAGAAGAATGATCCGGTCTTTCAGCAGCCGGCTGTAAATATCGAATGCTCTTTCGCCCTGTCCGGTCTGTTCGACCACCATCGGAACCAGAAAAGAGTTGCTTTTCATCATCGTATCTCCTCGCTGTTGCATGATAAAGAAATCTCCTCAAACACAGAAAGAGCCGCGTCGGCGCGTCCGTATCGGACGCTCCGCCACCCGGCTCTTTCGGAAGGATCAAAAAGCTGCTTTACTTCGTCGCCAGATCGGCAAGATGATTCAGCACCTTGTTGCTCAGGATGTCCAGCTGAAGGTCATCCATTCCGCCGTTCTGCTCGAGCATCGAGCGGAATTCCTTCTCCTTGTAGCCGTAATAGCGGCTCATCTCGCGGAGGTGGTCGTCGATTTCGTTCTCTTCGAGCTTGATCCCCTCGGCTTTCGCCAGTTTGCGCAGGATGAAAGTGCGGCGAAGCGCCTTCTTGGCGGCCTCTTCGGCACCCTTCTTGTGCTCTTCGAGCCCGGCCTTGAACTTCTCGGCGTCTTCTTCGCTCTTCACGATTTCACGCGCCATTTTCTGGATCTCTTTCTGGACTTCGCCGGCCAGGACCGACGGCGGCAGCTCGAACTCGCCGACGGCGGCGTCGAGCGCGGCGTAGACCTTCTCGATCACCGCGTTGCGCTGCTTGCCCTGATTTTCCTGCTCCATCGCCTTGCGGAGCATGTCGCGGAACTCTTCGATCGACTTGACCCGGGCCTTCTCGGCGAGTTCCTCGTCGGAGAGCTCGGCGCGGCGCTGGACGCCTTCGACCTTGACCGTGTAGTTCACGGTCTTGCCGGCCAGGGCGGCTTCGCGGTAGTCGGCCGGGTAGTCAGCCTTGACCGTGTATTCCTTGCCTGCTTCGGCGCCGGTCAGGGCGGCGATGCAGCCCGGAATCGTCTCCGGATCGCTGAGCCAGAGGAAGGTGCTCTCGGCCTCAAGCTGACGTTTCAGCGAGGGGGAGGCGTCTTCGGACATCGGGAAGTCGCTCTTGTAGGTGACCTTGAGCATGTCCTCGGCCTTCGCGCCGCCTTCCGCCTCGGCGTAGTTGCCGTACATGGCGCGGTAGGTTTTGAGGCGGGCGTCGATCTGCTCTTCGGTGACGGCGTCGAGCGCCTCGGTCACTTTGACCGTCTTATAGTCGCCGAGTTCGAACTCGGGAGCAACATCGGCGCCGAGGGTGAACTTGAATTCCTTGTCGAACTCGAGCTTCGGCTCGCCTTCGATGCCGCAGGTCACGATGTCGAGGCTCTCGTCTTTTCCGGCGAGGTCGAACGCGGCGTAAACGATCTTGCGCTCAAGTTCCTGGCGGATTTCTTCGGCGTAGCGGCTCTTCAGCATCGCGGTCGGAGCCTTGCCCTGCCGGAATCCCGGAATGGAGACCGCGCCCGCGAATTCCTGGACGACCCGGTCCATTTCACTCTTCACCGCGTCCGCCGGAACGACGAAATCCAACTCCTTGCGGCACGGTTGCTTGGAACGCACTTCCATCTGGATCGAATCCACGAGATTCTTCGCCATCTCAATCAAACCTTTCTTTTATGCGGTCTCCCGGTTTCCGCCGGGCCCGGCATTGCATTTCAATCTATTGATACAGACCGTTTAATGTAACACCGCTTCTCATGTTTTTCAAATCGACGACCGCAAAAAAAGCGGAACGCGGCCGCATGAAACGGCCGCCTCCGGAATTACAGGACGCGCTCGATGACGATTTCGGGATCAATCTCTTCACGCAGAATGCGTTCGAGGCCGCCTTTGATGGTCATTGCCGCATGGGGACAGCCGCCGCAGGCGCCGCGCAAGCGGAGCTGGACGGTTTTTCCTTCGATTCCGACGATTTCGAGGTCTCCGCCGTCAGCCTGGAGGTGGACGCGAAGCTCTTCGAGCCGGTCGGTGATTTTTTTGCTGAGATCATCCATGATCTTATCTCCCGTATTTTTGAATGTGAAAGCCTGCCTTCACGGTAACACAGTATATGCCGCGTCCGGCGAAAATTCAAGTTCCGGGGTGGAAAATCGTATCTTTTTTCCCGATTTCTCCCCGGCGCGGTTGCAAATCGCCCTTCGGGACGCTTCATTAATACGAATGTATTGCAACGATCGTCAACCCCGGGAACGAAGTCATGGACCATCTGATCGAGCTGCTGGAAAACCCGAAGGTGTTCGGGATCGGGAAACTGCCGCCGCGGGCCGCCTCCTGGCCGTCGAACCGTCCGGAGCTCTCTCCCGGCGAATTTCTTCACGATATCTCCGACTGGCGGCTCCCGCTGGACGGCCGCTGGAAGCTCCGCTGGTCGCCGCGCCCCGAAGGGCGGACCGCCGGATTCGAAGTTCCCGGCTTCGACGACTCCAACTGGAGCGACATCGAGTTGCCGGTCAACCTCGAATGCGCCGGGTTCGGCACCCCGATTTACAGCAACATCACCTACCCGTTCCACTGCGACCCGCCGCATGTGATGGGCGAGGTGCCCGAGGACTGGACCACCTTCGTCGAACGCAACCCGACCGGTCAATTCCGGCGCGTTTTCACGCTGCCGGACAACTGGAGCGGCCGGCGCATCGTCATCCACTTTGCCGGAGTGCAGACCGCCTTCCGGCTCTGGATCAACGGGGAGTACGCCGGGTACAGCGAGGATTCGATGGGGCCCGCCGAATTCGACATCACCGCGCTGGTCCGGCCCGGTGAGAATTCTGTCGCCGTCGAAACCTACAAATACTCCAGCGCCAGTTATCTGGAAGACCAGGATTTCTGGCGGCTCTCCGGCATTTTCCGCAGCGTTTTCGTCTATTCGACCGCCCCGGTTTTCATCGCCGACGCGGTGATTTCCGCCGATTCCGCCGCCCGGACGGTCCGCGCCGAAGTCGCGGTGGAGGGGTGGTGCGATGCGCTGACCCTCGAACTCGCCGTCCGCGATGCTTCGGGCAAGCCCGTCGCCCGGATCGAAGGAGGGCGCGACCTTGCCGCCCGGCTTGATTCCATCGAGCTCTGGAGCGCCGAGACCCCGGTTCTCTACACCGTCACCGTCACGCTGCGGCGGGGAGCGGAACTCCTCGACATCCGCCACTACCGTACCGGGTTCCGCACCATTGAGATCACAGACCGCCGCGTGCTCTTCAACGGCAAACCGCTCCGCTTCCACGGCGTCAACCGCCACGAACTCAACGCGGAACGCGGCCGCGCGGTCACCCGCGAGGGGATGCTCCGCGACATCAAAATGATCAAGGCGGCCAACCTCGACGCGGTCCGCTGCAGCCATTACCCGAATCATCCGCTCTGGTACGAGCTCTGCGACCGGTACGGAATCTACCTGATCGACGAGGCCAATGTCGAAAGCCACCACCTTTCCTATCACGCCTGCGTGCTGCCGGGGGACGATCCGGTCTGGGAACCGGCGGTGCTCGACCGTGTTGAACGGCTGGTCCGCAGCAACCGCAATTCGGTTTCAGTCACCGTCTGGTCGCTCGGCAACGAGGCCGGTTACGGCACTGCCTTCGATGCGGCGGCCGCCGCCATCCGCAAACTCGACCCGCGGCCGATCCAGTACGCCGATATGAACATCGTCGCTGAATTCGACAGCCAGACCTACCCGACGCCGCGCTGGCTGGTCGAGTACTCGCAGGACAACGCAATCCGCATCGGCGAGCACGGCGAGATCCCGCACCCCCGCCAGCACGGGCCGAACCCGAGCACGAAGCCGTTCATCATGAACGAATACGCCCATGCGATGGGCAACAGCACCGGCAACTTTTTCGAATACTGGGAAGTGATCGACCGCAACGACTGCCTGGCGGGCGGCTTCATCTGGGAGTGGTGCGAACACGCGCTCGCCACGCCGAAGGGTTACGCCTACGGCGGCGACTTCGGCGACAAGCCGAACGACGGGAACTTCTGTTGCGACGGTCTGGTCCGCTCCAGCCGGGAGCCGAATCCGGGACTTTGCGAAGTGAAATGGGTCCACCGTCCGCTGGTCGGCACGATCGACCGCGCGACGCAGACCATCACGCTGACGAACCGCCGCTTGTTCCGCTCCACCGCGGGCGAGGCGATCCGGTGGAAGCTGCTTGCCGACGGCCGCGAAATCGCTTCTGGCGCCTGGGCGTTTGTGCTTGAACCCGGCGAATCGAAGACGGTGCCGTACCCGGCGGCGTTCCCGAAATCGGGGGAACTCTTCTGGCGGATTTCGCTCGGCGCCGCCGCCGAATTCGAGCTGCCGCTCGGGGCGGAACCGACGTTCCTGGTGTTCCCCGACGTCAATCCGTGCCGGAAGACTCCCGAGAACCTCCGCCCGGCGCAGAGCTGCAATCTGCCTCTCCTCGCTCCGCCGGAAATCGCGCTCGACCGCGCCGAAACCGACAACGACCGCGGCTGCCGGTTCGACATCCGCACCCGGCTCCGCAAGCCGGAAGAGTTCGACACCTCGCTCGTCTGGGAGACGAACGGGGTCGACACAGTGGCCTCGCTGGTCTTCTCCCCCGAAGCCGCCTGCCCGGAGATCGCCCGGTTCGGACTCCGGCTGCTGCTGCCGCGCGAGGCGGCGACGAAGGTGGAGTGGTACGGGCGCGGCCCGCACGAAGCCTACTGCGACCGCAAGCGCTCGGCGCTGGTCGGGCGTTACGAGGCGGACCCGGCGACGCTGCACACGCCCTATACGCGGCCGCAGGAGAACGGGCAGCGGATCGACGTGCGCGTTTTGACGCTGATTTCAGTGACGGGTGAGAAGATCGAAATCAGTTCCGACCGGCTGTTCGGCTTCACGCTCCGCCCCTACCGGACGGCGACGCTGGAAAAGGCGCGGCACAATGAAGAACTTCCGGACGAAAATCTCTGGGAGCTGACCCTCGACCACGTTCAGCGCGGCGTCGGCGGCGATAACAGCTGGAGTCTCGACGTCCACGACCGGTATCGGATTCCGGCCGGGCAGAAGCTCGCCGCCCGCTTCGTCTTTCGGATCGTCTAGCCATTTTAATACCGTTTGGGGAAGTTGGAGAAGCTCCGCCTTCGGCGCGAGCGGGTGAGTTGACCTGGCGGTCAACTCCACCGCTGCCGCTCACTGCCGGACTCGTCCGGCAATTGAGCTGTTTAGTGAGCGACAGGTTCATGCCTCCGGCGGTTGGGGCGCTTCGCCCCCAA
>Ga0183100_1000606_pt1 | contig 25500 bp, 16 predicted proteins | sample Biomet2_FD_127789 | JGI IMG/M metagenome (GOLD analysis project Ga0183100, IMG submission 127789) | Microbial communities from bioreactor (seeded with anoxic lake sediment) at LBNL, California, USA - Biofuel metagenome 2 | ecosystem: Engineered > Bioreactor > Anaerobic > Unclassified ...
CGTCCTTGCGAAGAGAAAGAAGAACCCGCTTACTTTTTCCATTGCGATCGATACGTTGGTGATTTGCTGGCTTATTTCGACGCAAATCCCAAGTTTATCGTCCCGGAAGGCCGTAAAGCCGAGATGGTTAACAACTTTATCAAGCCCGGTCTTAATGACCTCTGTGTGAGCCGAACAACCTTCGATTGGGGTATCCCCGTGAAGGAAGCGCCGGGTCATGTCGTCTATGTCTGGCTCGATGCTCTCACCAACTACATAACTGCCCTCGGATATCTCCAACCAGACGATTCCCGTTTCCAATCCTATTGGCAGGATCCCTCCTGCGAGATCGTTCATGTCATCGGAGCGGACATCACCCGCTTTCATACGATCTATTGGCCAATGTTCCTTCAGGCGATGGGCCTACGCAAACCCAACCGAGTTTTCGTTCATGGTCTCATGATGATGAAAGACGGCAAGATGAGCAAGAGCCGTGGCAACACCGTCTATGCCGAACCTCTTTGCGAACGTTATGGCGTCGATGCGGTTCGTTATTACCTTGCTAGCGAGATTATCTTTGGTCAGGATGGCCGTTTTACCCCCGAAGACTTCGTTTCCCGCATCAACACCGACTTAGCCAATAATCTTGGCAACCTCCTTAACCGCACCGTCTCCATGATCGACAAGTACTTCGGAGGCATTATTCCCGCCTATAAAGGCGAGTTGAATGATTTTGATAAGGGACTTCGTGAAATAGCCGAAAAGACCGTCAAGTCCTATGAGATTCTTAGTGACGATCTAAAGGTCACCGAAGCCTATGCCGCCGTCCTCGAGATGGTGGGCGCCGCCAACAAGTACATCGAGCAAAGCGCGCCATGGTCTTTAGCAAAAGACCCAGAGAAAAAGAAGCAACTAGAGAGCTGCATGGCTCACCTTGCCTCGATTATTTTCCTCGCTGGCGAATTGCTGTCTCCGATCCTTATCACGAAGAGCGGGAAGATCTTTGATCAACTAGGCATTCCTGCATCATTACGGAACTACGAGAGCGCGATCAAGCTCAACGCCATCGGTGGCCTCAAGGTCGCCAAGGGAGAACAGCTCTTCCCGCGTCTTGACGAAAAAGTCGAAGTCGAGTTTATCCAACAAATGATGGCGGCTCCGAAAGAGAAGGCCGCGGCCTAATGCCACAGTACGATCGTCCGAGCACCTTAACCCTGAAATGCATTGATCTTTCGTTTGAGGGGCTGGGGGTCTGCAAAGACAATGGACGGGTTATTTTCGTCGAGGAGATGTTTCCTGGCGATGAGGCCCAAGTAGAAATCGTCTACCAGAGAGCGGGTTCTCTTTTCGGCCGGGTCACCAAGCTTCTTAAGGCTTCGCCCGATCGTATCGAACCAAAATGTAAAGTATGTTCATCTTGTGGTGGCTGTGAGTTCCAGAAGTACGCCTACAAAGCTCAATTAGTTTATAAGCAAAAGAAGGTTGTTGAGCAGTTTAGAAAAATTGGCCATATGGACGTCGAGGCCCTTCCGACCATCGGAATGGAAGACCCCTACTTCTACCGTAACAAGATCCAGGTTCCTTTCGGATGCGACAGCAAAGGAAACGTCTACTGCGGCTTCTATAAGCAGAACACCCACGTCATCGTTCCTATCGAAAAGTGTTTTATCGAAGACGAACGGGCCGAACCCATTCTGAAGGCGATGCGTTATCTCATGAAGTCCATGAGAATCGGACCCTTTGACGAGGACTCCGGCGAAGGCGTGATTCGTTACGCCCTAATCAAAACCTCAAAATTCTTCCATGACGTGATGCTGGTCCTCGTGACTGGCGTCGATAGTTTCGCAAGCCGAAACAACTTCGTGCGCGCTTTGGTTGAACAATGCCCCGAGATCACCACCGTCGTGCAGAACATCAACAGCCGGCACACCAACGTCATCTTGGGCGATCGGACGAAGATACTCTATGGCAAAGGGTTCATACGCGACACCCTTTGCGGCGTGAACTTCCGGATCTCTGCCAAGAGTTTCTACCAAACCAACCCCATCATGACGGAGATTCTATATAACACCGCGATGGACTTCGCCAAACTCACGCCAGACGATGTTGTCTTTGATGCCTATTCCGGCATCGGCACCATTGGCATGATCGCGGCCAAGAGGTGCAAGAAAGCCATTTCGGTCGAGATTGTTCCTGAAGCCGTTCATGACGCGATCGCGAACGCCAGAGAGAACAACATAACTAACTTCGTTTCGTATGCGGATGACGCCTCGGATTACATTACTAGAATGGCCCGTGTGAACGACCATATTGATGTTTTGTTCATGGACCCCCCGAGAAAAGGCAGCGACCAAAGGTTCCTTGATGCGGTTATCAAGCTTAAGCCCTCTCGTATTTTATATGTGTCTTGCGACCCCACTACGTTGGCCCGGGATGTTGCTTATCTTAATCAGTCATACAAAGTTGGGAAGATCCAGCCGGTCGACTTATTCCCACAAACATTCCATGTTGAGACAGTGGTTGTGCTTTCGATCAGGAAGCGCGATTGAAGATCATCTCTCGTTTATGCTCTATAAAGTAAAGACCAAATCCAGTCATTTCTGCTAGCCCTTGTAAACGTCTATCATTATCAATAGACTGTTGTCGTTACTCTGTTTGGAAGACGAGAGATCGAAGATTCATTCCATTTATGGCCTCAAGGCGTTTTTTGATCTCAATATACCGATCTGTTAAAATACTTTTATGAAATTCGACGAATGGCTATCTGTCTGTCCAAAGAAATCGGGCGGAGTCCTAAAACCGAAATCTGTTTATTCCTATTCGCAAGGGATGAAAATCATTTCGAAGGAAATGATGGATTTAGGCGTGATTAATAAGCCCTTAGAAACGATGGACCTTTTCGAGCTGGATCTAGCCATTTTGGTGATATTTCATGAGCCACATTTTTTGCATAAAAACACAACCGGAGACAATATGTATAGCAATGCCCTTAAAAAATTCCGGTGTTATGTTTGCCAACGCGGCACGATTGGGGTATCTGAAACAAACGAAGAGAAAAAAATCTTATCGGACAACAAAATTACAAAAACAGAACGCGAAACCATCGTAAAAGCCAGGATAGGCCAGGGCCCTTATCGAGACCAATTGATGGCGAAATTCGGAGGGCGGTGTTTGATAACTCATATCAATCTGCCAGGTCTTTTGGTCGCCAGCCACATTAAGCCTTGGTCGGTATCTTCTAACGACGACAGAATTTGTCGTGATAATGGCTTACTTCTCAGTGCAACATATGACCGGCTTTTTGACACAGGCCTAATTACCTTCCAAAACGACGGGAAGATTCTTTTATCCGATATGATTACCCCTCAAAATGCACAAGTTTTGGGGCTTAGAAAGGGAAACGCCTATGATATTGGTTTTAACGCAACAATGGGCGTTTATCTCGAATATCATCGTGATGTTATCTTTTTGAGATAGGTTCATATTTCCGTCGATTGTTTAAGCCCGTGTTGACTATGCTTCGTTTTACATGTAAACTAGACAAAACAGACATGTAAAGTGGACAGGAAAAATCAATGATCACAATCGAAGAAGCTGCCAAAAAAAGTGGAAAGAGCCAGAAGACAATTAGAAGAGCTATTGCCGCAAAGCAATTGTCCGCCGAGAAGATTCAAAACCATTACCGAATCGATGAGAAGGATTTTTCCGTTTGGGAAGATTCCGGGTGTTCCACGGAAGGGTCTGAAGACCCACAGAATATTTTGGTCGAGAAAAAAGATCGGATTAATTGGATTGATATTTCCGATGACTGGGAAAAAGATGGGTGGAAGCATAAATCGGATTCAAATGGTTTCAATTTTATCGATCTTTTTTCAGGAGCGGGTGGTTTGAGTTGCGGATTGGTGATGGCCGGATTTACCCCAATCGGTTCCGTAGAAATAATGCCGCAAGCTGTCGAAACCTATAAGTATAATTTCGTCAAAAAGCATTACTTTGACGAGAAACCCGTCACCTCCGACATAAGGTCAAAAGAGGTCAAAACGCAGCTCTATCATAGCGTGGCAGGAAAAAAGGTTGATTTAATTGTGGGAGGTTTTCCTTGCCAGGGTTTCAGCCTTGCTGGTTATCGCGTGGTGGCCGATCCTCGAAACAGTTTGTATTTGGAAATGCTCGCGATCGTTAAACACATCAAACCGGACTTTGTCGTTATGGAAAACGTTGAAGGTCTTCGGTCAATGCTTAACGGGAAGATTGAAGAGAAAATCATTAAAGACTACAAGAAAATTGGATACAAAATAAACGTTACTATCTTAAACTCTGCCGATTATTTTACCCCCCAGATTCGCCATAGGGTGCTTTTTATCGGTAATTGTATTGGAGCCAAAAACTACCACCCGAAACCAATGATAGAAGAAAATAATTACGTCACTTTGGGTCAGGCGATCGGGAAGTATATGGATATAAAAGAGGATAAATCTTTTAATCACGTTTTCGCCAGGTCCTCGCCAGCGATGCGGGCCCGTTTGGCGGCCGTTCCGGTTGGGAAGAGTTTGTACGGGAATTATTCCGATGCTTGGAAGAAGTCTCCTTGGGATAAACCATCCTGCACAATCAAGGAAAATCATGGAGGGGTCAATATTCACCCTATCCTGAACCGGACCTTGACGGCCAGAGAACTTGCGGCACTGCAAACATTCCCAGATGATTTCTTTTTTTGTGGAAGTAAAAAATGGCAACTAGTTCAAATAGGGAACGCCGTTCCTTGTTTGCTTGGAAAAGCCATCGGAATTGCCGTCAAAAAATCTCTGGAATTAGCGAGAAAGAAATAGTCTATCTTTGCTTCGAACCATCGAAGTATTCATTTATCAAAGAGAGTAGATTTTCAAAATCAAATCTAAATTTATAACTATCGCGATGTTGATGAACTTGGAACTCCCCAAGCTTCATTCCCCGGTAATATAGGGTGTTTGATTCTTTCCATACTTCTGGGGTTCTTTTGCTGAAACTGAATAAATTCTGATCAAATGGCATATTTACGCCGAAATTTTTGTTTATGATCTCAGAAACAAAAGTCCCGTCCTTTTCAAAAATGCGGAGTAAATAATCCGAATCAAAAAGATGCGATAAATACCTTTTTATTAATACATTCGTTTGGTTATAAGCCAAGAGTTTGAATCTTTCATGGTCGACCGTTTTGCCATCCAGCAAATCCTTGAAATACCCAGAGAATGTTTTTGCACATGGCTGCCCTACTTCTGGAGGACAAACCATTTTTCCTATGTTTGTTTTTAAAGAGAGTTTGTAACCGCCATCCAAGATAAAATCGTAACTGCACTTACTTTCTCCACCACGCTCTCCAGTATTTGCTCCGGTGTACTCTATGGGTTTGGGCAGCATTCTGAAGGCCTGCTGCAAAACGGGCCTAAGCTTTGATTCAAGAGAGGTCAATGAGCGGCCTTTTATGCCCTTATCGTCGATGCCGAACAACTTGCAAACCGTTTCTTCGGCCGTCATTCCGAGACTCTCATTATTTTTCTTTTTTTGTTCGAGAAGACCGATCAAGGTTTGGATGTAAAACCGAAAAATGAGTGTTCTGCCTCTAGGAACTTGAATCTCGGCCAACTCGAGGCCTTTGTACTTGAGCGTGTTGCTCCAGGCCCAAGATGAAGCCGAACGCGTGAAAGAAAAATTGGATGGCGAAAAATCTAGATCGGGGTAGTTGTCTCCGTCAAAAACGAGGACCGAATTTTGTTTCGTGTCAACAAACGCAAGGTAATCTTGGGAAAAGACATTGTCGATATAAACAGGAAGAATTTCTGAAATATGATTGCAGAACAATTCCCGAATATCGCCCTGATTAGTGATTTCTCTCCCAAAAACATCGCTAAAATAATCAGTTAAGGTTTTGTATCCAGCCTGTCCGACAACACGAGGTGAAACTTTTTTGGAAGTTGAAGAGGACCTCACCGAGAGTGTTTGGCCGTTTTCTAAGAGGAAATTGTAGGGAACCTTGTTAGTAGAGGATCCCGGCTGGAGGTCAAATGTTGTCAGCTTAACTGGTTTTGAAGGAACGTCAGCAAAGATGAGCGCCCTGTACGATTCCAGTGCTTCTTTGTGGTTTAATAAAAAATCCTGATCGCACATCATAAGTATGCGGTCTGAAACAACTAGGCCATAATAATTTGCGATATAGACTTGTAGGGTGAAACCAAATTTTGAACTATTCATGCCTAACATTATATAAATATTCTTCGATTTTTGTTAATAATCCTCGTTACAAACGAGAGTTTTAACTTAGAATTTATCAATTTACCACAACGGGAGAGAATGTTTCCTAACTTAATTATCGCTCGAAGTAAAACGGAACGATTGCCATCCTAGGTAACGCTCACGATTCAGCCGAATAACTATTTCTGATAACCTGGGAGCAAACATTTTCTATGATGCCTTTGAATGATACTTTCTTCTGAATTCGCCCGCAAATTACATGTTCAGGTCGCGTGTCTAAATCATTACGTTTTTCCGCTTTGAAAAAAACTCCTGAAAAGAGAGGACATTTTTAGGAATATTTACAAGACCCTTCTACGTTAATAATACAAATTGGAGTGTTAATGAATCTTGGACGTGGAAAAGGCTAAAAACAGAAATGATGTGGCGTTAACAATCTGTTATAATCACCGTATTTTTGAAGGACCAGGATTTATGGTTGCCTGTTCTCGTTTTCTTGGTTAACGGATGTGAATGTAAACAATCATTTAGAGTTTTTTATTAAAATGAAATATACAAGAGAAGTGCTATTATTTCCTTAGTGATTATAAACGCCATTGATTATTTTTACTCTGAAGTGGGTCCCTCTCTCGATGTTAAGTCGGCGAGAATCCAATTTGTCAAAAAGCTCGTCGCGAGCCACAGGAAGCTCCACTCGTTTGAACTAAGGATTTCTGACAAGAAGAATCTGACTAAGCAACTAAATAATGGCAATGAAGGGGGGAGAAGATAGTTCAAGAATCAACAAAGAAAGAACGCAGATTCTTCAAACACAAACCGAGACTCGTTCCCGGTCTACGCAAGTTTTGCTAGTCGTTAAGAATACTCAACGACAAATCTGAATTCACTTATGGAAGAGCTTTTTGGGCCTAGACAACAAGTAAAAGGAATGAATAAATATGGGAAAATGTGTAATTTGTGGAAAGCCTTCAGGTATGTATCCGCTTTGTGTCGATCATTCGAAGATGATTAAAACAGGTCAAGTTGTTAAAAACCCTAAGGGAGAGTGGACGTTGGCTGCCAAGAAAGAAGAAACCAAAAGCGGCACTAAATGCGTAGTTTGTGGGAAAGAAAGCAAAGGCATGCCGCTTTGTCATGATTGCTGGAAAGACGCAATGGCCAAGGAAGAGGAAATCGACAAGAATAGCCAAACTCCTGCCTCTTTGAAAACGTATTATTACAATTTAAAATCCAGCATTTATCGAATGACCGGCATTGAGTTTATTAAGCCGAACAACCTTAAGCTTTTTTCGATTGCCTATTTGCTTTCCGACTCTTATGCCGACACCTCACTCGCTACTCGCGTGGCCGATGATGTTAAGGACATAATGGACGCAAAAAAAGAAAAGAAAGTTGAACGCAGTGACGAAACGGTCAAACAAGATCTTCAGCAATCCGGCCAAATGAGGACCGAGGATGGCCACATGGTCAAATCGTTGGGCGAGCAGGCCGTCGATAACGCTCTATATAATTCCGGTTGGGCTCATTGTTATGAAAAGAAAGTGGTCGGAATCGATGAAAGAGCAGTCTTTTGCGATTTCTTTATTCCTGGTAGTTTCGGTAAGGGTGTTTACATTGAATACTGGGGAATGGAAACCGACGATTATAACGACAACAAATCAGAAAAACGAGATCTCTACAAAAAGCACAATTTACCACTGATTGAAGTTGAGAAAGATGACTACAAACAAACCGGTGTTCTTTCAGATCGTGTAAATACAGAAATAAGAAAGCTTAATAAAGACCTCAACCTTGGAATAAACATTCCGGGTGGGCAATAGGCTTCTGACATGTTTTTTATCGTCCGGTGATTCCCCGGTTTCGGCGCTATTAAACAATCGAATTGTTTTGATCGTTTACGCGTCAATGATTAAAGCAATAATTGAATCTATTCTTGCTTTTGGGAATTCACATTTTTCTTATTTTTTTGTTGCTCAAACGTTCCAATATGGAAAACATGTGGCCATTTAGTAAAAACTAGAATTCGAAAAACCAATTTAACATTGGATGCCTTCCGCAAACCCAAGAGTATCCATCATTTGTTTAAATACTCTCGAAGCCAAAGTGGGCAGAGTGAAGGAACAATCGTTCTCGATTTCTCGTGTTTCATGAAGCAGAAATCAGGAAACAGATTGGTAGCAACGTTGCCGTTGTCCTCCAATAAAACGATGGCGACTTGTCAGAAAGGAAAATATAATAGTAAAGAATTATGGATGGCTTTGAATTGATAGGAGAGAACGGTTTACCTTCCCTTGCCTCGACCAAAACGATTGATTTAGAGATTTCCATAGATGCGGAAAAATCAATAAACTACGTAAATTGGCAAGCTGAAAAGAATTTGAAGGTGGCTCAAGGAAACAACAAGCAAAATGTCTTTTCCTTCCTCAAAAAAATCGAGATAGAAAACAAAGGAATAAGCGACATTTTCAACGCGACCTTGGAAATCAAATTCCTTCCGGATTGCATTTCTTGCGACGCCATCTCCCTAACATGTCTTGAAAAGGGTAAAACGACAGTAGTTGACGCCTCCATCAACCTTCTCATCGACCCAAAATTTCTTTATGAACTCAACGAATCCGTCAATGGTTCGATGAATTTTGTAATTAAGGATAAAGATGGCTCGATTTTGGCTTCAAAAACCCAAGATATCCGGATTCTTCCGATTGAGGAATCCGCCAGTGAGGAAAGGATCAGGATGGTCCTTTCTTCCTACGTTACCCCCCACGACGACGCAGTGCTGGAGATCAAGAAACGAGCCGCTTTAATTAAGGGAGAGAAAACAGGGAACCCCGCCTTTGATGGCTACCAAGCCGAAGATGTCAATGATGTCCTGCAACAAATTGACGCGATTTGGCGGGCCTTGCAGAGCGTCGGAATCACCTATAGCAACCCACCAACCAGTTTCGAAAAAACCTTTCAGCGTATTCGTCTTCCCCGAACCGTTTTGAACGAAAAAGCGGCTACCTGCCTTGATTTCTCGCTATTGTTTTGTAGCGTCTTGGAAGCGGCGGATCTGCACCCGTTGTTGATTATCGTAGAGGGCCACGCCTTTTGCGGTTGCTGGCTTGTTCAAGAATCCTTTCAAGAAGCACTTATTGAAAACTCCACCTTCCTCTCCAATCGCATTTCCGAGGGCTCTCATGAAATCGCCATTTACGATGCCACTGGCTTGGCAAAAGGGGTCGAGGTAAGTCCAATGCAAGCGAGCGAGAGTGCGCAAGGCGATTTGTTCAATATCCCCTTTTCATACGCCTTGGATATTTCCGGCTGTCGGAAAGATGGCCTCTTGCCGGTACCTACTCCACACCTCGTCGATGGCAAGGTTTCAATCGATTTCAAAGATGGCCTGATTAATGGCTACACCGAAGAGCGCGTGGGTCCCATAGAAAAAGGTTTCATTGATGGTGGGGCCTCTTCGAAAGGGAGATTCGATGTCTGGGAAGAAAAGCTCCTGGATCTGAACATGCGCAACAACCTTATCAATATGCGGTTGGGAGGCCAAGCCGTTCAATTGATGACGACCGATGTCGTTGAGCTGTTTAACCATTTTCAAAAAAATCCTCAAATTGGTCTTTATCCCCTCGAAACCGAACCCATTCACGATCCTCGTTTTCTCGCCTTCGCCAACAGTCGATCTCAAGATGGAGAAAAGGCTAGAGATCTTTTCTCTCAAAATCTTTTGATGGCGAGATCGGCTAATGGGCAAACCGAAAAGAACATCATTAACCTTGCCCGTAAATCTAATTCGGAAGTAGAGGAGAGCGGATGTAACCCTCTCTATTTAACCATTGGTGCCATCCGTTGGTTCGATAACGAGAAAGCTGCCGAGGTTGGAACCTCATCTTTGTTCTCTCCAATTCTTTTGATTCCAGCCTCATTGCCACGTCGTCGTTTCGGTTCAAATTTTACAGTATCTCTCAACCTTGATGGCATTCAATTTAACAAAACAGTCTTTGAGTATTTTAAACAGTTCCTCGATTTGGATTTTTCTGAATTCAATACTCTCTTTTCAGATAAATCACCAGTTATTAATTTACAGAAGATCTACAACACGATCCGAAAAAAAATTGAACCCAAGAGAAATTGGATCGTAATGGATGACTTCGTTTCCCTTTCGATATTTTCTTTTGCTCATTTCGTTATGTGGACCGACATGAAGAACAGTCGTGATGATTTTATCAAAAACCCTATTGTTTCGAGTTTTGTTAATGGCAGAAAGGAATGGGCGGATAACCCCTTTGAAATCGGAGTCAATGACTTGGATGACAAAGTCAAACCGGACGATCTTGCGATTCCCCTCCCTGCCGATTCTTCTCAAATCAAAGCAATTGAGTCTTCTCTTCAGGGTGAGTCATTTATCCTGGACGGTCCTCCAGGAACCGGAAAATCGCAAACGATCGCCAATATGATTACGAACTTCCTTTTCCATGGAAAGAAAGTCCTTTTCGTCGCCGAAAAAAAGGTTGCTTTGGAAGTGGTGAAAAGCCGCCTCGACAAACTGGGTTTGGGCCATTTTTGTCTTCAGGTTCATTCGGCCAAAGCAAACAAAAAAGATGTGTTGGCGCAAATCAAAGATGCTTGGGCGATCGGAAGCACCCAATCACCATCGGAATATGCCGAGAAAGCCCAACAAATCGAAGAGGAACGCCGTCGGCTGAATTCCACTTTGTACCAACTTCACAAACCACAGGGTTACTTCCTCTCCGTTTACGACGCCATCATGGCCTTTCTTCAACTGGAACAATTCAAGAACAAAACAGTCGTGACAAAAGAATACGCCCAATCACTGACCGCTTCTTCCTTTGAAGAGGCCAAAAAAGCCATAACTGAATTGGGCCAATATGGCAAAGTGGTTGGGGGATATGCCAACAATCCCCTTACATTTTTTCAAAATCGCGATTATTCCCTAGAACGACGTAACCTCCTCTTCCAGGATTTGGAAGGTTTCCTTGTGAGGGCCAAGCACTTTGCCGCATTAAACGAAAATATTTTCCATGCTAACAATCTCGGGATTCCTTCGAACCAAACGAATTCGGCGATTCTTCGACGTATTTTGGGCGAACTCAAAGAAGGGAAACAATTGAATTACGCCTTTCTTGGGAATGATGCGTATTTTACTGAAGGAAACCAAATCTTGGCGTATCTCGATCTTTGCTTTGCCTACGCATCTGCAAGAGAAGACCTAGCCAAAACACTTAAGCCGGAAGCGATAGCCATTGATGAGCAATCTCTGCTTCAAACATTGAGAGTAGCCGAGCAATCTCATTTTTTCCGGAGATTAGTTTTGATCAATGGCGTCTATCGTCGTTTGCGCCCTTATGAAGGTTTCCCTAAAGCAATCAAGAAGAAGGATCTCAGAACCCTTCTTCTTGCTATCGCCGCCCTCAAAGCAAAAAAGACCGCAGCGGCCCCTAGAGACCTTTTTCTGAAAATGATTCTCCCAGATGAAGTGGATAAGACGTCTCAAGATATTCTTCTCGAAGAAGAAAAAACCAAAAACACTTTACGTGTCAGTGGCGAGCTTCGTTCATTGATCCCATTCCCGGATTCCGGTATCTCGTTGGCAGAACAATACTTCGTTTCTTTTAAAAATCATCCTGAAAAAACCTACTCAAACGAGACATCCTCATTTATCAACGAATACGATACCTTTGCTTCTGAGATTGCGAAAATGAAACGGGACTTTGACTTTGATTATCTTCGTGGCCCTGATGGAGATAGTTTTTTCTCAAAAGAAGCCGTTGTTCTTGAAAAGGCGATTTCAGAAAAAGAGAAACTTAGCGAATGGGTTGAATTCCTACGTCACCTCGATGTAGCAAAGAAATTGGGACCTCAAGCGCTTCTCGAACAATATCAGGTTGGCGAAATCAAAGAAGATGAGCTCTTGCCAGTTTTTGAAAATGCCATTTATTACCGAATTATCATCAATGGTTTAGACGAGGGTGGTTTAGGATCTTTGACTTCATTAACCGTGGACCAGCAAATTTCAGTTTATAGAAACGATTTGGATCGTTTCGCTGCCTTAAGCGTTGAGGAAACGGCTGCTAAAATCACATCTTCCTACCCCGACAACAATATTAAATTTGCTGCCAGCACTGCCCCCTATCAGTTAAGCCATTTCTGCGAAAACAGCGGACGTGGAATCTCCCTGCGTGGCCTTTTCGACAATTATGGGAAATTGATTCAAACGCTTTGCCCTTGTTTCTTGATGTCCCCGTTGTCCGTTTCCCAATACTTTCACGTCGACAACCACGCCTTTGATGTGGTTATTTTCGACGAGGCCTCACAAATACCTACATGTGAGGCTATCGGGGCAATCGCCCGCGGCCAAAGCGTCATTATCGCAGGTGATAACAATCAGATGCCTCCAACGAATTTCTTTTCTAGCGGCCTTTTCTCTAACGATGATGAGTCTGGTGACGATTTCGTTAATGATGATTTAGAAAGCCTCTTAGGCGATGCCATAGCCATGAAGCTCCCCCGCATTCGTTTGAATTGCCATTATCGGAGCAATCATGAATCTTTGATTGCCTTTAGTAACAACAAATTCTATGAAAACACCCTAATGACTTTCCCCTCACCCTCTAACCAAGTCAGCCGCGTGGGATTCCATTACCTTGACAACGGCGCCTATGAAATGGGCAAAGGAACCAACAAGCCTGAGGCGATTGTTATTGTTCAGGAAATACTTCGTCGCCTCCGGGACCCGATTCTCCAAAAAAAGAGCATCGGGGTTATCACCTTCAACGAAAAGCAACAGAGCCTTATCGAGGATTTGCTCAACAAGGAATTCGATTCGGATCCAGACCTTCAACAGCATCCGGGCGACGAGGAAATCTTCATCAAAAATTTGGAAAACGTTCAAGGAGACGAACGCGACGTGATTCTTTTCTCGATTTGCTTTGGGCCCTGCGGCAAACAACACAAGATGCCCCTCAATTTCGGTCCGTTATCGAAAGAAGGGGGCCAGCGTCGCCTTAACGTTGCCGTTTCGCGAGCTCGTGATGAGATGGTCGTTTATTCTTCCTGCCAACCGGACGAAATCCGAGCAAATGAAGCAAAGAATGAAGGCGCAGATTATTTGCGTTCATTCCTCCTTTATGCGAAGAATGGTGTAAAAACCCTGACGAATGCTTTGGATAGTCATCTCTTCCTTCCCCCCTGCTCTGTCGCTGATTTCTTGGCAAGAGATTTGCGGAGTAAAGGCTATCAGGTGGATCTGAATGTTGGATCATCTTCGTTCCGCGTGGACATTGGCATAAAGGACCCATCAAATCCCGATTGTTACATCTTAGGTGTTATCTGTGACTCGCCAAGTTATGTGAAATCGGCGACTTGTCGGGATCGCAACGTGGTTGAACCGGCCATGCTTTCACGTTTAAAATGGTCAATCGTGAATGTTTGGTCGGTCGAATATTTCGACCACCCTGATTTGGTGGTGAGACGCATCATCGACGCAATCGCCAATCCCCTGACCATTCCGGTTGTCGCTCAAAACGATTTGCCCATTGTTTATCCGATAAAATTCCAAAATGTTGTCAAATCCGCCAAAACATATTCTCGAGAACGTTCTTATGTTGCCGGAATCTACCCCCCTGCGAGTTACAACGGTCGACTTGACGAGACCGTAGCTAAAATTCTTTCTTTTGAAAGCCCCATTTCCAATTCCCTTCTCGAGAAACGAATTCGTCAGATTTACGGCTTTGGGAGAATCGGAGACCTTATCCAAGCGGCCCTAAAGCAGGCTCTTAAGAACGACCTAGCAAGCGGGGAAAGATACTTGGATGAGGTCTACTGGTGGAATGGTAATAGCGATTCGAAGAGTTACTCAATTTTTCGTACGGGCGGGGATCGGGGTATCTGCGACATTCCTTACCAAGAAGTTGCCAACGGGGCCATGGATATCCTTTTGGTGCAGGGTCCCATGAGTGAAGAGGACCTCATCAAGACGCTTGTCCACCTTTTTGGTGGAACGGCTGTCACAGACAAAGCCAGCGACCATATGAAAAAATGCCTTAAAGCCTCTCAAAAAAACGGTTTTGGAAAGATAATCATTGAAGATTACTTCTACAAAGTTTAATCATCTATCGCCACGTCTTTGATATCGGGACTCGCGGTTGTTCTCCCAACCAGCTCTGGTACGTCTTCTACATCTTTCTCTGGTAGAAAAGGCTTCAACGTTATGGATGAAGACTTGCTTGGGGCGGTTGGTTTCTCCTCAAGAAGGGGGCGAACTTTTCGGAGCTGCTCATTCAACCGACTTTCGTTCTCCGCTAAGTCCTTTTGACAAATTTGGCGTTTTTCTTCGGCTTTCGTTTTTTGGTTTTGTAGGACGGTTAGAGAGGCCTTGTAAGTTTCGGCAGCCGAATAAACGGCAATCTCATTGTCTTTTAGACTTGTTTGGGTTCGTTCAAGAGCCTTTTTAAGGAAATAAAGATGAAGTCTGCTTCGAAGATAAGGTCGGATCCCCAAAGAAAGGACATCGAACAAAAACCGCCTTTTGGAAAGAGATGTCCTTGAGATCCTTCTTTCAAGAAGTGTCTTTTTCGTCTGTACTTTTTCCTCTAATTTTTTCCAACCATTGAGTTGCTCCAGTTTTGTTTGGGAACTTTTCCAAAACCTTTGTCGATTATCCTCGTCAGTCTGCAGAAAAGCGTCATATTCGTCCTGAATGCTTCGTTTTGTTTCTTCGTAGTTGGCATTTGCCACCCGAACTTGATACCAACTTGGCCAAAAGCGTTGCGAGAAAGCTTCGTTGATGATCTCACCTGCGAATTGGGACAACAAAGGGTCTGGATTCCGTGGAAGGTTTTCCAAAAAAGAAGCGCTAACCTTGATTTTTTTTGTTATTACCTTGGTTTTCGTCATCCAACCTGAATAGATTGGGTAACGGACATAGTTGACGGTGCGGTAACTCACGATCTTTCGATAAGCGGTGTCTTGAGCGATGTTTAAAAGCAAGAAAGCCGACGCCGTGTGTGCATCGATAAGGCGGAAGGTTGGATCCCTCATGTTCGAATAAGACATAAAATTATAGTTATTTCCTTTGGCTACTTACCAATTTAACCACAACCATCTATAAGAGGCCATACAGCCCCCCCTCTTTTGCCATGGCCTTGTTCTTCGGCGACAAAAGAAGAAAATAAGTGAATCAACCGTTGTTGGGTCCCTAGCCATTTACCCCTCGGAAAAGTAATGTTTTGAAGCAACGAAGGAAACCGTTGAAGAGACTAAAAGAAATACAAATCAAATGTTATTTTCGCTTGGCAAATCGCCTCCTCGGCTTTGCAAAAGGCCAAACGAAAGCCCATGAATTTTTTCGATTAAGCTTTCAAACAATATGTTCTCAAATACGGAGGGAGTTACTTCCCAGGGAGGCAACAGATATCCTCTGATTTTGCGTGGTCAGCGCTCATCTTTCTAGTCCTCTTCGTAAGAAAAATTATTTTCTTTTCTTTTTCTTGGGCGGTTTTCGAACCCCGTGGAAAAAAGACCTTTGGTATGCGAAGCTCTCATAAAAACTCAGTGTCAAACGGTATTGAGTAATTAACAACAATCAAAAACAGCATCCCAGAATAATGCTATATTATTTTTATCAACGTTCTTATTGGCGAACGATTTCTGAAACGATTCATGAATCATATCACTGGATTGGCGGAAATGTTGGTGGCGGGGGCGTGATGTAGTCAAACGTTTTCTGTCGTTGAGAAAAAGGGGAACACACGAATGAGCGTTCTTGATATCCTTTTCCGAATCCCGAGGATCAAAAAGTATCGTTCTTTCATAATGCATAAATGTCGCAGATATCAGTAGGTACCAGAACCGCCGAAGAAAATAACCGAGACAATCAAGAAAATAAAACGTTCTCGCCATATGGACGCCGTCATCGCTTTTGACCAAACCGAAGAGACTCGGAAAAAACACAACGAAAGAGTTGCCTTGATTAAGCATCTTCTCGAGAACCGAACATTTGCCTCTCGGGAATGCTTGTCCAACCCATATCTTTTTTCTCCCGATATGCTTTTACAATACCAAGAGCTTTCTGATGTGAAGGGACGTTTTCACGGGATTCCCGAAGCAACAGCCAGAGAGTTATCGGAAGTCAGTTCTTTCTTTGCCGATATCGAAACGATTAAAACTCAGTATGATGTTTTCTCGTTTGTCCAAAACACCTTAAGACAAAAATACATCTCTTTGAGGGGCGTCTCTTTGATAGAAAGTCGTCTAAAGGGCTTGTCCGGAAGGAGGTTTTACTATTCTTTGCTTAATGGTGGTGAATTTCATAAAGTCGTGGCCTCCAAAAATGGAACCTACATTGCCGAAAATGTGAAGAACCCTCTTTTTGACAACGTGAACGGCGTTAGTCTAGACCTCAGCCAAAGGGAAGCCATTGTTAAAGAAGAAATCTCTACTTTGGTTGTTGCCGGGGCAGGGACCGGGAAAACCACTACGATATGCGGGAAGGTACTTTACTTGATGGAGGCGATGGGGGTTGACAAAAACGACATCCTTCTCCTCTCCTATTCAAAAAACTCTGCTGGTGATCTGAAAGCCAAAATCGGAAAAATCGAAACAGGAATGGCGGTTTCGACCTTCCATTCGCTTGGCCTCGGAATCATTGATGACACCAACAACGAGAAGCAGGACGTTGATGACCAATATGATGCCATCGTGGAGTCGTTCTTCCGAGAAGAAATGTTTAGAGACCAATCAGTGTCCTCCAATATTCTTTTGTACTATTCTCAATTTTTCTCAAGCGGACAAACCCATCATTTCCATGATGAAGGGGAGCTTTTCGAGTCTCTTAAAATGAACGAGTACACGACAATAAAGGACGAGATGATGGCCTACGCCAAGAGCAACGGCGACAGACTTACCATCAAAAAAGAGAGAGTCAAAAGCGATGAGGAGCTGGCTATCGCCAACTTTTACTTTCTTCACGGAATAAAATACGAATACGAAGCCCCGTACTTGAAACAAACCTCCGCATCTCAAAAACGACAATATAAACCAGATTTCATCCTTATCGACTATCAGATTTACCACGAACACTACGGAATCAACAGAAGTGGCGAAACGCCACAATACGATTCAGAGGCCGGACAAAAATATCTTCTCTCGATGGCGTGAAAACGAGAGCAATACAAGGTTGATGGCACGGATTGTATCGAGACCTATTCCTATGAATTTTCTGAAGATACCATTTTTCAGAAGCTTGAGAAAGAACTAAAAACCCGGGGGGTTGTTTTTAGGCCCCCTTCGCCGGAAGAAGTCTCTGATTGCCTTCACTCAATCTATGGTGGTAGGCCATTCTTGTCTTTTATCAACCTCGTTAAGTCTTTTTGTAACCTCTACAAAGCCCAATACCGCGATGATTCTATGTTTGAGAGTCTCAAAAACTCGGCTTTTTCGAGCGGTCACCAAAAATATCGATCTCTTCTTTTTCTTGAGATATGCAAAGCCGTCTACAAGTACTATTACTCAAAACTTAAGGCGGAAAAGAAAATTGATTTCGATGACATGATCTTTTCGGCAATTGATTGTTTGGACAAGTCTCCGGCTTTTAAGTACAAGCACATTATCGTCGACGAATTCCAGGACATCTCGACTAGCAGGATGATGTTTTTGAGAAAACTCATTAATCATGGGAACTCAAAACTTTTTGCCGTTGGTGACGATTGGCAGGCAATTTTCCGGTTTGCGGGGTGCGATCTTGGCCTTTTCTTGGGCTTTCAAAACATCTTTGAGTATTCTTGCAACAGCTTCATCACAAGCACACATCGGAACTCGGTGGAACTTCAGAACATCATTGAGCCCTTCATTGAGCTGAATCCGGAGCAACTGAAAAAACACCTCATTTCTCAAAAGCACGTTACCGACCCAGTTCAAATTATCAAATACGACGGCGACGAGACGGATCCTTTCAAATTGGCGTTAACGCTTATTTCCAAAAGCGACGAAACCGCTAGGGTTTTGGTTCTTGGCAGGAACAACGGGGACATTGAGTCCATACTCGGGCCTGATGTGAAATTCGATCGACGGACTCGAAAGATTCATTTCGATAAACTTAGTGAGATGTGCATTGACTATAAGACCGTCCACGCCTCCAAGGGCCTCGAAGAGGACTTCGTGATTCTCATCAATGCCAACGATGACAAATACGGATTTCCCAACAAGGTCGAAGATGACCCGCTTCTGTCATTGGTCCTTTCGAGTCCAAGCGAATTTGAATTTTCGGAGGAGAGAAGGCTTTTTTACGTTTCATTGACGAGAGCTTGTCTTCGGACTTTTATCCTAACAAAAAAGTATGCGGAGTCGTCTTTCGTGGCAGAAATCGAACCCCGGTGCAAAGTCCTTGGCGAGGTTGGCGAGGCGCCCTCCGAAGAACTCATCAAATGCCCGCGTTGCGGATCCGGTCATCTGGTTATGCGGAACGACAAATCCGGAAACCAATTCTATGGGTGTTCAAACTTTCCTTATTGTGACTACACTATCAATGATTTGAGAGCCGTGACTATGAACAAGCGTTGCCCTCGTTGTGATGATTTCCTTGTCCTTAGGAAAGGGGAACATTGTTTCCTTGGCTGTCATAATTATCCAGTTTGCACGTATACAGAGTCTAGAAAACAGAAATAGGATTTTTACAAACAGAAAGTCTCTATTTCCCCGGCGAAAAAAGCTGACAAAAACAGGCTCTGTTCCGCAAAACCAGCCAAAACGGTTTTCCCTTGTCTATTTTCTTTTTCCAATGATAAGGAAATGTGTTTCCTCATCCTCTGCAGAAAGAATTTGGAAATGTTTGCTGAATCGTGCCGCTTCGGTTGAGGCCTTATCGAGGTTTCGAGAAACGGAGGACGGCACCCCTTTATGATGGAGGCTGAGTTGCTCTCGGCCCATCGAGTGAACGATGGCGAAGAGTCCCCCTTGTTTGAGACAACGCGAAAAAGCGTTCTTTAGTTCTTCTGGTTTTAAGAAATGTGGGTAAGCGTTGTAGAGGACAATGACATCGTATTTCTTGTCGCCGTTCATTGCGCAGAAATCCGCGCATTCAAAGTGGGCCCAAGGTTTGCCTTCGTATTTCTTCTTCGCGATGGCGATCATCTGATCTGAGATGTCCACTCCGAGAACGTCTGCGCCGCTTAGGTCGTGAAGCAGACTTGTGATACGGCCGGTTCCGCAGGCCACGTCCAAAACCGCATCGCCTTTCTTAATCCCGATTCTTTTTAGCAAAGAAAGGATTTTATCGTCGCTGGTGTCTTCGTTGGCGTCCCAATTAGGAGCTAACCCATCGAAAAAATCTTTGATTTCGTTATTGCCCATAGCCCTTAAGCAAAGAAGGTCCCGGTGTTGATCTTCTGATAGCCACCATAGGAATTCGGATACTCCTTAATCTCATTTGCAAGCGCTTGGCCTAAGAAAGCAGTAGTGATCTCATTGGTATTCGTATCAATATCAACATCGTTAAAGAGGCTAGGATAAACTGCTTTGGCGCAGTACCAGGTGTTCGCTAAGGCAATCTCGAGGTTGGTGTAGTAGGCGTTATAGGCCATCTGAAGGTAAACCTGACCAATATTCCAAGCTTTTGAAGACGCAAAATCATCTGCTGAAAAAGTCGGTTTGATATTCTTCACCGCCGCCGCGTCGATGATCATGACGTCCATCGCGCTGCCGAGCGAAACGAATTTCTCTTTGTCGATCGTCTGAATCCCGTTCGTGGGCAAATCCGTCACGACATCCCGGATGTGCGCGACGTTAAAAGGTTCATAGTCTTGGGCCGTCGAGTATTGGTTGGTGGTCCCCCAGTTCCCTAAGCCGCAGATATAGGTTTTGGGTTGGTTCTCTGTTAGGACCCCTTCCGTACGATGGCTGATGTCGGCCCGCTCGCTCTCGATGAAGGAGACTAGGCTAGTGGCTTTGGTCTCTTTTGCGAAAACCTTTCCGAGCATTTGAAGACTGGACTTGGCTCGGTCGTCAAACACCCCCTTCGGGCCATAACTGGTTGTTATGACGGGGACGCCTAATTTGCTCTGAAGGGCATCGGCTTTCGTCACGTCTTCGTATTCGCTGATGACGATATCCGGGTTGCAGGAGAGGATCTTCTCTTCTTCCGCCGTCTGGGCGTTAGGCCCTCCGACGCCGCAAGAAGGCAAACTCTTCAAGAAGTCACGATGGGCCATTACGTAAGGACGCGCCGTTCCATCGAACATCTTTGGGCGTGATGAAAGGCTTTCGTTGTCGATATCCTCGACTCCTGAAAGTAAACTCACGTCACCGACGTAAGAATATAGACGAAGCGCGCCGGCTCCGATGCAGACGACCCGTTTGTAGGATCCGGGTTTGATCTCAACGGAACGAGAGATCATGTCGGTAATGGTGATGGGTTCATCTTCAATTTTGGATGACCCTCCTCCGCACGAGACGAGACTTAGAGCGCCCAAGAGAACCAATAGACTAGTCTTTGCTTTCATTATTTTTTTCCTCCTGGCCATAGACGAGATAGGTCTCGTTTCCGGCCTTGATAACTTTGGTATCGACTCCGAAAGCCTCTTTGATGGAAGAGGCGTTAACACTGTCCTTGCCCCCTTCGGCGATGAGGTTTCCTTCTTTTAAGAAGAAGAAACGGTCTCCGAGGCTTAAGGCGATGTTTATGTCGTGGATGGCAATCAGAATGGTTAGGTTCTTTTCCTTGGCCAGGCGTTTAGCTTCTTTGACGATGAGCAATTCGTTTCCAAGGTCGAGGTTGCTGGTGGGTTCATCGAAGAGCAAAACCCTGGGGTCTTGATTGAGGGCTCTAGCGATGGCAACTTTCTGCTGCTCGCCCCCTGAGAGTTCCTGAACGTTCTTGAGGGCAAAGGATTCTAAGCCAAGATCCTTAATCACTTCCGCCGTCTTTTCGTGATCTAGTTTGCTTGGGGTGAACGCGAAGAAAGGCAAACGGCCTAGAAGGATGATGTCATAGACGCTTAACGGGGCGTACGACAGGCCTTGTGGTACATAAGCCACCTGACGGGACCACTCCTTCTTCGAAGCCTTGCGGATTGATAAGCCATCAATGACGATCTCGCCTTTGGCCTGGCGGAGCAAACCAGCCACAGTTTTTAGAAGTGTGGATTTGCCAGAACCGTTCGGGCCAAGCAAGACACCGATTTGCCCATCGGGAATGGTTAAAGAAACGTCATGGAGAACGCCATCGTCCCGTTTGCTGTAACCAGCGGAAAGATTCTTGATCTCAATCATGGCCTTTCCCCCTGCCGCGAGAAGATGAGATAGAGGAAGAAAGGGGCTCCAAGAAGAGCGGTAATGGCTCCGACTGGCAACGCGGAACCGTTCGCGATCACTCGGGAGAGGATATCCGCGACGAGAAGTAAGAAGGAACCCGAAATCAATGATCCAGGGATTAGGAAACGATGGTCGTTGCCAACGATTCTTCTCATGGCATGCGGGCAAATAAGTCCCACGAAGCCGATGATGCCATAAAAGGAAACGCAAACAGCTGTGAGAAGCGAGGCAATAAGAAGCGAAACAAAGCGGAGGCGGTCCACCTTCACGCCGACCGAAGAAGCCACATCGCCGCCACCCAAGAGAGCATTGTACTTATAACGGAAGAGATAAAAGAAGACACCGGAGGCTGCCACGACGGCGCACACAATGGCATCGGTAGTGAAAGAAGCCCGCCCGAGATCGCCAAAGGACCAAATAACGGCCGCGCTTAAGCCAACGTCAGTTGCGTAGAATTGCAGGATGGTGGTGCCAGCTGTCCAGACCGCTCCAAGGGCGAGTCCGGCAAGAATTACTGTGTTAGGTGAAAACGACCGAATACGGCAAAGGCCCAAAATCAACATGACGGACAAGAGGGCGAAGACAAAGGCGATGGCCGAGGTGGCGAACGGGTTGGCGTTCGTTCCATAGTTCTCGATGTTATGACCGGTCGAGAGAAAACCTCCGGCGAAGGCGATGATCGAAACATTGGCCCCGAAGACGGCGGCGTTTGAGACCCCAAGGACGCTCGGCGAGGCCATGATGTTGCCGAGAGTCGATTGCATTATGAGACCGGCCAGGGCGAGCCCCGCTCCAGCGAGAAGGGCCGCTAAGGCACGAGGCAAACGGATGGCTTGAACGATCCGGACACTGGTGGATGTTCCTTGTCCAAACAAAGCGAGGAAGCTCTCGGGGATCGAAAGCCAGGAGCTGCCAACCATTAGGGAAAGAACAAAAGCTACGAGAACAGCCAAAAGACCGCAGCCTAATATGACTCTCTTTTGCCAGGTTTTTTTCGCGTAGGTTTCCTTTAGATCCCAAGGGATGGTTCTTTGCATGAAACAACATTACCAAATGCCAAGAAATAAAAGCACAATTATGACATATTTGTTTCATAAAATTGAAAAATACCAAACATTGTGTTTTATTTTATCTTAGAAAGCGGACAATCATCCGGGAAAAAATCATGGATAAACGAATCATCAAGACCAAAGACGCCATCTATCATGGCCTCGCCCTCTGCTTAGAGCATCAAGACTATAGTTCTCTTTCTATTGGTGACGTTCTAAAGGCGTCCGGCGTTTCCCGTTCTACCTTTTACGCCCACTTCAAATCCCTTGACGATGTCCTCGATTCCGTTGGCAAGGATATCTTCAATCACGTCTTCTCCCACACCCTCGAAGAGGAAGGGACCCACGACTTTTCCAAAACCTCCCTTTTGGACTACGCCCATTTCATCACCCACATCCTCTATCACCTTCACGATGAGAAAGATCTTATCTCCGTGATTCTTCAAAGTTCAGGTCGTGAAGTCTTTCTCCGTGATCTCCGTTCCAAACTGCGTCCCTTATCGGTCAAGGCCGTGGAAACGGGTCTCTTGCCTCGTAAGGACCTTCCTAAAGAGCTCCAGGTCGAGCAAGCCATTGAGAGCTTTGTGGTTTTGATTGTCTATTGGTTTGGCAATGGCTGTCTCGAAACCCCTGAGGTCATGACTAAGTACTTTTCCGTTATTAATTCTTAACTAACTTCGTTTTAATTCAAAACGTCATTTCGCCAAAGAAAAAAAGCAGGCAACTTTTTCTTTGCCTGCTAGAAAAAGCGACTAAAACACTTCACCGTTTTTCGGGGGCAACCGTTGTTTCTTGTTTAGGTTCTTCGACGACCCGCACCGCCCTCTTTTCGCGTTTTCTCTGGTACATGAGTCCATCCGCGCGGTCGAGTGCTTCATCAATGTTTTCTTTGCTCGGATCATAAAGGGCGCACCCAAAGGAAACACGAGGCAAACGCCCTTCCGTTAACTGAGCTTGGTTCAGCTGACTGACAAATTGATTATTGAGCTCTTCAACGCGATTGAGATTCTTCGTCATAAGGACGCAGAACTCATCACCGCCGAAGCGGTAGCATTCGCCATAGCGGCCATAGACCTTTTTGACCTCATCGGTAATGACCGAGAGGCAGATGTCCCCAAAGCGATGGCCAAAGTCGTCATTCACCTCTTTGAAATAATCGACGTCGAGGAAAATGATCACGGCCGGCTCATGGAGCGAGGCTTTGCGGACATCGAAGCTTCGACGGTTGAGCAAACCCGTCAAGGCGTCGACCTGGTTAACGAGGCTATCGTAATAGACATAGAAGAGGATCATGCCGATGGAGATGCAGGCCCAGTCGAGGCGAAGTTCCGGTTGGAGGGTTTGTAGAGTAATCGCGAAAACCACCATGCTAACCGATCCGATAAGATAGACGAAACCATGGTGCTGGAAGCGGCGACTAAACAAATAGATGTAGACGAAGAGATATAGAACCCCAAGAGAGTAGAGAGCCACGTAGACATAGAAGAAAGGACCGTGGGCGTAGGATCCGTCGGGTCCGATGGAGAAGACGCAGCCGTTGAAAAGGGAGACCACTTGGAGAATGAGGTTAAGGATTGAAGGAATAAAAGCCCATAGAATGGTTTTGGGTTTTCCTAAGGCCAGGACCACAAGAATCGAAACGGTTGGGGTGAGAGTCAATTCTATGAATTTCGCGGCAACCCGGAGTGGAATCAAACTAACGGAGTAAGACTCGAGATGGGCGAAAGTCCATTCGGCGATATTCAGCGCCGCGAGCAAGCCGAAGACAAGGCAGAACATGATTTTTTTCTTCCGTCCCAAAAAGCCGTTCTCCCATACAGAAATGCAGGCCATAACCATGGAGAATGAGGTGATGAGGACAACAGCGGTATAAAAATCCAATGTTTGAGCCCCCTACATAATAATAAGTACATTAAAATAGTATGTGCAATTTATTTTTTTCCGTAGATTTGGACATCTTTTTGCCTTTATGGGTAATCCGCTTTTTTATTTTGGAAATTTAGCCCTAATTTGCATAGATTTTTTTCGTCCATTCAACCAAAAGACCCTAGAACAAAAAGCGTTCAACTGGGTCTTTTTTCTTTGGCTTGCATAGAGGCCGTTTATCTCGTAGACTTTCCGCTTGGTTTAAAACCATGAAAATCACTATTAGCAAACTTCTCTACAACCTCATCGTCAACCTGCTTGTTTGCCTCGCCTTGTCGTTTGCGGGCGCCGTGGCTTCCTCAACGCATGTTGATTGGGCCAACCTGGCCATTAACTTTTCCATCTCGTTTGTCATCGCGATGCTGATCGGCCTCTTCGTTCCTCTCACCGCGATCGGAAAGTGGTTCACCGGCCTCTTTCATCTTCCTAACGATACCTATACGGGCAACCTCCCCTACCGTTTCTTGGCTACCTTTATCAGCAGCTGCATTTTCTACTTCACGATTTCCCCGGTTCTTGCCCTCGCCAATTTCTTTCTCCTTCCAAATCAAGATCCTCAGTTGTGCCTCATCAAATGGCTTATCAACATCCCCTTCATGCTCTTTGTGGGTTTCTTCTCCACCCTCCTGTCGGATGCGTTCGGCTATCGAGCTGCACATCGGATCGACAAGAAGTTTTAAGAAAACCTGCGGTATCCAAACAAACTAAAAAGGCCGCTCCGAGAAGCGGCCTAAGTTTCATCATCGACTATAAGTTACAGAACAATGTCTTTTAGTGGCTCGTCTTTTCCGATCTTCTGTTCGGGCTTTAGGTCTAACCCTAAGGTTCCACCCGGATTCATGATGCCATCCGGATCGAAATGCTTCTTGAGGGCAAGATAGGTTGAGTATTCCACTGTGCCCATCGATCCCTCAAGCCACGGGGCGAAGGCTTTGCCAATGCCATGGTGATGGGACATGGCGGCTCCACTCTTCTGGATGGCGTTAAGGATGCCATCTTG
>Ga0183100_1000607_pt1 | contig 25491 bp, 20 predicted proteins | sample Biomet2_FD_127789 | JGI IMG/M metagenome (GOLD analysis project Ga0183100, IMG submission 127789) | Microbial communities from bioreactor (seeded with anoxic lake sediment) at LBNL, California, USA - Biofuel metagenome 2 | ecosystem: Engineered > Bioreactor > Anaerobic > Unclassified ...
TGGTCATACATCCCCATAAATTTTTTGCCTATCGGCACATATCCTTTGCTCACTAACGACTCTATCCGTTCAGTCGCCTCAGGAATTGCCTTAGTCAGAATAGAATCCACCTCAAACGCTTCATAAAAATTTTGATGAGCAATATCCAATATTTCATCGATATACCGTTTCTCTTCATACCGGCTCTGTAAATCAATTCTCAGCAAACCAAAATGGTTATATTCATCATCTGCTTCGCGCCTAAACATTTCGACGGTACCTATTCTTTCACCGGTGGCATTTACAACAATTGTCAATCGGACAAAGCATCTCAACTCGTAGGAATATTGCCAAAAATAAATGCCTGCTTTCATTCTTTCAACTGTCATGTAGCGAAATTTGTTACCATGGCAGTTATCAGAATTAAACAACGGCAATGCTCTATCATCTGAATAACACCTTAATAGATCTTGAGCATCATCTGGCGTAGTTAGCCTCAGCGTCAGCGTATTTGACCTATAAGTGGCGCATTCTGTGTAAATATCACTTTTCATTGTTCTTGTCCTTCTTTCTTTCGCAATAAGGCGGTCTTTTCTTAGTGGCATGATATGCCATACATGCTGGGCAATCTCCGAGACGTGGGCACTTCTTCTTTTTGCATGGACAAACATCATATTCGCTTTGGAGCATCGACCTATCCCCTCCCACTAATTTTACCGACGCAATTTCACTTGTAGCTCATTAAAGATGAGGAATCCATAATTTTTACCTAATTATAACATTCTACGAAAAAAAAGTCAAAAATTCATAACCTATAACCGCTTTTGAATTTTCATAAACTATACTATGTAAAAAAGAACATGTGAAATTTGCAAGTCCTTTCACATGTTCTTTTTTAATACGTCACCATAATTTCATAAAAAGGCTTCAAACTCCACAATAATATCCACTATAAATTTCGCTTGTATCTTTAATACGATTCAAAAATTCATCAGAACCACTGATAATTAAAATATTTCCTACTCGTGCAAATTCTAAATTTGCTTTAGGATATCGAATTCTAGACTGACATTGTTTATTGAGTGCCTTTTCATAAAATTCTATTGCCTCTTCAATGTCATGTACAAAAAACTGATTTAAAATTCGGTTAATTCTCATTGCTATCCTCCTAATAAGCCAATTTAAGATTTACAAAGCATGCAAATGTGTTAAAATCTCGTGCTGTTTATACGCCAAATTATAGCATTTTGCACAAACAAAGTCAAAGCAAAGGTAAAAAAAGCGAAAAAACTGCTAAAAACAAAGTGCAATTTCAAAATCAAGGTAAAAAAAGAACTTGCGAATCTCTTCGCAAGTTCTTTACTATGTTCATTTTTAGACTACTCAGCTTTTGCTGCGATAATCTCTTTGCCTTTATAGCTTCCGCATGCAGAGCATACGCGATGTGGCATGATGAGCTCACCACATTTGGAACATTTAACTAAACCTGGAACTTCCAATTTCCAATGTGCTCTTCTTTTATCTCTTCTAGTTTTTGATACTTTTCTCTTAGGTACTGCCATTGTCTACACCTCCTCAACATTCTAAAACCTAGCTATTTATCACCTTTAAAAGACTTAAGGACAGCCAGCCTTGGATCAATTTCCTCATGACTGCAAGAACATGGATTTACATTCAAATCTGCTCCACAAACAGAACACAACCCTTTGCAATCATTGGAACACAGGTATTTTAAAGATGTGTTTAGCAAAAAATTTTTCAGCACAATATCCGACAAATCCAGATAATACCCATGAAAGATATATACATCATCATAGGATGTACGATTTTCCTCACGCACCAATTTCTCGGTGATGGCAAAATTCTCCTCACAGACAATCTCTTTTAGACATCGGGCACAGTTTGTCTTAAACTCATAGACCGCTTCGGCTTCCATCTCCAATATTGGACCCACATTTGTGATTTTACCGGTTAATTTAGCCGGTTTTGTAAAATCAAAATTCTGTCCCCTATAAGATAAACTATCTAAAGAAACTTCCACGTCAATGTCAAGCGATAAGCCTTCGCATTGTAAAACTTTGTTTAAATCTATCTGCATATTGCACCTCATAATAAACTCACTAAATAATTATACTGATAAAATACGGATTTGTCAATCCTTATTTTCCTTCTACCAAATTTTCTGTATCGATAGCAATCATAAGCTCTTCGTTTGTTGGAATAACGAGAGTCTTAACGCGAGCACCATCTTTTGTTATATCAACCTGACCATTTCCCTGATTCTTCATATGATCCACTTGAATGCCCATGAAGTCAAGTCCATCGCAAATTTGCTCACGCATGATGCCATTATGCTCGCCGATACCGCCAGTAAAGACAATAGCATCCACGCCCTTCATCGCGGCCGCATAGAAACCGATGTATTTCTTAACGCCGTATACGAACATATCGAGCGCTAGTGTAGCCTGCTTATTGCCCTCGTTGCTGGCTTTTTCCAAATCTCTAAAATCACTACTTAATTCGGAAATACCTAAAACACCAGACTTTTTGTTCAAACAATCATTAATTTCTTCGATATTCATATGTTCTTTTTCCATCAAGAATGTTACGATAGCTGGGTCGATAACACCTGTACGCGTACCCATCAAAAGACCGGCAAGTGGCGTAAATCCCATAGAAGTGTCGATTGATTTGCCGTTTTCGATGGCCGTAATCGATGAACCGTTGCCCAAATGCATGGTGATAAGCTTTAATTCTTCGATTGGTTTTCCGAGCATTTCAGCGGCTTTCATGGACACATATTTATGACTGGTGCCGTGGAAACCGTATTTGCGAACCTTATATTTTTTGTAATATTTATACGGTAAGGCATACAAATAAGCCTTCTCTGGCATGGTTTGGTGGAACGCCGTATCGAATACTGCAACCTGCGGAACACCAGGCATAATTTTCTCGCAAGCATTGATACCGGTCAAATTCGCTGGATTATGAAGTGGCGCTAATTCAATACAGTCCTCGATGGCTTTTTTCACGCTATTATCGATGATGACCGAGCTTGCGAAATATTCGCCGCCGTGTACCACGCGGTGACCAACAGCATCGATTTCGCTCATTGAGGAAATCACGCCATGATCTTTGTCAGACAACGCATCTAATACCATTTTAATGGCATCAGCATGGTCATTCATATGTTGTTCTAGTTTAAAAACACCCTTTGCGCTCTTTTGCTCAATACATGAGCCCTCGATTCCAATTCTTTCACATTGACCTTTTGCAATGACGCTGTGGTCGCTAGTTTCAATAAATTGATACTTAAGAGAAGAACTTCCGGCATTGATTACCAATATTTTCATATGTTAACACCTCTATATTATTATTTTCGATTTTGTGCCTGTACACAAGTGATGGCAACAACGCCGGCAATATCGTCAGCACTGCATCCGCGAGATAAATCGTTAACGGGAGCGGCAATACCCTGAGTAATAGGACCGTAAGCTTCAGCTTTTGCCAAACGCTGTACTAATTTATAAGCGGAGTTTCCGCAGTTAAGGTCAGGGAACACTAAAACGTTTGCCTTACCAGCAACAGTAGAGCCTGGAGCTTTTGACTGCCCAACCGATGGAACGATAGCGGCATCGACTTGAAGTTCGCCATCTAACGCAAGCTCAGGAGCTTTTTCTTTAGCAAGCTTGGTAGCCAGTTGCATTTTGTCGACCAATTCGCTCTTAGCACTACCATAGGTAGAATAAGAAATCATAGCGACACATGGGTCAGCCTCAACCAATTGTGAGAACGATTTTGCAGACGACAGAGCGATTTCAGAAACAGCATCAGCGTCAGGATTTTCATTAAGTCCAGAATCAGCAAAAATGAAAGTGCCATTATGGCCGTATTCGCAGTCTGGTACATTCATGACAAAGAATGCAGAAACGAGTTTGGTTCCAGGAGCGGTTTTCAAAATTTGAAGAGCGGGACGCATAACGTTAGCAGTGGCATTGACAGCGCCGGCAACCATACCGTCTGCCAAGCCTTCCTTAACCATCATCACGCCGAAATATAACACACCCTTAACAGTATTTAACGCATCTTCCTCGCTAATACCTTTCTTCTTACGCATTTCATAAAATTTCTGCGCAAAATCTTGTAATTTGTCAGATTTCAAAGGATTAATGACTTCGGCACCTGAAATATCAAGTCCCTTAGCATTTTCCATAATTTTGTTTTCATCGCCTAATAAAATGATGTTAGCGGTTCCCGCTTTTAAAATCTTATCAGCCGCTTGCACGGTACGGAGCTCTTCACCTTCAGCCAAAACAATTGTTTTTTTGTCAGCTTTCGCTCTCTCTTTAATTCTTGCAATAAAATCCATAATCTAATCCTCCAATTTTTGCCTTTTTTAGGCACTTTTCCATACAAACTTCATTATAGACCAAAATTCTTCATTTTTCAATAGTCAACGGCCATTTTTTATGGTATGATATGGACAATAAAACATAAAATTTCGCCTAGAAAGGACGAGGGTAGATGAAAATTGGCGCAGTTGTGTCGGAATGGAATCCGTTTCATAATGGGCATCGCTATTTGTTAGAAAACGCACGAAAAATCGCACCGGATGGGGTCGTTTGCATTATGAGCGGCACATTCACCCAGCGTGGGCAAATCGCGGTAATGAACAAATGGGAGCGCACAAAAATGGCGCTTTCTGGTGGTGCAGACCTAGTCCTTGAACTTCCTTGCCTCTATGCCTTGTCCCCCGCGTCCGAGTTTTCTAAAGGCGCCATCGCGACCATCCATGCGATGGGCGTTATTACCGACCTCATTTTTGGGGCAGAAGATGACGATTTAGAAACGCTTTCTGCCATCGCTACTATGCTGGATAATGAACCTCCAGCGTTCACGCGTGTCATTTTAGAGGAATTAAATCGTGGCAAGAGCTTTCCTGTTGCGCAAGGCATTGCACTTTCGGCTGTTTTAGGTGAATCGGATATTGCGACAAAACCGAACAATATTTTGGGAATTGAATATTTGCGCGCATTAAGCCGCCTCCAATCAATCATAAAACCCCATATCGTAAAACGCGTCGGTGCAGGGCATCACGATATGGAAAGTTTCGGGGATTTTGCGAGCGCACAGGCTATCCGCACAAAGATGCTACATGGCGACCCCTACGAAAACTTTGTTCCCCCAAACGTCTGCGAAATCATACAACGTGCGCACGAAAACGGCGTACCGCTTTTATCCAACCAGATTGCTGAGACAGTTTTGCTTGCGTGTATTAAAACCAAGACAGCGCCGGAAATCGGGTGTATCTCTGGTGTATCGGAAGGGCTGGAAAACCGAATCTATAGCGCCGCCATGGAATCGACAACGCTTGCTGAACTTATTCTTTCCATTAAAACAAAACGCTATACGCGCACCAAAATTGAGCGCATTTTGTGGAGAGTCGCACTCGGCATAACGAAAGAATATGATAACAGCCCACCGACCTATATTCGCGTACTTGGTATGAACGAACGAGGAAAAAACATTTTAGCGGCGGCAAAAAGTAAAACAACCTTACCCATCGTAGTCAAACCGTCACTCTTAAATGACGACGATATTTTTGCCATAGATGCATGCGCAACCTCGCTTTGCTCGCTTTTAGACGGCACGCTTACGCCTGAATTTAGGACATCACCCATCGTCGTGAAATGAAATTTTGTAAATGTGAAAGGGGTCTACACAATATGAAAATAATTGATTTAGATACATGGGACAGAACGACACATTTTAGATTTTTCAAAAGAATGGATTATCCCCATTATAACATTTGTGTTAATTTAGACATCACACATTTTTTAAAAACCGTCAAAGATAAACAATTACCCTTTTATTATGCAATGATTTTCGCCGCCACTCATGTTTTAAACGGGGTGGAAGCCTTTTGTTATCGCATTCGAGGGGAACAAGTAGTCTTGCACGATACCATTCATCCCTCATTCACGGATATGAGCAAAGACACCGATTTGTTTAAAATGGTGACAGCTAATATGGAATATTCCATCGAATCTTTTGTTATAAACGCAAAAAAGAAATCTGACGAACAGCAAGATTATTTTGTTGCAAAAGATATGGAGGGACGGGATGATTTTATCTATATCACCTGTATTCCATGGGTCTCCTTTACGCATCTTTCCCATACCATTTCCTTTAATAAAGACGATTCTGTCCCTAGACTCGCTTGGGGCAAGTATTACAAAGACGGAGAGAAAATACTGTTACCGTTTTCGGTTCAGGCGCATCACTCATTTGTCGATGGCATTCATATGGGAAAATATATAGACACCTTGCAGGATTATTTAAATACATTTATGTAACCAACCAATCGAAAAGAGGAAGACAAATGGCACCAATCCTTAGAACCAAAGATTTAAAATTCAAGGATTTTTTGGAATATCCAGATATAGAAGTTGAGCAAAACATATGCACCTTTATTACAGGGGCTAGTGGAAGCGGAAAAAGCACGCTTCTTCGCTTATTTAACCAGTCCATTTCCCAGAGCGAGGGAAAAATTTTTTATAAGGGTCACGATTTAGACGAAATGGACACGATTGTTTTGCGCCAACAGATTCTTTTGTGCGGACAGGCGGTCTTTTTATTTCAGACAAACATTCGAGAAAATTTTCAACAATACTTTGAATTCCGAGGGGAAATTGTCCCAACTGATGAGGCGATTAAACACTTTTTAAACCTCTGTCAAATTGATTTCCCTCTTAATAAATGCTGCACCTCCATGTCCGGCGGAGAAAGAGCACGCGTATATATGGCCATTCACCTCGCGCTTAATTCAGAGGTTTTGATGCTAGATGAGCCAACCGCCGCGCTCGACCCTGAAAATAGCGAAAATGTGATAAAGAATGTCCTTGCCTTTTGCCGAGAAAAAGGTACAACAACCATCGTCGTCAGCCATGATGCAGCATTGGCAGAAAAATACGCGGAGAGAAAAATTAAGCTGGGGAGGGAAAACTTACATGCGTAATATTGTTAAGTTAAACCTCTTACAGTTTGGGGTTATTTATTTGCTTTTAATCCTTGTTCTCATCATCATGAAAAAAGCAAAAATCAATCAAACAAAGCTCCTCATCGTCGCGAGTGTCCGCATGACCGTGCAGCTTGTTTTGGCGGGACTCTTGCTATCTTATCTGTTTGCAACCCCCCACCCCATCTTCACCATCATGTATGTGCTCGCTATGGTTGTCTTTTCCGTGTATCGCATTTTTTCCAAAAACCGCTGGATAAATCGTCGGTTCAAAATCTACATCATACTAGCGCTAACCGTTTCCGGGGTTCTGATTCTCATTTTCTTTTTAAAGGCAGTCGTGGGAATCAGTATGTTCAATCCTCAATATGCGATTCCGTTAGGTGGCATGATAATCGGAAATACGATGACCGGAATCACCTTAGGGCTTAAAACATTTCATGAAAACTTAGACTCGAACCGCACACAAATTACAGCGCTTTTAGACATTGGCGCCACACCTAAAAAGGTGTTACTACCATTCGTCAATTCGGCGCTAGAGTCGGCACTACTCCCCACACTCAATTCCATGCTAGGAATGGGCATTATTTCGCTTCCTGGCATGATGACGGGACAAATTTTATCCGGCACCCTCCCCCTAACAGCCATCATGTATCAAATTGCGATTATGATTGCCATTTGCACATCGGTATGCTTGGGCGTTTTTCTCACGCTATATTTTGGTTATCAAACGCTGTATAATCGCAAGAATCAATTTATGCTGTAGAGCTTGAAAGTGATAGTACACATGAAAATGAATCTGAAAGAACGAGCAAAAAAACTTAAAACCGATATTCCAGCTGTGTTTCTCGCACTCCAAAAAAAGGAAACACCATTTTTGGCAAAAGTCCTCGCGGGAGTGACGATTGGCTACGCCCTATCCCCCATTGATTTAATCCCCGATTTCATCCCGATACTAGGGTACTTGGACGACATCATTATTCTGCCGGCACTCGTTGCGCTCACAGTCAAATTGATACCGCGTGAGATTTTCCTAAAGTGCCAAACAGAGGCGAAAGATTTGTGGGCAGATGGCAAGCCAAAAAAATGGTATTATGCGGCACCTATTTTTATTCTGTGGTCGCTCATACTATTTTTGCTTGTTAGGGCTTTCCTTACTCATATGAGTTGACATCAGGGCACTGAATCTAGGGCAAAAAAGTAAAATTTTATTATATTGGTAAAGCCTTAAAAATAGCCAAAATGGAACATGGGTGACAAGGGGTTATCGATTACAAAACAGAATTCTACATCCCTACGTCTGGCGTGAGGGTATGCAATAAAGGGCACGTCCTCTTGGACGTGCCCTTTATCTATCTTATTTTAAAATACTAAGCAGTGGTTAAAAGGCTGTATAGAATCACGGCCATTTCCGCACGGGTGATGTTGTCTTTAGGTTTGATTTTCCCATCATTGCCAGAAATGATGCCCGCTTTTACAAGCGTAGATACCGCCGCCTGCGCGTAACTTGCCACATCGCCTTTATCAGAAAATGCCGACAAATCATTCTGAGTGCCAACCGTCAGTTGTTTATTGGCGGCTTTCAGCGCATTGACGATGATAACCATGGCATCCTGACGAGAAATCGCCTGATCGGGATTGAATTTACCCTCACTGCCGGCTGCAACTTTCAGTGACTTGGCCGCTAAAATAGCGTCATAATAGTAACTTCCTGTTTTCACATCAGGGAAATTCGTTGTATTCGTCGCAGTAGCTTTTAAATCAAACGCCTTGTAAATCATCAGCATAAAATCGCCGCGTGATATTTTGTTTTGCGGCGAATACAACCCCTTACCTGTACCATTTACCACTTTCTTATTGGACAGATAATTGATTGCATCACTCGCCCAAGGATAGCCATCTATATCGTCAAATGCCTTATCCACAGTGGCATCATCGTTGACTGCGATAACAACATCACCCGCATAAGACGTCCCCCCCGAGGTATAAGCTGTATAATCGATGGTCACATCGCCCACATAATCTTTAAATGGTACAAACGTAACATTGTTAAGATATGGTTCTTCATCTCGGTAATATCTAGTGTCATTCGTAACTAACGTACCAGGGTTTGAAGCTGAAACGTAGTTATAATACAGTTTACCATAAGAAATAGTAGGAACCGTAAATTTCACACTATAGAGCGAGGTTTCCGATTCCTGAACAAACTTGGTGGTAAAATCATACGCCGTAAATGTAATCTGCCTATTCTTTGTAGTTGTATAATTAATTGAACTTACACTTTTATCTTTTACGGTGATAATGAGGCTCCCTGATACATCATTGCCATCATTGTCATAGCCTGTGTAAGGAATAACCACCCTACCAGCAAAACCGCTATTGGGAACAAAAGTCACACTAGACAAACTAGGTGAAGCGCTTCTGTAATATTTCGTACTTGATTTAACGGTAGACCCATAATCCACGGCCGAAGTATAGTCGTAATACATTTTCCCATAAGATGAAGATGGCGGGGTAAATTTCACATAATATAATTTTGATCCGGCTTCGCTAGTATAAGCCGTATTGAAATCATCCGCATCAAGGGTAACACCCGTATTTTTCTGGGTTGTATAGTTTACGGATGTCCCATTAGAGTTACTCACTGTAATTTTAACCTTGCCTGAATAGGTCATCCCCGTCGCCGTATAACCGGTATAGCTTACGGTAAACGTACCGGAATATCCTGTATAAGGAACAAGCGTAATATCCGACACACTAGGCGATGTTCCCGCATAATATTTCGTGTCCTCGGCAACAGAAGAGCCATAACTTGTAGAGGACGTATAATTATAGTACAATTTACCCGAAGAAATCGATGGTAGGACAAACTTGACATATGATAAAGCACTACCCGTCTCGCTTAAAAAGGCCGCTTTAAAGCTGCTTGCATCGAACTCCAGAGGTGTATTAAGACCCGTTTTATAAGTGATAAGGCCTCCTGAAATCTCTCCTATTGTAATTTTAAGTTTTCCGTTGTACGCGACATTGGTAGAGGTATAAGCCGTATAATTGATAGTTGCCGTACCCGTAAAACCGGTGGCAGGAACAAAAGTAATGGCGGAAATATCTGCCGCAGTGCCATTATAATACGCGGTACTCGTTGTTATTTTTTTAGATTTGTCGCCCGTAGAGCTTGAGTAATTATAATACAAAGTCCCCACTTTAGCGTCAAGAGTGGCAAACTTGACATATGATAGCACAGAACCTGTTCTATCGATGAACTCTTTTGAAAAATCATCTCCCGATAGTGTCACCGTACCAGCAGCTCTCGCGGAATATGAAATAATGCCTCCAGGGCTATCAATTACATTAATTTTGAGTTTCCCCTTATATTGTGTACCCGATTCGGTATAGCCAGTGTAGGTAATGTTGGCTGTACCAGAGTAATCATCATATGGCATAAACGTTATGTAAGAAAGATAAGGCGAATCAAGCACATAGTATTTTGTACTCGCCGAAACAATAGAGTCATAATCTGTAGAAGATGCATAATTATAGTACAGTTTCCCAACGGTGGAGGATGGCAGGGTAAACTTTACGTAATCAAGCTGAGTGCCTGTTGCATTTTCAAACGCGGTTTTAAACGTGCCGGCATCCACCTTAACAGGTGTATCTTTGTCCGTGGAATAGGTAATGGTTCCGCCGGGTTTAGACGAAACAGAAAATTTCAATGTACCAGTCGTAGACGTCCCATCCTGAGCATAAGCAGTATAAGTAGATGTTTCAGAACCCACATAATCAGTAGTCGGCACAAAAGTAAGGTTGGAAAGATTCGGGCTGGCACTCTTATAATACTTAGCACTAGCTGTAACTGCCGTTCCCTTTCCAGTTGAAAAATCATAATTATAGTATAGCTTGCCACAGGTACTCTTAGGAAGAGTAAAAACCACATAGGACAGCGTGTAATTAGTGGCGTCGGAAAATTCAGATGTAAAATCCGAGGCGTCTAATGAAATAGGTGAATTGAGGTCGGTATCATAGGTAATGACCTTCATTTCGGCAAAACCGACCGTATACTTAGCATCAGTTGCCCACTTTGTCGTCTTGGTAACCGTCGTATCTGTCGTTGCTGTCCAAGAAAAAGAGACACTATCGCTTTTAGTGGTACTTTTTGTTGCTAGGCGCAAATAACGAAGATAGCTATTAGGAATGATAGCGCCGCTTACCAATGCTTTATCCGCGTCGATGGCGGGATAACCAGCAGCAGTGTCTTTTTCCAAAGCTGTTGTGAGATAGAGATAGCCATCCCCGCTACTCGGTATAGACGTTATTTTCACGAAACCCAAATCAGCTGATGTAGGTGTATATTTAAAATGAGAAGCCATGATTACGTGCGTTCCCCCCTTAATCACAGAGGAAGAAACGCTATAAGAAGTAAGCTTAAGTTCAGGTATAGACACGCCAATCGTGCCTGTGCCATATTCGGAGAACCCTGCCTCGTTAGAAACCCGCCATTTGAACGTGGCGCTTCCTGCTGCGCTCCCTGTAAAGCTGAGTGTGTCAATGTCCTGTGAGGTAAACACTTTCGTTCCAGTAAAGGCAGTTGTACCGGCGTACCAAGCACCAAACTCTGTATTGGTTGGCGTAATTTCAATGGAAGTAAGTGTGCCACTATTCAGATTATAAAAGCCTGAAAAAGTAGAAAGTGAAAAAGCTAAAGGCGAGGAAATCGATGAAGACTTAGTAATAGTGCTATTAATTGTTGGCACAGAAATGGCAGACACAGAAATAGTCAAAATCGCTGTACCCACGGAAGTGGATGCGTTCGATTTCGTGTACGCTTTCACGTTATAAGAAACGACGCCACCTGCCGCCGTAGCAAAAGTAAGATTGGCAAGATCGTTCACACTAATCTGTGTACCGGACACATAATCACTGCCGAAAAGCTTAAGTGTACCTGTCCTAAGGTTTGTACCAGTAATGATCACGTAGCCTAGTTCATCCCCATCGTTCTTCTCATACTTGTCCTCAAAATCAGATGCAGAGAAAGAAATGATGCCGGGAAAAGCGCCAGTTTTTCGGATAGTTCCCGAAAACTCTGCGGCTTTTGCCGCTTCACTCACAACTTTAATGGAATAAGTTGTCGTATGCTTTTGTGTGTCATCTGCGTCATTTATGTCGTTATAGGTAACGGTAATTGAAACGGCATTACCATCAACCACAACATTCGAATCAGCTTCAACGACAACATTCTTATAAAGACTTTCGTCATAGGTAATGGCAAGGTTTTTCGACAAATTAATGGTGTTTCCTGAAGTACCATAAGACGAAGTTAGTTGCACAGTCGTATTCGGGCTCGAAACGTTAACCGTGTTAGTATCACTATGCCCGATTGAGGTAAGCACAGATTCGTTATCTGCGGCATACGTCACCGGAAATAGACTAAAAATCATCATGATGACCAAAAAAGAGGCCAATCCGCGTTTAAAAAATTTCAAATCAATTCCCCCTATTATGTGCTTTACTATACCGTTGTAAAAAAGCGGCAGTATAAAAAAAGAGCGTATAAACATACCTGCCTATCAAAATTTCATTTTGTCACACGCACACTTTATGCGCTCTACAAAAAATAACAACTAGTAAAATATATATCGTCAAAATTTGATAATTCTTTATATAAATATTGATTGTTTTATCCTTTTCTACCATTTTACCACCATAATTTACAAATTTCAATTCTCTTCCATCATTTTTTTTAATCATTTCCTGTCATAAAAAAAAGGCGGCTATAAAGCCTCCTTTTTAAAAAGCACCTCAAAAGGCACCCTTCTATTTATAAAAAACAAATTGATTCTTACCATGCTTTTTCGCCTCATACATCGCCAAATCTGCTTTTTTTATAATTTCTGAAACTGATGATACATCGCTTGTAATTACCAAAATACCAATGCTGGCAGTTATGTGAATAGAATGTTCATCGATTATAATCAGTTTAGCAATATCGTCCATTAATTTATTGGCAAAAGTCGATAATTCTTGCCTATCCGCAGACTTTACTAGCAAAACAAATTCATCTCCACCAAGACGAGATACGACATCCTTTTCGCCGACATCTTGCTGCAATATTTCACCTGTTTTTTTAAGCACAATATCACCAGTATCATGACCATAGGTATCATTAATATCTTTAAACCCATCCAAATCCAAAAAGAACAAGGAAAAGTCTATCAATTCCTCCTTGCTCATAAACAGATCATTGAGTTTCTGTGTGATGTAATAGCGATTGGTAAGGCCAGTGAGGGAATCAGTTTCCGCAAGTGTTTTGCTAAGTCTCTCAGACTCTTTAATTTGCTCATATCCTTTTTGAAGCTCGCTTAGCAAGGAAGTCAGCTTATGTTCGCGATTTATTTCGTTAGTTATATCCTCAATTTGAATAAACGCATAAGCCTGACCATTCACAGTAATCGGTTCAATTTTCATGTTCTGTCGAACCTCAACATATTCGGAACATTCAGGAACAATAAAAGCCTTATGAAGTTTACTAGAAAAAAACCTGCTTTGATTATGACATAGTACAGCATCCAGGGCACTTTGGTAGAAACCTGTGCGGAATATTCCAGCAACATTTTTTATGTCTCTATACAAACAAGCGCCAGCAGACCTATGCGTAATCTTTTCAAGGCACTTATTCCAAAACACAATGTTTTGTCTGCCGTCAATAATCAAAACACCGTTATCAACTTTATCTAAAGCAAGAGAAAACAAATCAGTCATCTATTTCACCCAACATTTCGTTGATTTTACCTAGTAGCATGTTTACAGAATTGACAGATAAGGCAATAAAAATCATGCCCTTCACCTTACTTTCCGATAGTAAAAATGATGTGTGCATCGACAAAAAATTCATATCAGCGGGCAGACCAGAATTTTCAGCCGCATTAATCATCGCAAGCTCAACATCAGGAAGAGAATAATCAAGCCTGACATTTAATAGATTTCCAAATGCCCCAATAAGAGAATTTAGAATGACATTACTAATCTCTCTAATGACATCGAAATCGTCCGCATTAAGTTTCAAATAATCGTCATGGGATTCGTTTTCCCCCACGCATGCATTAACGAGATCCTTTGCTTTATCGGCAGGGATGACAATATAGGCATTGCCGGAAAATCCTTGTCCGAATCGAATGGTGGAAAGAACCGAGGTTCTAAAATCAGCTAGGTCTTTTTCAAACGCAGACAAATCTATTTCATCGCCTTTTTGCAAATCAACCTTTGGCACGGACAAAATGATTTTTTGCCTTACCATTTCGGATAATACACTTGCTGCCATTCCGATGTTTGTGTTCAATATTTCGCCTAAAACGTCCTTTTGAATTTCAGAAAGCATTCTTATCCCTTCATTTCCGATAAAGTTTTGAATATCATTTCTTTGTTGAGAGGCTTGTTCAAAAATGCAGAAATCTGCAAACTTTCTATTTCTTCTCTAACCGCTTTCTGCACATCAGCGGTTAACACAATAATTTCTGTCGTTTTATCTATTTCTCTCACTTTTTTGACAAAAGCCTCGCCACCCATTCCGGGCATCAGCAAGTCTGTGATAATTAAATCTGGACTTGTATCTTGGTAGAATTTAAACCCTTCTTCCCCCGAATCGGCTAATATAATTTCGTTGGAAGTATCCTGCTCAAGCAAATATTTTCGCACGCATTGTCTAACAAAAGACGAATCATCTACAACTAGAATTTTCATTTATTTCACTCCAAAACAAATAATAACTTCATTATACACATTTTAATGAAAGCCGTCAATAATTTAGACAGCTTTCATTAAATTCAAACAAGATTTATTAAAAATCGAAGTTAAATATACCAATCCACTGCATAAATTTGTAAAGCTTGCATTTTTTTGTATTAATTTCATAGAAAGATTAAAGAAAATGAGAAAAAAGTCGATATACTATTAGGATTTGAATTTCGAATGTGAGGAATCTATATGGAAAATCGTCAATTTAAGAAATCCGTATTAATTATGGTCATATATTTCGTGGCGTATTTGACAGCAACAATCTTCCAATCAAACTTTTGGGGAGACATTTTATCTCCACTCGGTGGACTGCTGGCTCTGAGCTTTATTTTGGATGCCTATTTTGATACGAATAAAACATATAAAATGCAACGAATTTGGATTTTTTTCAGTCTTGCCTGTCTTTCATGGACTGTTGCGGACGCTTTATGGGCGATTAGTAATTATGGGCTTTACAAGGATCCAGGAAACAATAGAATCATTTCGCTTTTCTATACAGGAACCAATGTTTTCATTTTGATTGCCACTTTCACTTATGCACTATACCGATTCGAAAAATGGAATGGCGTACAGCTCATTATTGATTGCATAGTCACATCGGTGTCTGGATTACTACTACTTTGGATTCTATTTTTTGATAGAAGCCCCGTCATGATTAAACTGATAAATAGTCATGGATGGATAGCTATGTTTACGATTGTTCTTGATGTCGCTGTAATCATGGGCATATCCATTTGGTATCTATCCATTCGTGACGGAAAGATACCGGCATCCATTCGTATCATTTCAGGGTCAACCCTACTCTTTACGCTCGCTGATATTTACTGGTATTATTTAGACTTAAGAAAACTATATATCCCAAATTCTGTGATAGATGCATTATATATGGCTGCACTTCTAGGTATTGCGATAGGAATCAAGCTAGAAACAGTACAATGTGAATCTCCTTCTTTCCATAGAGTAGCTTATACAAATGTCGGCCTACGACATAGAAGCTTATGTATATTGATTTGCCCAGTTCTAGTTACGCTCCTAAAAGGCTTTGTTCTTATGGATTTTTTCATTTACTTATGCATTGTTCTCATTTATGAGTGCCTTAATATTTATGTACAATCTGCCATTAAAAACGAACAGCTTTTAAAAGCAGAAAAAAAACTAACCGCTAGTCTAGAAAACAAAGTCTCCGTGCGCACAAAAGAACTGATTGAAAAAAATCGTCAGCTTGATTTTCTTTCCAACCAAGATACCGTCACGAGTCTTTATAATAGACGTTATTTTATAAAAATGCTTGAAAAACGAGTGAAGCAAGTTTATGTAGGCGAAACTTTATCTCTGTTATTCATCGATTTGGATCGATTCAAAATCATCAATGATACCTATGGACACTCTGTCGGCGATCAGGTTTTGATAAAAGTATCGAAGCGACTTCAGAAATTTAATAAGAAAAACGCCATTGTTGCACGCCTTGGCGGTGATGAATTCGTTATTGCTGTTCATGCAAATTACGACTACCAAGAAACCGAAAAATTTGCTGAGCAAATTATAAAATTATGCAATGAACCCATTGAGATTGGTCCCTATTCATTTAGACCCAGTTTGAGTATAGGAATATCCATCTATCCATTGGATGCACAAAATAGTGATGCACTCATGAAAAATGCTGATATTGCTATGTATCAGGCAAAAAAAAGGTATTACAATAAATGCGTATCCTTCAATAAAGATTTAAGCGAATCGATACAACGCAAAAATGAAATAGAAATTCTTTTAAAAAATGCCGATTATGACAAAGAATTTATGCTTGTTTACCAACCACAATTTGACGTTAGGACGAAAAAAATGGTTGGAATGGAGGCATTACTTCGTTGGAAAGGTTTTGAAAAAGGATTCATCTCTCCTAATGAGTTTATCCCAATTGCGGAAGAAACCGATCAGATTATCCCAATTGGCGTGTGGGTGATGAAAAAAGCCATTGAACAAATTGGCAGATGGAACGAAAAATATGAATCGGACCTAAAAATGTCGATTAACGTCGCTCCCAAACAATTTGATCAGACCAATTTTATGCACGATTTGCAAACGTCTATCAACAACTTTTCGATAGATCCAGAATGGCTAAATGTAGAAATTACAGAAGGCTTGCCGCTGGAAGATTTCTATAGAATAACAGAAATTGCGACGCAATTTAGAGATATTGGTGTTTCAACTTGCGTGGATGATTATGGCGCAGGTTATGCGTCATTGACATCCCTAAAATTCTTGCCATTTGATAAAATCAAGATAGCTAAACAGTTGATTAATACCATAACAAACGATGATTATAATAAACGAATTACGGCATTCATCATCAGTTTGGCAAAAACGAGTGGAATCAAAACAATCGCCCAAGGGGTTGAAACAAGAGATCAATTTGATGTATTAGATTCTATTGGTTGTGAAGAAATGCAAGGATATTTTCTTGGTAGACCCTTGCCCCCCTATAAATTCGAAGAAACATTTTTAAGAAACAGAATTTATCATGATGAAGATTTAAAAGCCATGCGTTAGACTATTTGCTACACTTACAATGCCTACTTAACTTTATAAAAAAGTGTATAAATATTCATGTTGTCGTGTGTGATGGTAAATTATATACGAATATGGAAGATTGGAAACCATACCTCATCGGTTAAACCAAAATAAAAAAAATTAACTTACGATAAATGTCACAACAAAAAAAGCTGTTGCCAACGCAACAGCTTTTTTTGTTGTGACGATCAATCCATCAATAGGGCTTCATAAACATCTGCGTCCAATAAAGAGTACCATCGGCTTTTTTAGCGGCACCAACGCCAGTATGCGTATAAGCTGTCGACAGAATATTGGCTTTGTGTCCGGGTGAATTCATCCAGGCAGTAACAACCTCCCGCGCCGTTCTTTGCCCATAAGCTATATTTTCTCCAGCAGCCGAAAACTTAAGGCCAAAATTTTGCATCATGGTAAAAGGCGAGCCATAGGTTGGTGAAGTATGCGAAAAATAGCCTTTATTGACCATATCCTGCGACTTATATCGTGCTGTACGTGAAAGTTCCCAGTTCGTTGTTAGAGCCGCTAATCCACGGTTTGCACGCTCTATATTGATAAGTCTTGTAACTTCCGTCTCCAAAGAGCCAAGCGGCGCAGCTTCGGGAATATTCACTTTCTGTCCCACATAAATCATACTAGGATTTTTGATTTGTGAATTGGCTTTAATGAGTTCCGATATTCCTATTTGATATTTAACGGCAATTTTCCACAATGAATCGCCTCGAGCAACGGTATAAGAAGTTCCCTGTGCAACGGCAGTCGTTTGAATTGAACATGATAATAATAACGCAAAAATAAAAGCTGAAATTTTTTTCAATATATCACCTCCGCTCTTATTTTTTCCAATAAAAAAACAAATATGCTGTCAATTTTCCGAATTAAATAGGGAAAATATTATAAAAATTAATGTAATTTTTTACAAAATAGTCCTCCTATGCGCCTTATCGCCAAAATACGTTTAGGAGCATTACTTTTTTTAGTCATATATTTTTCATTTTCACTATACAAACAAATAGGCCGCCAATTATAAACTTAACGTGATGGTTTAGTGAGCATTTGATCAATTATAGTAATTTCGAACGCAAAAAAAGGCACCCATATGTTATCATGGGTGCCTTTAATAATTTTAGATTAGTCTAATCTACTTTAATTTTTGCAACAAACACTTGTAATACACGAGCTACTTCAGCACGAGTTGCTGTGCCTTTCGGGTCGATTGTTTGATTATCACGTCCGGTGATAATACCTGCGCCGACAGCATATGCAATAGCATCGTCAGCCCATTCGGATATAGACTCTGTGTCACTGTAGTTTGTTAAATCACCTTTTACGGAGACGTCTAAGCCTGCGCTCGTAGCATACTGGTAGATAATAGTAGCCAATTGTTCTCTAGTAACAGAAGCATCTGGAGAGAAGCTACTATCACTTACACCAGCTACGATACCTTGTGCATTACCCCAAGCTACTGCTGGAGCATAATAAGCGTTGCTGTCAACATCGGCAAAGGTTGATGCTGCAGTTTGTGCAGGTTTGCCAGCAACACGGTATAAAACTGTTACCAACATACCACGTGTCATTGCAGAATCAGGAGAAAACTCAGTTGCAGAAGTACCAGTAAAGTAACCATTCTTTGTTACAAAAGAGATAGCATCTTTAGCCCAATGACTGTCTACATCTGAAAATGATGATGTAGCTTGACTGGTAGTAGGAGCAGCAGTGGAAACAGATGTATCATCATCTTCATCAGAAACATAAGAAGAACCGTTAGATTTCTTACTATTGTTTGATGTCCAACTAGCTGTTACAGTTTTATCAGATGTAACAGTTGTTTTTGATGTGAACGCATTGCCGTTACTGTCAAACCAACCATTAAACGTATAACCAGATCTTGACGGATTGGTTGGTAACGAGATTGTATAGCCACTTGTTGCAGTAATTGTCTTATAGGTATTACTACCATCCTTAAAAGTAACGGTGTATGTAGTAGATGAATTAACTGTCCACTTTGCATACAATGTAATCGATGCTGTTATGGGAGTGGTAAATAAAAATGCTTTTGCAAATGTATTGTTATCGGTATACCAACCGCCAAACGTATAACCAGGTCTTGTTGGATTCGTCGGTTGTATTGCTGTTCCATCTTTTGCTACAGTTAACGAAGTTACAGCAGTGCCACCATTGGTATCAAATGCAACGGTAAGCGAAGACGTGCTAATCCACTTTGCATATATCATCGTTTTTGCTGTTACTTTAGCAGTAGTAAAATCAAATGCTGTGGTTAGACCTGAATTGGCATACCAACCGCCAAACGTATAACCAGTTTTTGTCGGATCTGTTGCCGGCTTTGTTACTGTTCCATTTGGAGCAACATCTTGCGATGTTACTGCCGTACCGCCATCTGTGTTAAATGCAACAGTGTATTTGTTTTGCACTGTAAAATCTTGTTGTGCATAACTAGTATAGCCACCAGCTATCCCATAATATATGGTATAGACACCAACTGGAAGTTGACTACCTGCAGTCAATGTAATCGTACCATCTTTTTGAATCGCTGAAGGAGCTGTTCCCGTTCCATTTAAATAAGCCCATGGATAAGAGCCATATGTGGTAGCAGAAAAAGCTTCACCTTTTTTCGTGATACCAACCCAATCTTTAGCATCTTTTGAGCCTGTAAATGAAACTTTAACGTCATCGCCGATATTATAAACAGTTGCATCTGTCTTTAAAGTTGGTGTTGCCACTTTTGTAACCCACTTTGCATACAGTGTAGTATTGGCGGTTACTTTGCTTGTGCCAAAAGTGAACGCGTTTGCAGCTGTACAAGCCGCATCAGTGTACCAACCAGCAATCTCTTTACCTGCATTTGTAAGAGATGTCGTATTTGGCGCAGCGATAGTAGCGTCTTTTGCTACATTTGTCAAATCTGCTATTGTACCAGTACCGCCATTTGCGTCGAATTTAACCGTGTATGTTGTCGCTGCCGCTTTTTCTGCCACGGTAAAATCTACGCTAGTATAATATGGGTAGTCATTACTTGCGCAGTAATAAGCTGTATAGTCACCAGCCGCAAGCGGTGTTTTAGGAGCTGTCTGACCATCAGTCATCGCGTTTATCGTGAAAGATCCATCCGCTTGAACCGCAGGAGCACCCGAGGCAAAAGTTCCATCTAGATAAGCCCACTTGAGCGCAAGCTTAGACGCAGGAATTTTACCTTTTGGATCAATAGCAATCCAGTCCGTTGCACTTCTTGAACCTGTAAATGAAACTTTAATGTCATCACCCACCGTATAGGTAGTTTTATCAAGTTTCAAAGTTGGATAAGCTTCATTGGTTGTACTGAATCCCTTTGGAACTCCGTAACCCTTAATATAAGGATCCGTCAATTTGTAACTACTTGCAGAAACTTGATCGCCAGCATTTCCTTCAATAGTATAAACGGTATCGCCTACAACTTTTTCAACAATACCAACATGACCACTAATGCTTGAAGCGCCTGTCCAGTTAGCACGAGTAATACTAGCGCTGGAATCGAAGAAAATCAAATCGCCTGGTAATGGAATATAGCTATTTGCCGAATGAATTGGAACATCAAAGCTATAAGAGTCACCACTTACAGAAGCGGCTCTAATAGATGTTTTTACAATGCCGGCTGTGTCTGGAATTCCAGCTTTTTGGGCACACCATGCAACAAACATGGCACACCATGAATCGCCATCCCAAGTTGTAATTGGAGTTGTCGTGGCATCTTTTACAGAATAACAAGCATATTTTATGAAATTGCCTGTTCCTGTAGATGTGCCACTTTCATCAGCTGCGTTTTTACCTTCGTGATAACCAATCTGTGTCTTTGCGATTTCGACAAGATTAGCTCGTGGATCGCTCCCCAATACTGCCTTACTCTCATCGTACGTCGCACCCGCTGCCATCGTACCCATCGGCATTACGGAAGTACACATTGCCAAAGAGAGGCAAATTGCCAAGAATTTTTTAAAACCAAATTTTTTCCTCATACTTTCACTCCCACTATAATTAGTATATTTTGGTGATAATGTTATTGTAATACATAAAAACCCATTAGTCAATACCTACAAAAAAACATCTGAATTTTACAAAAGACTTACGTATAACACATAAATAATATACAAAAAATTCACAAAACTTAAGTTTTATAAGAATAAAACCATATATTACCTAGCGGTTGATTTTTAACTTACATATAATTTAGAATAAATGATAAAAATACAAGTAGATATATTATAGATGTTTTACATTTTTACTAAAAAGCTGTAATATTTTGTTGCATTTGGCAAATTGGCGTAGTATAATCTTCATTGTGGCAATAATGCTTAAATTCCGACATCATTTATAACTAGGTGTTGTGCAAATTTTTGTATGTTGTTTGTTCACAGAAAAAAATTACGATAGGGCGGGGTAAATTTTATGAAGTATATTCGATTCTTATTAATTCTAATTCCACTTTCTATTATTGGGGTAATTATGAAGTGGAATGCTACTGCTATGTTTTTTATAACAGCCATTTCCATCGTACCATTAGCTGGATACTTAGGTATGGCAACCGAAGAAATTGCTGTTTATACAGGTCCTAAGTTTGGTGGCTTTCTAAATGCTACTTTCGGTAATGCCACAGAACTTATCATCAGTTTTTTTGCTATTAGAGCTGGGCTATTAGATGTTGTTAAAGCATCTCTTGCCGGTTCTGTTTTAGGAAATATTCTTTTAGTATTAGGATGTAGTATTTTCATCGGGGGCTTAAAGCACAAAGAACTGAAGTATGATTCGCAGCTAGGCACCTTCACGGCAACGATGTTATTATTTGCAGTTGTCGGACTTGCATTGCCTGCATTATTCACTTCTGGTGTTAACCCAGGACTGGTTTCTACTAAATATGAAAGTTTCAGTATTATAACAAGTGTTATTTTACTTGTCATTTATGTTATCGGATTAGTTTACTCCTTTAAAACCAGCAAAGATTTATATGGTACGGAACATGCAGAAGACATTGATTCGAATTGGAGTTTACCTGTTGCCATCATTGTTCTTGCAATTGCTACGGTTTTGATCGCTATTGAGTCCGAGTGGCTTGTTGATAGAATCGAGCCTATGACACGAGCAGCCGGGATTTCGGAAATGTTTGTCGGTATCATACTCATTCCAATTGTCGGTAATGTTGCTGAGCATACTACAGCTGTCATTATGGCTCTTAAAAACAAAATGGACATCAGCCTTGAAATTGCTGTTGGTTCCAGTTTGCAAGTTGCCCTTTTTGTTATTCCAGTATCCGTTCTCATCAGCCTTTTCTTCACGCCGATGAGTCTTGTATTTAAACCTATCGAGATATTCTTATTTGGTGCAAGTGTTCTTATCGCCAATCAAGTGGTGAAATCGGGAAAGACCAATTGGGTGGAAGGTTTGAAGCTCATATCAGTATATATCATTGCGGCTGTAGGATTTTTCGTTATACACTAATTTGATGTGACTTTCTTTCGTTTAAATGAATAGACAAAAACATCCATGAAATTTTAACATGGATGTTTTTTATTTATACGAATGAACGGTGGGACTGCCTTGATGCCCGCAAACCCGAAGTGTCGTTTGACGCGCAGTCCGGTTGCCAATTAGCGCAAATCATGCTACGATTATACTATATATAGTAGTTGTCCTATTTAACAGAAATTCATTTTTCTATTAAACGGTTTATCATGAGGAAGCTTAGTCATTTAACTACATAAGGAGATAAAAACATGAAAAAAGAAAAGCACCCTGCCTTGAAAATACTTTACAAATACTTGTTTTTGCTTGTCGGTTCATTGATAGCCGCTGTGGGGCTCGAAGTCTTTCTTGTTCCCAACAACATTATCGATGGTGGAATTGTCGGCATATCGATTATATCCAGTCATTTAACAAATATACCACTTGGCATATTCACCTTTGCATTAAATATACCTTTTTTGTTTATTGGGTACAAGCAAATCGGTAAAACCTTTGTCCTATCGTCGCTATTTTCCATCACGGCATTTTCACTTTTTATCATGGTATTGCATCCAGTGCTGGGACTCACAAACGATGTCTTACTAGCAACTGTATTTGGCGGCATTATACTAGGAGCAGGCGTCGGGCTGATACTTCGTTCCGGCGGCTCATTGGACGGCACCGAGATTATTGCCATCATCTTAAATAAGAGCACGATGTTTTCGGTCGGGCAAATCGTCATGATTTTCAACATCGTCATTTTTAGCGGTGCAGCCATCATTTTGGGTTGGGACAGAGCGCTCTATTCCATGCTAGCGTATTTTGTGGCACATAAAGCGATTGATATTGTCGTAGAAGGCTTTGATGAAGCGAAAGCCGTTATGATTATTTCCGACAATGCAGAAGAAATTGCAGCAGCCATTACGGCCAGATTAGGGAGAGGCGTTACTTTTTTAGAAGGTACGGGAGGGTTTTCAAAAGATAAAAAAACGATTATCTATTCGGTGGTAACGAGGCTTGAGATTTCAAAACTGCGCTCGATCATCGATGACAAAGACGAAAATGCTTTTGTAACCATCAACGATGTGTCCGATGTGATGGGAGGAAAACACAAAAAAAGGGCGATTCATTAGGACTTCTTTTTCGCTTTTGCCAAAACCGCTCTCATTTTCCCCCCCACTCTTTTTGTCAAAGAAGCTTTCGTATATTTGATAATCAGTTTACGAACGTCCACTGGGGACGCATTGAGCCTACGGAAAAAACCGTCCCTATGAGGATTGTATGCCGCCGACATAGTGGCCGATGAGTTATACAAAATAGCTTTTTCGCCATCTATTTTCTTTATAATGAGACCATTTTCGAGCGCGGCTAAAATCTTCTTCCCTTTATCGGAATGAACGAGGAGCAGTGACGTACCTTTATCATCGTCGAGTTCGGGGGCAATGTTCTCCACTCCCCAAAAATCGGCAATCGTCATATCACTCTTTCGATTCAGCGTTTTTTCTCGGCAATCATAGCACGAAGGGCGCAGGTACAAATTAGCCAAAAATCCACGCATAAATATATCTTCCGAAACCCTAGCACTGTACATGGTATCGTTATGAAATGATAATTGTACGGAGTATTGCTTCCAACCAGTACCCTTGTTCCGAAAAACAATCTTTTTAGTAGTAGCCCCGTTGATTTTCTCAAGTTCTCCCTTGTACATTTTAAAAACCTTAGGTGATGGCACACCATGACAGATCATATCGACGCACATTAAATTGTCGTACTCTTTCTCTAAAAACGATAAAAGACCAGAAACTTGACAAGGCGTTCCTGAAAACAATACCTTTCTACCCTTTTCGAGAAACTCCTTAGCCTGACAAAAGGCATCGCCGATTTGACTTTGCAGATATTTTGCGCCGCGAAAATCCGATAGCCCTTCCAGCGTATCGGTATAGCCATGCACCAAAACGAAATCATTGTCAAATAAAGCGCCAAATACAACGCCTCCACTAGCTATGACGCTTTCCGCTAAAAGCGAAAATACCCCTCCAGAGGAACTTTTAAGCCGTATATCATCATTTTTATTGATACATGCATAAAAATCAGTATCATTGACACGTTCTTTATGGTTTAGGATAGGACATACTTTTTCACACAAACCGCATTGGGTACATTTTGCATCATCGACTTGCGGATACAAAAAGCCCTCCGCATCCTCCGTCATCGTAATGGCGCTTTCGGGACACACATTACTGCAAGCATAGCATCCAGAGCAATCTTGTTTTCTACTAATTTTTATCACGATCTATTCATGCCTCCCAGCAAGCGATTCTACCTAGTTATTTTTAGTATATAGCACACCCAAAATTCTGTCAATCCTCATTTATCTATGCTGCATTACCCAAAACCAATCGGTTTATAGAAGATAAAAATACCCATAAAGATTTATCACTAAATCTTTATGGGTATTTTTATCTATCATTTATCTTATTATTTGGCTTCTTCAAAAATTTGTTTGGCACCTTTGCTATCTGTATCTAAAACCACCAAATCTTTTTTAGGAAATTTTTTCATTCCCTTTAAAATCTTACATCCTTTTTCATAGTTGGCCTCCGAAGCAAATTCATATATTCTAACAGCTGATCCGCCCATATAGAACATAA
>Ga0183100_1000608_pt1 | contig 25429 bp, 24 predicted proteins | sample Biomet2_FD_127789 | JGI IMG/M metagenome (GOLD analysis project Ga0183100, IMG submission 127789) | Microbial communities from bioreactor (seeded with anoxic lake sediment) at LBNL, California, USA - Biofuel metagenome 2 | ecosystem: Engineered > Bioreactor > Anaerobic > Unclassified ...
AGGCTCTCAGCTGACCGCCGGGAGCAATTTGAAAAGCATTGATTCTTTTGGCGGAATGAAGTCCCGCTGTTTTCCTCTTTTGTGGAAAACGGCGGGACTTTATCATCAAAGACTGGGGGTCGGGCGGCTCTGCTTATTCAGAGGTAAAAAATCCGAATCCCATTTTCTGATTATAGATTCCATAACACGAAAGAGTCTTCAACGGTTTTTCGCTTTGCGTATATCGGTTTGGCCACCAGCTTAGGAAGTCTTCGGAAAGCCCCTCTATTGGTGTTTCCGGGGTATAAAGCAGAAAATCCGTTCCATCCTCCAACCCATATGGATCTGAGGCTATATAGCGGATTCCGTCTTCGATCCATTCCTCATCTTTTTCCTTGGAAGTGGTTACTTTACCCAGTGTCATGGAATAGGTGTGGTCATCTACCTGCTTAATATCGTCAAACTGTCCGCTGAATTCGCAGACATAGACAGACCCGTGCGGATAGTTTTCGCCGCTGTCGCCCATTTCAGAATCAGAATACGATCCTTCAAAGGAGCCGTCAGGATTTAACGTAATCACAGTACCCCATGCGCCGGCCCCACTTGCAAATACAAACTCCTTAGGAAGCGCCTCGGGAAGAGAAATATCTTTCGATTCTGCGTCCTGCTGAGCTGTGGACTTCTCGCCATCAGGCGGATCAATCGGTTCTTTTCCGGAGGAGCTGTTGGCCTCCTGCTCGACGTCTGCGACCCACTTGGTTGGTTGCTTGCGCAGCTGCTTAGAAAACTGATACAAAGCGCCGCACACATCAGCGCTAATATAACCTTATTTTTCTTTGCTTTCACAAGATGCCTCCGTAAGTCGATTCTCTTTTCTATTTGCTTAGGATGGTCTGCTGTTGGCGTTTATTTCAGTTTTTCCTTGATCTTTGCTTTTGCCTCCGGGCTGAGGCACTTGGAGGCGATTCGCACCGGCAGGGAGGGCATGCGGAAAAACTTTTTGCGCACCTCGTCAAAAGGTTCCAGCGCATAGCTGGCAAAAAACGCGGTGCGATCCGACGGCGGAGCGATGGGGGAGGCCAGCCGGGGGTTTCCCGCAATGGCCCTCTCTGGCGGGAAAGGCTGCCGTCCCAGGGGGAGGCGGTCAAAAATATGGCTTGCGTGAGGGGTGTTTACCATGAGAAGAGAGACCCCCCGCTCCTGCTGCTCCGGAAGCTCCTCGGGCCGGAGTCCCCAGAAATCTCCCAGGGTAAAATCACCCACCCGGGACATGGAGGTATAGGGGCAGCGGTAGCAGCAGGGACGCAGGAACAGCGCCCGGCCGAACGCCCGGCCCCATTCCGTCTGGAACAGGGGCGCGGAGTCCGCGGACCCGTCCTTATAGAGCAGAGTAAAGTGGCTGTCCTTCCAGCCGACGACCTTGTTGCGAAATCGCACGGTCTGGAGAGAGCGGCGCTTGCGGCTCTCAATAGAGCGAACCATGTCCGCCCATACGCCGGGGGAGGGTACGCCCTGACAAACGAGGTCGCAGGTGGTGAGGTTTTCCGGGCGGTTTCCAAGAAAATGATACAGCCCATCCACCTGGCAGGGGGTGCCGGAGAACAGCACAGGCCGGGACTTCAGCAGTTCTCGGACCTCCCGATAGGTACCCCGCAGATCGCTTTGCACATACTTCGCGCCCCGGAGGTATCTAAGATCCTCCGGTTCGAAGCAGGCGATGTGCCGCAGACGCAGCTTGCTGTCCAGCGCCGCGCCAAAGACCACGCCGCCGCATTCCAGAGTGTCCTGGGCGATGAGGGAGAAGAGGCCGCCGGAGGTGGAGTCCTTGCGGATAATATCATCCTTGTTCCAAGCGGCGAAGACCGCCGGAAGGGGACGGCTCTCCTTTGCCCGCAGAGCGGGACAGACGGTCATGCAGCGCCCGCAGCGGATGCATTTTTCGGGATCGACGGCGGGATAGGCGAAACCCTCCCGGTCCCGCTCCATGGAGATGGCGTCCCTGGGGCATATGGCGGCGCAGGCGGTGCAGCCGGTACAGGCCGCGTGGGAGGCAAGCTCCGGAAGTCCCTCACCGGACGCTGCTTCCGGCGAGGTGGGGACCTCCTGATCCAGCAGCGCGGAGCGCAGATAGTCCAAAGATTTCCGCCGTTCCTCTTCCAGTCGCTGGGACACCGCACACCAGTCGATTTTCTCCAGCAGTTCTGCAGTGTCGCCCTTTCCGATAATCCGGTTCACAAGACCCAGCCGATCCAGAAGACTATAAATACGGGACTGCTCCGGTGCCGCCATCTCCGCCGGGGAAGCGGATGTAAAAAACGGCTTTTGGAATTGCAGGGAGAACACAGTCCCGTGGAAAGAGTTCGTGCAGACATAGGTAGCCCGGCGGAACAGACCCAAAAATTCCGCGGGGCCGGCGGAGAACACGCACTCCGCCTTGGGGTGGACCTTTTGCCGCACCCCGCACAGCTGGACGACGGGAAGCCCCGTCTCCTCCTGCAAACGGCGGATATACGGCTCCAGCGCGCCGGGCTTGCTGATGCAGTAGCAGAGGATATACCCGCCGGACTGCTCCGGCTCCGCCGCCAGCGCGCCCCAGTCCTCCTGCCGCAGAAGCAGCGTGGGGTCCAGCACCACGGGCGCCTCCCGTCCGCTGATCTCCCGGATAATGGTCTGTCCCCGGGCCTCCCGGGCGGAGAGGTGGGAAAAGCTCGACAGATACCCATTCAGCTCATCCTCCATCCCGTCCGGAATGCGGGGAATACCGAAGGAGGGGGCGTAGGCAATTTTCCGGCCCGCCGCGAACTGGCTGAAAAACACCGGGTCAAAGTGACCGTCGGGGAAAATTTTCGGATTCCAGATCTGGTCGCTGCCGGAGAGATAGACGTCGCAGGGCGGCGCGCTTCTTAACTCTTCCAGGCTTCCATATCGGTGCTCTGAGATATGCAGGTGGCGGGCGGAGAAGTCCTCAAATCGGTCATACCGTTCCTTCATGGCGCTGTAGTGGAGTGCCGTGTGAGCGTCTGCCGCAGCAGAGCCAAGGCCGGTGGGGCGGCGGAACAGGTCGTTGTCCTGATTCACATAGTAGTTGAAAATTTCACACTCGCTTCCCAACTGCTCCACAGCACGCTGGGTGGCGCAGGCCTGTAAGACCGCGCCGTAGTGATGAATATGAAAAAAGGTGACAAGGCCCGTTTTCAAGTGAAGGCCTCCTTCCTGAAATTACAGCTGAGACGGTGAATCGTCGGGAGAATCCAGAACGGGGAAATCGTCTTCGGCGACCCAGTCCGATACATACACCACGTCAAACTCGGTTTTCGTCCGCCGTATAACAACCTTTTCAAGCCCGGCGTTGATGACCTGCCTGCGGCACATGGAGCAGGAGGTGGCATCGCCCAAAAGCTCTCCGGTCTGGGCGTCCCGGCCAACCAAATAGAGCGTTCCTCCCGCCATGTCCCGTCGCGCGGCGGAGATGATGGCGTTGGCCTCGGCGTGGACACTGCGGCACAGCTCATACCGCTCTCCGCGGGGGACCTTTGCCATCTCCCGGGTGCAGTAGCCCATGTCCACACAGTTTTTCCGTCCTCGGGGCGCGCCGTTGTAGCCGGTGGAGATGATCTCATCGTTGTTGACGATGATGGCTCCGTAGACCCGCCGCAGGCAGGTGGCCCGCTCCAAAACGGTCTGCGCGATATCCAGATAGTAGTTTTCCTTGCTGATGCGGTTCATGGACGACCCTCCCGTAAAGTCCGGCGGATTTCGCCGGAGATTGAAAGCGGCTTGAATGGAATGCTGCTTGCAAACCGTGTCTGCTCACTGAACACCATTGTACACAGACTTGTACGGTTTTGCAAGGCTTACCCGCCCTGCCGGGAAATTTCCATGCCGGCCCGGACGCTGATCAGCTCCGCCGCCACGGAGACGGCGATCTCCTCCGGCGTTTGAGCCCCGATGGAAAGACCGATGGGCGCATGGAGCATTGCGTATTCCTCCGGCGTGAAGCCCGCCGCCAGCAGGCGGTTCCGGCACAGGTCCAGCTTTTGTCTGCTGCCGATGCAGCCGATGTACCGCGCCTCGGAGCGCAGCACCTGCGTCAGAACCTCGTAGTCCGCCTGATGCCCCCGGGTCATCACCACCACGTAGTCGTTTGGGGTGACGGTCAGGTCCGGCTTTTTAAAGTCGCACACCGCCACTCGCTGCGCTGTCGGAAAGAACGCGGGGTCGGCAAACTCCGCCCGGTCATCGTACACCGCGCAGCGAAAGCCCAGCGGGTGCAGCGCCGCCGCCAGTGCTCGGGAAACATGCCCCGCTCCGAAAATATGGACCCAGCCGGCCCGGACAACCGGTATGGAAAACCAGCCGTCTTCGGTCAGCAGGGGCACGTCCTTCATCAGAGCGGACAGCGCGAAGCTGTCCGCGTCCGCCGCTGTAGCGACTTGCATCCTAGTGACGCGGCTGCCCGCCAGCCGTCGCACAAGCCATGCGTCCCGGCCCTGCCCGTCCGCTTCCACCAGGGCGCGGAAGACGTTCAACGCGGTCTCGTCTTCAGGGGAGATGAATTGAAACTGAACCGACACATCTCCGCCGCAGACCATCCCGAGACTTTTGTCGTTGCCCTGCACGAAACGGTAATCCCGCCGCTCGTCTCTTCCGGAGCGCAGGACCTCCGCCGCCAGCTTCTGTGCCTCAAACTCGACATTTCCGCCGCCGATGGTTCCATCGGCTATTCCACCTGGCAGTACGGCCATCATGGCTCCGGCGCTTCGGGGCGTAGACCCGGCGGAAGACAAGAGACTTACAAGGCACGCGGGCTGGCCACTTTCCAGACCGTGAATCAGCGTTTTCCAAAACTCCCGCATGGTACCCCCTCATTCCTATTGTTGATGATTGTTGACAATTAGAGGTATTATAACAGTTTTTTTCGTATTTGAATATGGATAATCTGAAAATTATCCGCTATTGTTGCGGTTTAATCGGATAAATGGCGCCGATCTTCCTATAAATAAAAAATGCCGGACCGACGATTTTCGTCAGTCCGGCGGCCCGTTTGCACGGTTTATTTCTTTGCGGGGAAATCGTTTTCCAGTAGTGCCTTGGCGCTGACGGCCAGACCGGCCAGCCCCTGCAGCTCGGAGGGAATAATAATTTTGGTGGCCTGCCCGTCGGCGGCCTTGGCAAACGCTTCCAGCGCCTTGATCTTTACCACCTGATCATTGGGGTTGGCCTCGTTCATCAGTTTAATAGACTCCGCCAGAGCGGTTTGCACCAGCTTGATGGCCTGCGCCTCGCCGTCTGCTTTCATAATAGCGGCCTGTTTAGCGGCATCGGCCCGCAAAATGACGGATTCCTTATCGCCCTCGGCCACCAGAATCTGACTGGCCTTCTGGCCCTCGGCCTGGAGGATGGATTCGCGGCGCTCGCGCTCCGCCTTCATCTGCTTCTCCATGGCGTTTTGGATCTCCTTGGGCGGGATGATGTTCTTCAGCTCCACACGGTTCACCTTGATGCCCCAAGGGTCCGTGGCCTCGTCCAGAATGGCGCGCATCCGGGTGTTGATGGTGTCGCGGGAGGTGAGAGACTGATCCAACTCCATGTCGCCGATGATATTGCGCAGGGTAGTGGCGGTCAGGTTTTCAATGGCGTTCATGGGCCGCTCCACGCCGTAAGTATACAGCTTTGGATCGGTGATCTGGAAATAGATGACCGTGTCGATCTGCATGGTGACGTTATCCTTGGTAATGACGGGCTGGGGCGCGAAGTCCGCCACCTGCTCCTTCAGGGACACCTTCTTGGAGACCCGTTCAATGAACGGCATCTTGAAGTGCAGACCCACGTTCCAAACGGTGCGGAACGCACCCAGGCGCTCCACGACATAGGCCTTAGACTGCTGGACGACGACGATGTTGCTGACGATCAGCAGCAGGACCAGAACGATTAAAACAATCAGCGCGATAGTTCCGATAGGCATGATAGGCATTATCTAGTTCCCTCCAATATTTCATTTTTTTCAACAAAGAGCTTCACGCCCTCCATTTTTGAAATGGTGACAAGGCTTCCCGCCGGAAGAACGGTTCCGTCCGCGCTGCGGGCTGTCCAGGTCTTGCCGTCCACATAGACGGCTCCGGTGGCGTTTTCGTTGTCCACGATCTCCGTCACCTTGCCGGTCAGACCGATTACCCGGTCCAGATTGGTGGGTATGGTTTTGCCGGACTTCATCTTTTGCACCAGCGGACGGGTAGCAGCCAGCGCCACAGCGGAGACGGCCAAAAAAATCGCGAACTGCAAGCCCACAGATACGTTCAGGATTGTTGCAATCAGCGCGGCTACGGCACCGGCCACGAACCAGATGGACACCAAGCCCGCTGTGGCGGCCTCCACCAAGCCGAACAGCACAATGGCTCCCAGCCAGATCCAGATCATCATATGAAAAACCTCCTTTGGCAGGAATTGTTTGGGTTTTGAGAAACGTGAAAAAAGTATACGATAAGTCCTGCAAAATCATTGTACCACATCTCTCCGCAAAAAAACAGTCCCGCGGGGCACCTTATTCTGGAACAGGTATCGAAGGAAAAAATTGCTTTACTGATAAGACGGGCGGAAATTCGAAAAGGTTTCAGTCTTTGCAATTTTTTGCATCCGCTTGCCGCTTTGCGGCAAAGCCGCGTTGCACATTTCCCAAATGTCTGTTATAGTAATCCAAAATGCGGATTTTGAAATTATTAAGGAGGCGCAGCCCATGACGCTGACGGTGCCCTGCCTGTTCGGACTGGAAAGTCTGGTGGCAGATGAGATGAAACGGCTGAATTTAAAAGAGGTCCGTGCGGAAAACGGGCGGGTTCACTGCCAAGGAACGTTGGCTGATATTGCCCGACTGAACATTAACCTGCGCTGCGGCGCGCGGGTGCTGATGGAACTGGGCAGTTTTCCTGCGGGGGACTTTGAGGCGTTGTTTCAGGGAGTCCACGCCTTGCCGTGGGAGGATTATATTCCCAGGGACGGAGAGTTTCCGGTAAAAGGCTATTCCCTGAATTCTAAGCTCCACTCGGTTCCCGCCTGCCAGGCCATTGTGAAAAAGGCAGCCGCGAAGCGGCTGGGGGAGAAGTACGGCGTGGAGACCCTGCCGGAGACGGGGAGTCGCTATCAGATCCAGTTCGCCATCGTAAAGGACGTGGCGACGCTGTATCTGGATACCTCCGGCGAGGGGCTGTACAAGCGGGGATACCGCGCGCAGGGCGTCGTTGCGCCCCTGCGGGAGACGTTGGCGGCGGCGCTGGTGACGCTGTCCCGCTATCGGGGCAAGGACCCCTTCTGCGACCCCTTTTGCGGCTCCGGCACCATTCCCATCGAGGCGGCGTTGATCGCGAAAAACCGAGCCCCTGGTCTGGACCGGAGCTTTTCCGCCCAGAAATGGAAGAACATGGACGGAAAACTCTGGCTGGACGCGGCAGACGAGGCGATGGACAAGGAATTCCATGGAACCTATGATATCTGGGGCGGCGACATCGACCCGGAGGCTGTGGAACTGGCAAGGCACAACGCGGAGCTGGCGGGCGTGGAGGATTGCATCCGCTTTGAGGTGGCCGACGCCGGGAAGTTCCACAGGGACAGCGAATACGGTCAGGTGGCGACCAACCCGCCCTACGGCGAGCGTTTGATGGAAAAAAGCGAGGCGGAGGCGCTCTACCGAGCATTCGGCGCGGCCTGTCGGGAGCTGCCCCCAAAGTGGCGGGTGCTGGTGCTCTCGTCCCATACGGAGTTCGAGCGAAGCTTCGGCCGTCAGGCGGACAAGAAGCGCAAGCTCTATAACGGAATGCTGAGGTGCGATCTGTTTATGTACGGAAAGTGATTTTTAAAAAATTTTAATAGGAATGCCCAATTTTTCTCACTGCATTTTAAATTCACAAATTTTTCATAGTTACCCCCTTTACAAAATGGAAACAATGTACTATGATAGCAGCGTTAGCACTCGAAGTGATTGAGTGCTAACGCTGATTTTGTAAATCTTTTTATATATTAAAGGAGGAAGTTTTTTATGAAACTCACACCGCTTGCAGACCGTGTCATTCTGAAAATGGTTGAGACAGAGGAGACCACCAAGGGCGGCATCATCCTCACCGGTTCAGCGAAGGAGAAGCCCTCTGTGGCCGAAGTCATTTCCGTCGGTCCCGGCGGAAACGTGGATGGCAAGGACGTGGTCATGACCGTGAAGGCCGGTGACAAGGTCATCACCAGCCAGTATGCAGGAAGCAAGGTCACGCTGGACGACGAGGAATACGTTGTGGTTCGGCAGAGCGAGATCCTTGCAATCGTTGAATAAGAACAGCTCAAACAAATCTTCTAAATTTTGGAGGTAATGCGATATGTCTAAACTGATTAAGCGCGGCGAAGACGCGCGCAAGGCACTACAGATCGGGGTCGATACGCTGGCGGATACTGTGAAGGTGACGCTGGGCCCCAAGGGCCGCAACGTGGTACTGGACAAGAAGTACGGCGCTCCCCTCATCACCAACGACGGTGTGACCATCGCCAAGGAGATCGAGCTGCCCGACCCCTTTGAGAACATGGGCGCGCAGCTTGTGAAGGAAGTCTCCACCAAGACCAACGATGTTGCCGGCGACGGCACTACCACCGCCACCCTGCTGGCTCAGGCCATGGTCGCCGAGGGGCTGAAGAACCTGGCTGCGGGCGCAAATCCCATCGTGGTGAAAAAGGGCATGGCCAAGGCTGTGGCGGCCGCTGTGGCTGAAGTGAAAAAGCAGGCCAAGAAGATCGACGGCTCCAAGGACATCGCCCGTGTCGGCGCTGTTTCCTCCGGCGATGAAGAAATCGGCAAGCTGATCGCCGACGCCATGGAAAAGGTTTCCGCCGACGGCGTGATCACCATCGAAGAATCCAAGACCGCCGAGACCTATAGCGAAGTTGTGGAAGGCATGCAGTTTGACCGCGGCTATATCACTCCGTATATGTGTACCGATACGGAGAAGATGGAGGCCAACATCGACGACGCCTATATTCTTATCACCGACAAGAAGATTTCCGTCATTGCCGATATTCTCCCCCTGCTGGAGCAGCTGGTGCAGGCCGGTAAGAAGCTGCTGATCATCGCTGAGGATGTGGAGGGCGAGGCCCTGAGCACCCTGATCGTGAACCGTCTGCGCGGCACTCTGAATGTGGTGTGCGTCAAGGCCCCCGGCTTTGGTGACCGCCGCAAGGAGATGCTTCAGGATATTGCCGCTCTGACCGGCGGCACCGTGATCTCCGAGGAAGTGGGTCTGGAGCTGAAGAGCGCCACGATTGATATGATGGGCCGCGCTCGTCAGGTGAAGGTCTCTAAGGAGAACACCACCATCGTGGACGGCGCCGGAGAAAGTCAGGCCATCAAGGATCGGGTCGGCCAGATTCGTTCGCAGATTGCCAACACCACCTCCGACTATGATAAGGAGAAGCTTCAGGAGCGTCTGGCGAAGCTGTCCGGCGGCGTAGCCGTTGTCAAGGTCGGCGCTGCCACTGAGACCGAGATGAAGGAGAAGAAGCTCCGCATGGAGGACGCCCTGAACGCGACCCGCGCTGCTGTGGAAGAGGGCGTGGTTGCCGGCGGCGGTACGATTTTCATCAACGTGATTCCCGCCGTGGAAGCTCTGATCTCCTCCGTGGATGGCGACGAGAAGACCGGCGTGCGTCTGATCGCCAAGGCTTTGGAAGCTCCTATCCGTCAGATTGCGGCCAATGCCGGATTGGATGGATCTGTGATTTTAGAGAAGGTGCGCAATTCCGGAAAGATGGGCTATGGCTTCGATGCCTATAAGGAAGAGTATTGTGACATGGTGACTGCCGGGATCATCGACCCTGCCAAGGTGACTCGTTCCGCTTTGGAGAACGCTGCCAGCGTGGCCGCCATGGTACTGACCACCGAGTCCTTGGTTGCAGACAAGCCCGAGCCTCCCGCGCCCGCGCCTGCCGCTCCCGACATGGGCGGCATGTACTAAGAAAAATAGGTACCCGCCGGGAACGCGAAAGCGCTCCCGGCAGGTATCTGCCCAACTCCACAAATTTACCTTTTTTCGGAATTTTCGCGAAACCCTCTTGACAAAAGTGGCCCTTGTCTGGTATAGTAATTCTCGCCCGTCATGAGACGGTCAGATTTGGCGGCATAGCTCAGTTGGCTAGAGCATGCGGTTCATACCCGCAGTGTCCCCGGTTCGAATCCAGGTGCCGCTACCAGAATTTCCACGGGGCACAGCGTGTCCCGTGGGGATTTTCCGAAAAGTTGATATGGCCCGTTGGTCAAGTGGTTAAGACACGGCCCTTTCACGGCTGTAACATGGGTTCGAATCCCGTACGGGTCACCAACCTATAAAGCACCGTGACTGCGGTGGCTTGTAGGTGTGCAAATTTAATATCGGATGTGGAGGCTTAGCTCAGCTGGTTAGAGCGCCTGCTTCACACGCAGGAGGTCGAGAGTTCGAGTCTCCCAGTCTCCACCAAGAAAACCTCTTAGAGTCGTAAGACTTTAAGAGATTTTTCTTTTTACTTTAGTTTGGAATAAATAGGTAAATACGACAGCAGTACGACAAATTTAACAGCGGTGTCGATGTTATCTAGTCGAATTTTTACTGCAAGAGCAAAGATTCTAAATTCGTCATTATAGAGAAAACTTTATTGCTTTATTGCTGATTTTTGCTTTATTTTTTCTACTTGACAAAATATTAAAAAGAGTCAAAATATAAAACAATAGTTAACAAAAATTACGCAAGCAGTTTATGCCTGCGTATTGTTATATAAGTAAAACGTTTTATTAAGGGGGTCCTGGGATGAGTCCACCGAGAAAAAACATAAAACAGGCAACAATTAAAGATGTGGCCCAAGGGGCCGGACTCTCCATCACAGCGGTGTCTCTGGTGCTGAACGGAAAACCGAATCACATTCCTGAGGCCACCCGGCGCCGGATTTTGGATGCCGCGGATGAACTAAACTACGTACCCAATCAGGTGGCCCGAGCCATGGTTACCAAAGAGATGAACGCCATCGGATTGCTGATTCCCGACATCAGCAACGTGTTTTTTGCTGCCCTTGCCAAAAGCGTGGAGCAGGAGGCAAAGCGTAGCGACTTTTGGACGCTGCTGTGTGATTTGGATAACGATCTTGCCAAACAGGTTGAGTACCTTCGAATGCTGCAGCGGAACAACGTGAAGGGCGTAATTCTTGCCAGTGCCCAAAGCCGCGTTCACAGCGAGGCGGTGCTCTCCGCCATTCAGGATTACGGTATGACGGCAGTGTTTGCGGACCAGAAAATTGATGACGAACGCTATGACAGCATTTCGGTGGATAACCGCAAAGGGGCCGTCTTGGCAATTAATTATCTTTTGAAACTGGGACACACCCGCATTGGCTGCATCCTGGGCCCGCAGGGGTATGACGATTCGCGGGAGCGAATGGAAGGCGTCGCCGCGGCCGGGCTGGAGTGGGGCGTGCAGTTGGACGAAAACCTGTTTGCCGACGGGGACTATACCTTTGAAAGCGGCGTTGTGGCCGCCAGACGACTGATTGACCGGGGTGCCACGGCAATCTTTGCCTTCAATGACATGATGGCTTACGGCGTATGGGAGGCCGCCAAAGCAGTCGGAAAGCGAATCCCGGAGGACCTGTCCGTGGTGGGCTTTGACGATCTGCTGTTTTCCAAATTTATGCCGGAGCCGCTGACCACCATTTATCAGCCAGTGGCGGAAATTGGGAAAAAGACAGTGCAGACGCTGATGTGCGCCATGACGGATCCCACCCATATTCCAAGACAGGTTCTGCTGGAGCCGAAACTGATAGTGCGCTCCAGCGCGGTAGAGTACCGCGAAAAATAGAACAGCAATCTTTGAAAACAGCTGAAACGGAGGGGTGCTTTTTGGGCAGATACATATTAAAACGGTTTCTTCAGATCATTCCAATTTTCTTTCTCGTCTCCATCGTGATTTTTGCCATCGTACGCATGTCGCCCACAGATCCGGTCACGGTCATTCTGGGCGGTAAGAAGGCAACGGAGGTCGCCATTAGTGCGGTCAAGGTGAAATTCCACTTTGATAAGCCGGTGGCAGTGCAGTATTTGCTGTGGATGAAGGGCGTCTTAACTGGTGACTTTGGAATCAGCTATAAATACCAGCAGGGGGTTACAGCCATGATTGTGGGCCGACTGCCCATCACAGCCGGCCTGATTGCATTCAGTTCCCTGATTGGCATTCTGGTGGCCATCTTCGCGGGCATCCTGTGCGCCGTCAAGAAAAACACACTGGCAGACCGAACCCTCTCCATCGTTATGATTATTCTGGTTTCTTGCCCGGTGTTTCTAACCAGCATGCTGATGATTTTGGCCATGAGCCATATTAGTGGCGCGGTATTCACCGGTACTTATACTAATGCGCGGGAGTATCTGCAGCGTCTGCTGGTACCGTCGCTGGCGCTGTCATTCAGCATGATTGCACTGATTGCCCGTGTAACCCGGACTAGCATGATAAAGGAACTGAAGTCCAACTACGTGGAAACTGCCATCGCCAAGGGCATTTCGGGCCGGCGGATTATCTTCCATCACGCATTTAAGAATGCCGTCATCCCTGTCATTACAGTGGGTAGCATCCAAATCGGCGCCATGATTGTGGGCTCTGTACTGGTGGAGAATGTGTTTGCTCTGCCGGGCCTGGGCAGCCTGCTGATCAACGGTATAAACACCAGTGATTATCCCATTGTGCAGGGGATCACGCTGCTGCTGGTGGGCGTGTTCCTTCTCATTAACCTGCTGGTGGATGTACTCTATGCGGCCATCGACCCGCGGATCCGTTACGAATAAAGGGGGGCGGAGAACATGAAACAGAAAAATGTGGGCCGCTTCTTTACAGCTCCGGTCATTATTACGCTGGCACTTCTGGCTTTGGTGATACTCGCCTCCATCTTTGCACCTCTGGTGGCACCCTACAACCCCGAGGCGCTGGACATGGCCGCCAAGCTGCAGATGCCCACGGCGGCGCACCTGCTGGGAACGGACAATGTGGGGCGGGACATTCTCTCCCGCCTGATCTTCGGATCCCGGATCACGCTTTTAAGCGCCCTGGCCGTGGTAGTAATCTCCGTGATCATCGGCATTCCGCTGGGCCTGGTCTCCGGCTATTACGGCGGCAGACTTGACAACCTGATCATGCGTGTGGAGGACGTGGTGCTGGCGTTTCCGGCACTGTTGCTGGCGTTCTTGTTCGTGGCCAGCTTTGGCAAGAGCATCACAAGTGCCATCATCGCGCTGGGCATCGTTTACGTGCCCATGATTTCCCGGCTGACGCGGTCCCTGACTTTAATGGAGAGGGGAAAGCCCTATGTGGAGTCAGCCAGAAGCATCGGCTTTTCCGACCGGCGAATCCTCTTCCGCCATATCCTGCCAAACTGCGTTTCCACCATCACGACCCAGCTGACACTGGACATCGGCTCTGCCATTCTGGACCTGGCAGCCCTGAGCTTTCTGGGTATGGGCGTTCAACCGCCTACGTCAGACTGGGGCGCTATGCTGGAGGAGGGCCACGCCTACATCCAGTCGGATCCCATGCTGTGTATCGCCCCCGGCTGCGCCATCATTTTGACCGTGGTGCTGTTTAACTTACTCAGCGATAACATTCAAATGTATTTGGACCCGTTTCAAAGAAAACTTCCGCCCTTTAAAAAGCTAAAAAAGATGGCAGGTGGTCTCGTTGAATAAGGACAGTATTGTATCCGTTCAGGACTTGAACGTCAATCTGATGACAACCCGCGGCGTGGTTTGTGCGGTCCGCGGCGTCGATCTGGAGATCAAAAAGGGAGAAATTCACGGGCTGGTGGGCGAGTCCGGCTGCGGCAAGACCATGACGGCCAAGTCTATTCTGCGGCTTCATGACGAAAAACGCACGTTGTACAGCGGAAAAATTCTGCTGAAGAAGACCGATGGCAGTGAGGTAAGTGTGCTGGAGCTGCCCCGTAAGGAACTGCCGTCCATACGCGGCGAGGAAGTAGCCATGATCTTTCAGGACCCCATGGTGTCCCTGAACCCGCTGCTAACCATTGGCGATCAGATCTGCGAAATGCTGAGAACCCACACGGAACTTTCCAAGCCGGAAATCAACGCCCGGATGCTGGACCTTTTAAACATGGTGGGCATCCGCCCGGCCGAGGAGCGCAGCCGCCAATACCCGTTTGAATTCAGCGGCGGTATGGCCCAGCGCATCATGATTGCCATGGCTTTGAGCTGTGATCCGCAGCTGCTGATCGCCGATGAGGCGACCACCGCACTGGATGTAACAACTCAGGCCCAAATCCTGGAGCTAATGAAAGACCTGCAGCGCAGAATCGGCATGTCCATGCTGCTGATTACCCATAATTTTGGCGTGGTGGCAGAGATCTGTGACCGGGCCTCTGTCATGTACGCCGGGAAAATTGTGGAAACCAGCTCCGTGCAGGAGTTGTTCGATGCCCCGCAGCACCCCTATACCCGGGCGCTGATCAACAGCATTCCCCGTTCCGGGCGCTCTGGTGAACGTCTGGTGACCATCCCTGGCGCTCCGCCCAGTCTGCTGCAGCCGATCCACGGCTGTGCGTTTGCGCCCCGGTGCCAGTTTGCAACCGAGCAGTGCCGTCAGATTCAGCCGCCCATGACGGGGACCGGCGGTCATGAGTGTGCCTGCCACCTGGCAGGTGCGGGAAAGGAGGACGTTCAGAGTGTCTGAAGAGATCATCCGGGTGGAGCACCTGCAGAAAAATTTTCAGATTCGCAAGGGCCTGTTCCGAAATTCCAAAAAAGAATTGAAGGCCGTTGACAATGTCAGCCTGACGATTCACAAAGGAGAAATCTTCGGCGTGGTGGGCGAGTCCGGCTGTGGGAAATCCACACTGGCCCGCTGCATCATGGGCCTTTCACCCGTCAGCGGAGGGGAGGTCTACTTTCAGGGAACGAAGATCAGCAGTCTGAAGAGCGGGGAGCTGAAGCCCTACCGCCAGAAGATGCAGATGGTTTTCCAGAACCCGTTTTCTTCGTTCAATCCTTCCATGTCCATCCGCCAGACCTTTTATGAGATCGGCCATGTCTATCAGATGAAAGACGAGGCCATCACTGCCCAGTGCAGCGAGCTGATGATGCAGGTGCGTTTGCCGGAAGATGTGCTTTCCCGTCGGCCAAGCGAGCTTTCCGGTGGTCAGCTGCAGCGGCTGGCCATTGCCCGCGCCATGTTTCTCAATCCGCCGCTGATTCTGGCGGACGAGGCCGTTTCCGCGCTGGATGTTTCTGTACAGGCGCAGATTCTGAACCTGATTCTGGACCTGCGGGATTCTCTGGGGCTGACCATGCTGTTTATTTCCCATGATCTGACGGTGGTGGAGCATGTATGCGACACAGTGCTGGTCATGTACCTCGGTTCCGTTGTGGAGATGGGGCCGACTGACGAGCTGTTTGCCAACCTGCTTCATCCGTATTCTCAGGCGCTGGTTTCCGCTAAACCCAAGGAGCGTCCGGATCAGGAGACAAACCACATCATTCTCAAGGGCGAGGCAAAGACTGCCATGGATACTTCCGGCGGCTGCCGGTTTGCGCCCCGCTGCCGGTATTTCAAGGAAGGCATCTGCGACAAGATTACGCCGGAACTCCGGGAAATCCGGCCCGGTCACTTCGCTGCCTGCCATCTGTTTGACGAGAAGGAGGACACGATATGACAAGAGAAGAAATGACAGCCCTGCTGGGGGATCTGAACAGTGTCTGGGGCACCTCCGGCCACGAGCAAATGGTGGGTGACGAGATCAGCCGTCATTTGAGCGGCTGTGTTGACGAGGAGTTTGAGGACACGCTTGGCAACCGCTTCTTTGTGAAGAAGGGCAAAAACCCCGACTTCAAGGTGATGGTGAGCGCCCACATGGACGAGATCGGTTTTATCGTACAGGACGTCTGGGACGACGGATATGTCGCCTTTCTGCCTGTGGGGATGCACGACACCCGCCTGCTGATCAATCAGGTTCTGACCATCCACACGAAGTCCGGCGATGTGCAGGGAGTAGTTGGCATCAAGCCGGTGCACCAGGGCGGGATCCCCGCCGGCGCACCGAATTATCAGGAACTGAAGCTGGATGTGGGTACGTTCAGCCGGCAGGAGACGGAAGTGCTCGGCATCCGCCCCGGCGACCCCATTACCAACGAACGGGGCTGGCGGCTTTTGAACGGGAAAATTTTCAGCGGCAAGGCCGTGGACAACCGAGCCGGCTGCGCGGCCATGATCGCCGCCATGCAGCAGCTCCGGGGCATTGAAACCGAGGCCACGGTATACTGTTGCGGCTCCGCCATGGAGGAGATGGGCGTCAAGGGCTCCGGCCCGGCGGCCGAGCGGATTCGTCCAGACGTGGCCATCTGCCTGGATGTATGCTTCGGTGCCGTGGACAGCGAGCTTGACGGAAACAACCGGCGAAATTATCTGGGTGTTGGACCGGCCCTGATGTTCTACGACTGGAACAACACCTCGTGCCTGGGCAACGTTGTGCCTGAACGTCTGCGCGCAGCCATGGCCGAGGCGGCAGACCGTGCAGGCTGCCCCTATCAGATCGGTGTAACCATGAACTGCGGAACGGACGCGGCCATGATCTCCTACGCCGCAGCCGGGGTGCTCACCGGCGGCATCGGCATTCCCAACCGCTATATGCACTCTGCTATAGGCACTGTCAGCGTGGATGACGTTTTGGGCGCGGGAGCGATTCTAGCTCAATTCATAAAAAATGCACCTGTGCATTTTAATAATTAAGAGGAGGATCCCAATGAAAAGCTTGAAAAAAGTCCTTGCAGCATTTCTGTCAGCTTTGCTGGTTATCGGCCTTGTCGGCTGCAGCAATGCCGGAACAACCGACCCCTCCACCAGTGCCGGCGGCGCTGGCGGGAAGACTCTGACCATCGGCTTAAACTCCGAGATCGCGGCCATGGACCCCGCTTTTGCTTACGACAACAACACCAACGCTGTTGTTGACCAGATCACCGAGGGTCTGCTGGCTTTTGATCAGAAAAATCAGCTGATTCCCTGCCTGGCAGAGAAGTGGGAACAGACTGATGATCTAACCTACGTCTACACCATCCGCCAGGGCGTTCAGTTCTCCGATGGTACCGACATGACCGCGGATGACGTGGTTTACTCCATGAATCGGGTGAAGGACGCCTCTGTCGGCTCCTACCTGAACTGGATGTACAGCAACGTGGCATCCATTGAAAAGACCGGCGACTGGGAAGTCACCGTAACTCTGTCCCAGCCGGACGCCCTTTGGCAGTATGTGCCCGCCACCACCGCCGGGCATGTCATGAGCCAGGCCTTCTGCGAGGCCAACGGTGATAAAGTCGGCAAGCCCGGCACTGGCCTGCTTGGCACCGGTCCGTATGTCTACAGTGACTGGACCCAGGGCAGCGAAATTATTTTGACCCGCAACGAGAACTACTGGAACACCGACAGCATGGCTGCCGATTCCCCAGACGTGCTGGACTACAAGATCATTACCGAGGGTACCACGCTGGTTTCTGCCATGCAGTCCGGCCAGGTGGATCTGACTATGGGCATCTCCGTTGACCAGCTGCCCACCGTGGAGGCGGACAAGAACCTCTCTGTCATCACCAGCGACTCTTTCGGCGTGGATTATATCGCCTTCAACTGTGCCAAGGAACCCTTCAACGATGTGAATGTCCGCAAGGCCATTTACTACGCCATGGACAAGAATCAGATCGTCTCTGATATCTGCAACAACACTGTGGATGCCGCAAATTCCGCCATCTTCGGGCCGGCTGTTTGCACGTTTAGCGTGGATGAGTGGGCTTCCTATCTGAAAAAACTGCCCGATTATGCGTACAACATGGAAACCGCCAAGGAGTATCTGGCAAAGTCCAGCGTGCCCAATGGTTTTGACTGCTCCATCGTTTGTAACCAGTCTGCCATCCAGAACTCTGAAGCCCTGCTGCTGCAGGCTGCTTTAAAGGAGCTGGGCATCAACCTCTCCATCAACAAGGTCACAGAAGATGAGCGCGTGTCCATCTTCAACGGCGGCAACAACCGCGATTACGACATGATCTTCTGCCTGTGGTTTTCCGACTTTCCAGACCCCGCCGGCAACCTGAACTCTCTGTACCCCTCCAACGCAGGCGGTGAAGGCGGCTCCAACGCCGCTGCCTATGCCAACACCCAGGTGGATACCCTTCTGAGCCAGGAGTTGAGTTCCAGCGATCCCGACGAGCGCACCGCCATCATGCAGCAAATGCTGGACATTGTGACGGACGAGGTTCCGTACATGATTCTGGATTATCCGAAGGTGCTGATGGTCACCGATCAGCGTGTGCAGAACGCAACGTTTGCAGCCATGTATCAGTATAGCCTGCTGTTCAAAGAATTTAACGTGACAGACTAAGGAGCATTCACATGAAAAAAGTACTTCTGGCCGGCGAATCCTGGGTAACGTACTGCCGGCATATCAAGGGCTTTGACTCTTTTTTCACCTCCCACTATGAAGAGGGCAAAAAAGAGATCGAGGCCGCCATCAAAAAGGCGGGCTACGAGTTCTGCTACATCTCCAATACCAATGCTGCAGAGGAGTTTCCCTGGACGATGGATGAGCTGAAACAGTACAGCGCCGTGTTTCTGAGCGACATCGGCTCCAACACGCTTTTGCTGAGCGATGCATGCTTTTCACAGGGCCGGCGCGGTGTAAACCGCCTTGAGCTGCTGCGGGATTATGTCATTGCCGGCGGCGGACTTTGCATGATCGGCGGCTACATGTCCTTTACCGGCATCAACTCCGTAGCTCGCTATGGCATGACCGCCCTCGCTGACGTTCTGCCGGTCAAGTGCCTGGATGTGGATGACAGGGCAGAGGGCCCCCAGGGCTTTATTCCCAAAATTGTGGACAGCGCAAGCCCGCTTGCTTCCGGCTTAACCGGTGAGTGGCCCTATCTTTTGGGCTACAACAAGACCATTTTACGGGACGGCTCCAAGCTGGTTGCCACCATCAACGGCGACCCTCTGATCGCCGCGGCAGAGTACGGCAAGGGCCGTACTGCCGTGTTTACCTCCGACTGCTCTCCCCACTGGGGCTCTCCGGCCTTTACCGCCTGGGAACACTATGACCGGCTGTGGAAGAACATTACGGACTGGATGACAAAATCATAATTTTTAGTAAACGTAAGGAAGGAGTGCACTGCAGGATTCTGCAATGCACTCCTTCTTACTGATTGCATATTTCAGCAGTACTTAGTGTCTGCTTCCGAAGCTAAAAAAGTTCGAGTCTCCCAGTCTCAACCAATAAAATTCCCTAGAGCCGCAAGGATCTGGTTGATTTTTATTTTGATATGATTTTGGTAGTAATTGGGTAATACGACAGGAGTACGACAGATTCATTCTTTCGGCTTCCGTTTCTTGTTAATTTTCGGAAGGAGACCGTCTTTCCGAATCCGCTGAATAACCCCAAGTTCAGGCCTATCCAGAGAAAGTGCCATCTGCGTGATTCCCTCACCATTCACGTACATTTCCCGCAATTTCTCATCGTCGATCGGCTCCCAACGCTTACGGTAGTTGTCGATATGAGCGCTGTTCTCACGCATTGCCGCTACTTTTTTTTTACTGTTTTTATCCATTGTGATACTCCTTATAAAAAATTTTTTATGATGCACGGTGAGCCATTTCACCGTGCATCACTTGATGGCATAGACCTTTCCAAGGCATTTCTAAGTGTCTCGGGGCTTGTGTGGTCATAAATCTTCGTCAACATCTTTAAGTCACTGTGACCCAATAGACGGGCTACCATGTATGGATTTATTCCCTGCGCTATCCAGAGCGTTGCCCTTGTATGGCGCAATTCATGGACCGAAATGTAATGATTTTAGTGAAGGACAGCGCCAATTAATAAAGATTCTTGGCATGTTGGGTATTTGTAAAAGTGAAGACTGTCTTGTCTTGATGGATGAGCCTGATGCACACATGAACCCAAGGTGGAAATATGACCTCAAAAATACAATCGATCTACTGCATTTGTGAGGGCGTTACGATCTCTCTCAGCGATTGACGCTGTTCCATCGTGGACAGCGATAGAGGTGTGGTTGATTCCGAGATAGGATACTCTGAGGCAAAGAGAGGCTGCCCGTAAAGCGCTAATACTGTCTTTTCAGCCATAATATAGATGGGCTTTTCTTTCTTATCCAAAATAGCGGTGATTACTTACAAGAAGCTGGTCGACGTGCCGGAAAAATTTCGGCCCATCATCCACAAATTGATGACGGCGGGCATCATTCAGGGCGATGGTTCCGACAAGACCGGAAACGGTGACACCATCAACCTGACGCATGAACAGGCGCGGACGCTGGTATTCATTTACCGCGGCGGAGGTTTCGGCCGAAAGCTGGCGGCCGTTGGGATGGAGACGGCGGTATAATGAAAGAGATTCCCCGGGGCTTACCAAATGGTAGGCTTCGGGGAGATTTTGCGTTCCGGCTATATTCTATTTGGGCTGATACTTGTAATCAATGTTCAGTATTTTTATATTTCCCAATTCAACGCTATTCGACTGATTGAGTGAATGGATGTTTGCGGTATCCTCGTCTTTTGAAATACTGTCAATATAAATAGGGACGCCATTATGGGTGACATTTACCGTATGTATTACTCGGATAAAATGCATTTATTAAATTGTCCTTGGGGCCTCATTGATAAGCATCAGGGGCAGTTTTGCATTTCTGTAGAGCTGTTGGGAATAAATTTTTTATAGTAAATATATCAAAAAAAGAAGTACGTAACGGTACAAATTTGTTACGTAATAAATTGTATTATCTTGCGTTTGATGGTAAAATACTATAAAATGGATTTACCGTTAATAATCTTAAGTTTGAAACGATGCAATTAGCTCCATCCCACAGGGGGGCATACAAAAGCAGTCTGTCCGAGGGCGGTCAAAAATCAGGAGGCAGTTGTTCCTGCGATGGCGATGATGTTTTTTTATGGCTTGGGCGCTTCTTCAGCAAGAGGTAACGGCTGCGAATTTCCAGATTCTGCTTTGAACGGATGACACCGAGGGCATTGTGCGAGTAGAAGCTTGATATAGGCTCCAGTTTTGTCAGATTTGGTGGTTCTCCGCTCCTTTTCCGCAGTACTGCCCTCAAAAAATATAATTCACGGAGGAAAAGCTTTAAAATGGAGACTTATGGGTTGGAAAAGCTGGGCATTGTCAATACCGCCGCTGTTTACCGTAATCTGACACCTGCACAGCTGATCGAGCATGCGCTGCGCCGTGGTGAGGGCACGCTCTCGAACAAAGGTGCGCTGGTGGTCAATACCGGCAAATACACAGGCCGCAGTGCCAATGACAAGTTTATTGTTGATAAACCATCTGTTCACGACGACATCGTATGGGGCAAAGTGAATCGCCCTATTGAGAAAGAAAAATTTGACGCCATCTATTCCAAGGTTGTCGCTTACTTACAAAACAAAGATGTATTTATTTTTGACGGCTTTGCTGGCGCGAATCCCAAATACACACAGGCATTTCGCATTGTCAATGAACTGGCCAGCCAAAATCTGTTTATCCATCAGCTTCTACGCCGTCCCACAGACAAGCAGCTAAAGAATTTCAAGGAGGATTACACCATCATTGCTGCACCCGGCTTTAAGTGTGTTCCCAAGATCGACGGTACCCGCTCCGAGGCCGCCATATTAGTGGATTACGAGTCAAAGATTGTAGTAATCTGTGGCAGTCGTTATGCGGGTGAGATTAAGAAATCCATATTTTCCATCATGAATTTTGTATTGCCCAAGATGGGCGTGTTTCCCATGCACTGTTCCGCCAACATCGGTAAGAACGGTGACTCTGCTGTGTTCTTTGGCCTGTCCGGCACCGGCAAGACCACCCTTTCCGCCGATTCTGACCGGATGCTCATCGGCGACGACGAGCACGGCTGGGCGGATGACTCCGTGTTCAACTTCGAGGGCGGCTGCTATGCCAAATGCATCAACCTCAGCCAGAAGGGTGAACCGGAGATCTACAACGCCATCAAGTTCGGTTCTTTGGTGGAGAATGTGGTCATGGATCCCGAAACCCGCGAGCTTGATTTTTCCGATGACTCTCTGGCTGTTAATTCCCGCGCGGGCTACCCCATTGAGTATATCCCTAACGCGGAGCTGTCCGGCATGAGCCCCAGTATCCCCAAGACCGTCATCTTCCTGACGGCCGATGCCTACGGTGTATTGCCCCCAATCTCTAAGCTGAATAAGAATCAGGCCATGTACTACTTTCTCTCTGGCTATACCTCCAAAGTGGCTGGCACCGAGATCGGGGTGACCGAACCGACTCCCACATTTTCAACCTGCTTCGGCGAGCCGTTTTTACCGTTGGATCCCTCCGTTTATGCAAAGATGCTGGCAGAAAAGGTGGAAAAGTCCGGTGCAAGGGTCTATCTGGTCAATACCGGCTGGAACGGCACCGGCAAGCGTATGAAGTTAAGTTACACCCGTGCCATGGTTACCGCTGCTCTAACCGGCGAGATCGAAAAGAGCAGGTTTATAACTGATCCTACCTTCGGTGTAGCAGTTCCCACCTCTATTGAGGGCGTTCCCACTGAACTGCTGATCCCCGAAAACACCTGGGCGGATAAAGTCTACTATAGGGCGAATTGCCAAAAGTTGGCCAAAAGTTTTATAGAGAACTTTAAGAGGTATTCCCACATAAGCGATGAAGTAGTGAAGGCAGGCCCAAAAATCAAATTACAAAAACAAAGGCATAGACAAGTTCTGATAGGCAGCAAAATGCCATTATAAGGAGCAGAAACTCAAGCAAACAGTTTGGGAAGTACCGAATGGGGATACAATTGAGGGCAACACCAGCCTCACCAGCAATGACAACGGCGGCGCGGTCATGCAGTGCAAGCGGAACCCCAAACTGATCACCGGCGCGTGCAGGCCAGGATATAATATGACCACGTAAGCGATGGAGGGAGGCTGTCGGGATAAAGACAACCTCTGGCGGTAAGGAGGCAGAGAATGGCAGCCTGAATCAAGGAGCACATCGCGGTGCGGAAGACCCATCCACGGAGCCGTCCTTGGCGATTTCAGCGGGCTGGAGTGGAAGCTGGCCCGCTTCCTTGACATTCCGGCTCCAGTTGGCGAGCCAGCACCCGGTTGATGATTTTCATGCCCGCCTCATGGTAATCGCGTCCGTTCGTAGACGCGCAGTACTCGCCGAGAACATCGAAGTCATAACCCTCGTCAAAGAGCGCAATTGCCGACGCTAACACGCAGGCGTCCGTATCAAAGCCGACCAGGTCGATATGGGAACACTGCCCCACCAAACGAGACAGGTCCTGATGCGGGAGCGCGTAGGTCGTTTTTTCCTCGATCACCGTCAGCAATCCCACCGGGGGATGGATCAGCAGTGAATCGGAACAGGCGTCCAGGCCACTGTAACAGTGCAGCCGGTTATATAACGGTGTCTGCGGCGTATTTTTGTAGTAGGTCAGGATGCAGTAGTCATATCTGCCGGTTTCCAATAGCTTTTGGATTTCAGGAACGCGGTCCCTAGTGGTATCCGTCAAAAATTCTTTCTGAACGTCAACGATCAGCAGCGTGTTGCGGAAAGGTTTGGTCATAACGATGCCTCCAGATCTGATTCATTCCGATATCTTGGATTAAAATGCGCGGGTGCGCGCCGTTTCATTCGTACGGACACAGGTATTTATCTACCGCGGCGGCGGGTTCGACCGAAAGCTACAGGCCGTCGGGATGGAGACGGTGGTATAGCATGCAAAAAAGTCCGCTCGGGTAATCTTCCGGGCGGACCTCTCCTTTTAAGCATGATGCGCTATTAGGAGGGAAAGGAAACCTCCCTAGAGAACAATCATATCATGTAAGGCAGGATCATCTCGATTGGAAAGGCGGTGATATCCATGCCCTCATGTCCTTCAGGAACAGAGGCGTATATCGTTCGGCCCCGAGACTCGCTGTGGCTGATCGCGCAGCGCTTCCAAAAGACCACCCAGGAAATCCTGTCGGCAAATCCCATGTTGAATAAAGATAACCTGCACATTGGACAGACGATCTGCATTCCTTCAGGACGCAGACCTCACCGTGCGGGCTCTCCGCCCCCGCCTCAGAATATCAGCAAGTCTGAGCAGACGCTGAGTAATTTAATGCGGCTGCTGTGGGAGCAGCATGTCTATTGGACGAGGCTGTTTCTTGTCAGTACGGCTTTCGGATTACCCGACACGGAGCCTGTCACAAATCGCCTTTTACGAAATCCAAAAGACTTTGAAGCAGCATTGATGCCAATTTATGGTGAAAACATTGCCGCAGCATTTGCAAAACTGTTTACAAGTCACCTCACAATTGCCGCTGAACTTGTCAGCGCAGCAAAAGCCGGTGACAGTACCGCAGCTGCTGATGCCGAGAAGCGATGGTACGTAAACGCAAATGAGATTGCGGCTTTCCTGAATAGTATCAATCCATATTGGTCGGTGCAGGAATGGCAAAAAATGTTGTACGATCACCTCGCAATGACAAAGGCCGAAGCCGTTGCCATCTTGACCCAAAAGTATCAAGACAGTATTGACATCTTTGAGAATATTGAGCAAGAAGCGCTTATGATGGCCGATACGATGACACGGGGACTCGTAAGACAGTTTCCTCAAAACTACAGATAAGTGTGATATAACCGGCACTGGCCGGATATATTAATAAGATACTCCCCGGGGCTTACCAGACGGTAAGCTCCGGGGAGTTTTTCAGTTCGGACATACCCGGTAGGCCATTAAGTTGAGCTTGTATTATACTTGATTGCGTCTACTTTTATATTGCTATACTCTGCGCTATCAAAATGGTATAGATTCGCATATTGTCGGCCTTTTCCTCTTACATCAAACGCTAAGTGAATCTCGATGGGCATAAATGTGCCAGAATCTTTGTCTCTGAATGATGCACGTAAAATTCCGGTTCTTGAATACTTTTTGATTAGTTCAGGGGGAACGTAGTCCTTAGTCGTTTTTTTTACAGTAGCATTAAGCAGAGTTAGGTTTTGCGGCGTTTCTCCGTAATTGACCAAATCCAACAGTTTTTCTTCTTCTGTTTGCGGCAACTCAAAAGTAACATATCCTAAAAATTCACCTGTATTTGCATCGTGAATTTCATTACTCAAATTTGTAACCGAATTATACATTGCTCCAGCTCCTTTCCTATCAGTATATTCAAAAAATTATAATTGTGGGTGTTACAATTTATCGTTTTTTGGTGATGGCGTCCAAATGTGCGCAATCCTGCCAGACTTTTCTTACTCTGCATTACAAGCTGGAGTGGCATTGCTGTTGTGGGCCTATCGGCTGATAACTTAAAAAATGCCCCGCGGGAGTTTCAGCTCTTGCGGGGGCATTTCAAGTGTTTAAAAAGTCAACCAGACCGTCTCCCTGAAGAAAAACAGGGGG
>Ga0183100_1000609_pt1 | contig 25403 bp, 18 predicted proteins | sample Biomet2_FD_127789 | JGI IMG/M metagenome (GOLD analysis project Ga0183100, IMG submission 127789) | Microbial communities from bioreactor (seeded with anoxic lake sediment) at LBNL, California, USA - Biofuel metagenome 2 | ecosystem: Engineered > Bioreactor > Anaerobic > Unclassified ...
AATGATAGAGTCGAAGGTTCGAGTCCTTCACGGCCCACCAAAGTAATGTCCGTCCCCATCGTCTAGTGGCCTAGGACACTGGCCTCTCACGCCGGCAACAGGGGTTCGAACCCCCTTGGGGACGCCAGCAAATTCAGCAGGTTATAACCTGCTCGCCTTAGTAAGGCCCGGTGGAAGTACCGGGCGGAAGTACCTAAATCGGAACCCCTGAGGCTCGCGCCTTGGGGGTTTCGATTTTGTTGATGGGAATGACCTTTGCCGGACCACGCTTCACCATGACCTCTTCCAGCGCCTGGCGCGTGTGCTCCAGCCCCAGCCCCTTCAAGTAGCGCTCAGTGGTCGACGGCGACTTGTGGCGTAAGATCGCCTGAATCACAGCCACAGGTTGCCCTGCATGGTAAAGGGTAGATGCTGTGAGGTGCCGTATGGCGTGCATGCCAAACGGTTTAACGCCTGCCCGTTTGCACAGACGCTGCATCAAATGCTGTCGCTTCTGAAACGCCTTCCCGTAGTAATCACGAGTGAACGATGTCTCATCGAGACAAACGAAGACGTTCTGGGAATCCCTAGCAGGTCTGGTTTCCCACCAGTTAAGCAGCATCGCCTTCAACTCACTCGTCATCGGAATCCAATCATGCTCCAGTGAGCCGTCACGCCGCTTTCGCGTGCTGAGTCGGACTCGACCAAGCGGGAAGTCGACATCCTGCCACGTCAATCTAAACAGTTCCGAGCGCCTCGCGGCCAAGTGAAGGTAGGTGAACAGCATCACCTTGTCCTGTCCTTGGGCTACTCCGTAGACGGCCCAGAAGTCCTCCTCAGGGGGGACATAGCGGGGCTGACGCTCTTCAGGGAAGCGGTCAACGGACATGAAGGGATTGGCGGGAAGCCCGTAGTACTTGATTCCCCAAGCCCAAGCCGCTGCCAAATTCTTCCGTGCTTTGTTGCTCGCGTATCCGCTCCTCTGCTCGGCCTGGGACTGAAGATAGCTCAAAGCGTCCCGCGCGACAAAAGCATCAACCGGAAGATTTGGATTGATCGTGCGGAAGAAACGCTTGAATACGTCGCGTTTCTCCCTGTAAGTCATCTCTGCGAACTTGGTGTGCGCGTAATCAAGATAACTTGTCGCCCAATCCGCCAAGGATACCGTGCGGGTCTGGACGATCCCCTCTTCCAGCTCCCTCCGCATCTGTGCTTCCCAATCGAGGGCTGCGTTGCGCGTGTCGAACAGCCGCTGCTTGCGTACGTCTTGCTTTTTGACGCACGCCAACCATTTTATCTTGCCGTTTTTGATGACTTTGGATGGCATCAATTGCCTCTCTTATGCGGTTTTCAAAGAACACGAGGCGTCCCAAAACCCAGACACCACCCAAGTCACTTGCGTACTTCTTCACCGTGCGAGGGTCAATGTGGAAGAATTCGGCAACATCCTTGGCGGTCAGGGCGCGGCCATACTCGCGCTCAAGGGAGGGTTGAGTGTTACTATGAGTCATAAGCAAATCCCAAACGATGGGGCATGCTGGGCGGGTTGCAGCCACCTCTTCCCAGGCACAAGCATTGGTTCAACAATGCCCAAGGAAACGGGCCTTGCCGCGTGCTGAATGCGTTGCCAGCAAGAAACAGGGGCATCCACAGGGGGGCGGCGGGTGGCGCGGGTGGCGGGGATGCGCGACATACTTTAGTTCCCCTGCTCGTCGACTTCAGCGGCACCAGGAAGAATCTTATGCTGAATCTCTTCGAGGTTATGTCGGGAAGGTGCGCCACCCGCGCCACCCTCGCTAGCTCCCCCGCCCGCGCCTCCTGTGGAGGCGTCACCATTCCCTAGCCCGATTACGGCATCTAACAGCCTGATCCCACTGAGAAGCCTTGCACCTTTCGCCCCTTTGTGAGGGGTAACGCCAAGTTTATGGAGCTGCATGGTGAGCTGCTGCTGCCCGATAGGGGGAATGGACTTCGTCAAGCACCAGTCCTTGTAGACAGCGTACAGCTTGCCGGATTCGACCGAGCACTCGGCCAGCAATTCGCAGCAGCCCTCAACAAAGTCGGGCACGTGGCTTGTCGTCGAGCGCCAACGCTCTTTTGTCAGCTCAACCGAGGGCACACGGATGAAGGAACCTCGCGCATGGACACCAGCCAAAGCATTGAGGGCCATGTTGAGTATCCCAGGAAGCTCGTTGATCAGCGTATCCTTAAGGTGGCGGTCCTGCTCGTGCTCTTTGAAGACCCGATTGAACGGAAGGATGATTGCTCTTCTGAGCAAAGCATCGGAGCGATCGCGTGTTTGTGGCAAGAAGTTTGTTGCAAACCAGCACGTAGCGTATACGATGAACTCGAACGGTGCCTGGAATTTATGCTCTGCTGTCATCAACTCACCACTCGCAATAGCCTTCATTTCCGCATCGGCAAGCACCTCATTCGACGCAAGTTCAGAAATGAGGTTGACAAGTTTGCCTTGCAAATGCCCACGCTGGAATTTGTTCCCGAACTGGCTGGGTTGAACAGCTGCGACATGCTCTCTGCCGACCATAGCGGCCAGGACATAGAGAATCACACTCTTTCCGTTTGCTCCTTGGCCAAGCAACACAAAGAATTTTTCGTATTGGCAAGTCGCGAGCAGTGAATACCCGATCGCCTCAAGGAGCAGCGTTTTCTTCATCTCCCTGTCATCATCGAACTCGAACACTTCATCCAAGAAACGTTCAAATCTCGGCGCAACGGCTGACGGATCAAACCCAATAGGTATCTGAGTCGTAGCGTAATGGTCACGACAGTGCGGATGCAATTGATAAGTGCCATTAACAAGATGCAGCTCACCGTTGATGCAATTTATCATACTGCGATGCTTGTCAAACGCATGATTCTCTGAATATGTCTCCGTTTTGCACAAGTCTGCAATCGAGTCGACAACGCTCTTCGTCAAGTTGAGCGGTTTCGAGACATCATGAATTCTCTTTTTTATAACACGGTCATCAATTACACGCCACTTGCCGCAACCATCCCATATCCAAAATGAACCTTGAGTGTAGAAAATATTCGCGTTTCCATACGAGCCGATGACTGCGATTGCGATTTTGTCGTGACGGACATTGTCGCCCTCGATGTCAAACTGTTTGCGAAGACGCTTTAGGTCATCGCGCAGCGCAGTGACAGGCGTTGCCGTCACCTTGGATATATGTTTGATGATTTGTTCAACATGAGTCTGCGGCAAACCAGAAGTTGCAACATCCTTGAGGAGGCTGTCGGTCAGATCGTCAAGCCCTGCGCCCTGAGGGTCTTCAACAGCGTTGACGCGGGCCATGAGCGATTCGCGCGTATGCACAGGCTGCTGGTGCAAGGACTCTTTTTGAGTGTCACCGTACGCAGAGTGCGTCCCTTCGACAGCGCGACGGATCGTCTTCTGGCCATAGGTTTCGCCTCCCCCAGCGCTCCGGTCCCACTTGCTGACTCGGAATAGCCCAGAAGCTCTGAACAAGGCGTCCATTTTATTCTGGTCTTTACCAGTGTAAAAAGCGAGGTGGTTACACAGAGCCAAGTCGGCTTCAGATGCAGACGCGTAGCCCGAGATGTCGCCGCGATACAGCTGCTCAATTGCGACACCATTCTTCGCGCCGAACATGACTTTCAATAAACCGCTATCGTTTGAATCAACGTGTGCCCTCTGGATAGGCGTCTCGACGGATGCGATATTCTTCGAAGGCTTTACTTCGCAACTCGTATTCTGAAAATGCACATTGTAAACCCTGTCGAATTCTGCTTGCTTTTCCACGATTACTATTGATTGGTGCGAATCTTGGTGGGGACGCCCGCTGATCGTGAAGAAGCTACGATTGCTGAACAGTTCAATGTCGCCGTTCTTGCGCCTTGCGTCTTCGAACCGTGCTTTCGCCTTGGCAATGATATGTAAGCCTGTCCCGGTGACACTCGTCTCAATGTAGGTCGCAGCAAAAGCTTCAACGACTTCCTTGAACCGTTCATCAAGGGTACCGTTCGCAATGCAGTGATCAAGGTCGATACCGACGAACGGATCGCCCTCGCAAAAGACAAAACCGATACCGTCAACGCCTCGCCCCGCCTTCCTGTGGTAGAACTTCCAAGCGGAATCGAAGCTAGCCCAGGTCTTCGGGTCGTTCATCTTCGCCCATCTACCGGTCTTCGGGTCAACGGGAACTTTCGTCCACCGATTATCGCGCAATTCCAGCCGCCAGCAAATCCACTGAGGACGTTCTTTCATCTCATTCGGGATGTTTTCGCAGATCGGCGTAGAAATCGTCGGGCGCGGAGGTGCCAGCTTACTCATGGCGCCCCCCACACGGGCAGGTAAAGCCGAATCGAGTGGTCAGCCGTGCGGAAGCCCCTCGTCCGCAACGACAATTCTTAGTAGCTTTCCGGCTGAAAAATATGATATTTTGTTGTGGCATGGCAGTCTCTCCCTTTGAGCGGGCTTTCGATCTGCCATTCGAAGTATAGAAAAGATGAGGTGCTGTTTCGCACCTTAAGACAAGACTTAGAGTGCCACCTTGGGAGCGGGGCTCAGCCTGATGGGGAGGACTTCGATTGTTTCGACACACTTACGGGTCGTCGAGAGTAACTTCATCAAGTGGTGGTCGTCGTTAAATTGCCTTCCGATGCGGCAATCTCCTGTCTCGTCCTGGTACATCTCTGAGAAGGCTTGAATTGTCCTCGTCGCGGAGGCTCCCTCCAACTCGGAGTAATCGTATAGCCACAGACCAACCGCCCGGGGCAGGGCCGCATAACGCGCCCTCTTCTTGCCTCTTTCCCTCCACCATGCGCGTAGTGCGCCTAAAGCTCTGGCCATCGCGTCAGGCTCGGCCGCGGGAGAGTCGAGGTCGCACTCAACATCGTCCAAATCACCTATTTCGCCTGGTGAATTGTCAGGATTTGTCCACATCGTCGTGCATACTGCATGGATATAAGAAAGCTCTAATCTTAGTATTTCAATGTCTACAGACAATGGAATCTGTATGTCGATGTGCTCAACAAACTTATCTGGCGGCAAGAAGTTTATGTGAAACTTTGGGATATGAAACATTGATTGCGCAAATTGTCTCGGAATAACGTCAATATTTTTATCATTCAGAAGTTCATCACCTGAAAACCCTGCGTGATAATCTTCCGGCAAGCGTTTTTGTGTTCTAATAAACTCCAAAAGTACGCTTGGGACAACTGCTGAATACGACGTTGAGACAATAGACCATTTAAAAGGAATGTACGGTGACGTAATAACCCGCACTAAGTCTTCGTTGTACTGATCAGATTCAATATAATCAATGAATTTGGCAGGATCTTGTTCTGCCTTGATGCGCGCATTGACAGATTCAACTAACTTATCAAATGCATCACGGTAGCCTATGTTTCTGCGCTGGTATTCCCACCGCCAGAACTCATATTCGGCCTGCCCATGTTCATTCTTCGCCATACGGCACAACCTGTTTGAGCTGACTGCTCGTTTCATTGCCGAGGCAACCTGCCCCGAGAAGTTGTCTAAAAGCTGCATGTTCCCTGGCAAGTGCCGTGAGCACAAGGCAGGTGAGTTCTTTCAAACAATGCAATCTGGCCTAGGCAGGTTCCTGGCATTCCCGATATTCAGGCCTTATGGTGAAGTCGCTGTAAAGCCTTTTCCCAAAACCCAAGTCTGCGCGCCGAACTCTAGCGGCAGTAACCGTTTAGGAAGTAACGCAACTGGCTGACCAACACTCACATGCCCAGGCCCCGCCATGTCAGCTAGCCTTTGAAGGCAGCTTCCTCGTCTTGATCGACCAATTCAAGGAACTCTTCGATCGTGCCCACGCTGGGGCATTGCCAGTAGCCGTGCCACTTCAGGTCGGCCCGCATCCAGTAAACTTTCCACTCACGGCTATTTTTGACGTAAGTGGCTTTCGCGAAGCCTAGCGACGAGTATTCGCTTGGGTTGTTCCAACGTGGTCGCGTCTCTAGCAACTCGATGCTTTGGCCGGTGATCCGAAAGTCCCAACGGAGCTTGGACCGGATGGAAGGTCCAGGCCCGCGCATGGTGCAGAACTCTTTGAGGAGCTTCTCGTACCGCTTCTGCTCGAACTCGCTGAACGCCACCCCTCCCCTCCACAAAGCGCTTCACATTGAAACATGGCTCGATACAGGAAATGGACTGGTGAGAGGTCTAACGTTCCCCACTGCATACCATCTGGGCGAAGCGGACCAGCCCCTCGCTATGACTAGCGCCCCATGTGCAGCCCTCGCGTGGCCCTCCTGAATGTTTTGTTGCAGCAAGCTCAATAAACTTTCTGTGGGCAATGGCGAGGGACTCTCGCAACGGAGCATAATCCGAGACGACGCCGTTATAAGTACACTGCGGAGCAGAAATTGACGCATAGTTTACGTCATAAAAATTCCGCCCAACAAATGGACTAACGCCACGATTGCCGACAAAGTTGACCATTAGCGTGTAGTCAAGGTAATACATGACCTCAACACCACCGACGTTGAGGCGATATCCATTGTAGTTAAAGGTAACGCTCCATGCCGTTGGGGCTGCTTTGTCTGCAATCCCAATCGAAGTGACGAGAAGCGACATGAGTAGTTCTAAGTCACTTCTGCTCGATGTAATTCCAGCCATGACCTTCCCCGCCTCATCTGGATCATTTCTGATGATAGTCAGCGGGTTATTGTCATTCTTTACTCTCTTCCCCTTGCCCTTGCTGCCCAGGGAGAGAATACTTCCGCTTTTTGGCGCTTCTGTGGGGCTGAGAAATGTTGCAAGCATCACCTTCTGCCCAGCATTCTGGAAGTTCACGAGAACCTTCCCTTGCTCTCGTGGTTCCACAATCTGACCAGTACCCCAGTCAGACAGTTTTGGATTCACCACGAAATCACCGGCCTTGAATTGTTGATCACCCATCTGTGGCCTCGTTGGTTGTTCCGGTTTGTGGCTACCATTTCGCTCCGGCGACACCAGTATACAAAACAAGCTGGTCGATGCAGTGCTCTCAGCAATAGGATTTGAGCCGCCTCCACTTCAAGCCTTAATGTAGCGAATCAACACGCCTCAACCCATTGAACCGGCAGAAAAAATATCATAAGGGTTTCGATATGCCAAGTGGGGCACTCGGCTAGACGAGTGTTTCAAGGAATTTTTAACCTAGGCCGTAACCGCATGCCGCTAACGAATTTTCACGCCAAGTTCTTCGCATACGATCTTACGAAGCGTTGTGCATCAGACAATGTCGAAAAGCTCGCTGCTGTTCTCGCCGATGCGCAAGTCGATCTCAATCCGCACCAGGTTGAGGCCGCTCTCTTTGCATTCCGTAGTCCCTTCTCGAAGGGGGCCATCCTCGCTGACGAAGTCGGCTTAGGCAAAACCATTGAAGCGGGCCTCCTCCTCGCTCAGAAGTGGGCTGAACGCAAACGGCGGGTGCTCGTCATCGTCCCTGCTAACCTGCGGAAGCAATGGGCGCAGGAAATGGCTGACAAGTTCTACCTGCCCTCAGTAATCTTGGAAGCTCGGAGCTTTAACGAAGCCTTGCGCATGGGAAACCTAAATCCCTTCCAGCAAGACGGCATCATTCTTTGCTCGTATCAATTCGCCAAATCGAAAGAGCCTTACCTACGCCAAACGCCTTGGGACCTTGTGGTCATTGATGAGGCACACCGGCTACGAAACGTCTACAAGGGAACGAGCAAGATTGCTCTTGTCATTAAGCAAGCGATCTCATCTTTTCCGAAAGTGTTGCTAACGGCAACGCCGCTACAAAACTCACTTCTTGAACTATACGGCCTTGTCAGCATCATTGATGATTTTGCCTTTGGTGATTTGAAAAGTTATAAATCAAGGTTTGCGCGCATAACCAGCGATATGGACTTCTCTGATCTCAAGGAGCGGCTTAAGCCGATATGCAAACGCACATTGAGAAGACAGGTCCTCGAATACGTCAAGTACACAAATCGGCATGCACTTGTTCAAGAGTTCGTACCCACCCTGGATGAACAGAGGCTATACGATTTAGTGTCAGAGTACCTCCGCAGAGAGACTCTTTACGCTCTTCCTGCCAGCCAACGCCAACTCATGACACTCATCCTTCGCAAATTGCTCGCCTCCTCCACATATGCGATCTCAGGAACGTTGGAAGGACTTGTTCATCGCCTTGAAGCTGCTGAAGCTGAGGCCATCGAGGTTGAATCGCCTCCCGCTGATCTGCCAGATGACTGGGAAGACCTCGATGAGCTTGCGGACGAATGGGATGGAGAGACGAATGGCGAAAAACCACAAGACAAAAGAAGGCTCACGCCTGAACAGCTAAGTGAGCTGCGAGAGGAACAGGCACAACTAAAGCAGTTTCTGGCGCTGGCGCGATCAATCGTGACCAACTCAAAAGGTGAAGTTTTGCTAACTGCTCTTCGCAGAGGTTTTGCCGCATCCGCTGAAGCTCAAAGAAGTCAAGGCGCGGCGACTCTTCAGCAGAAGGCTGTAATATTTACGGAGTCACGTCGAACTCAGGAGTATTTGTTCCGTGTCCTGGAGCAAACCGAGTTCGCTGGCAAAGTGATGCTGTTTAATGGCACCAACTCTGATCCCCTCGCCAAGAGCATATATCAGCGCTGGATGGCACAGCACGCCGGAACAGATCGCATCGCTGGGTCGCCAACCGCAGACATGCGCGCTGCGTTGGTCGAGAACTTTCGGGACAATGCCTCTATCCTGATTGCGACGGAAGCCGCTGCTGAAGGCATAAACCTTCAGTTCTGCAACCTGGTGGTGAATTACGACCTCCCCTGGAATCCTCAGCGCATAGAGCAGCGAATCGGTCGCTGCCACCGCTATGGGCAGAAGTATGATGTTGTTGTAGTCAATTTCCTGAACAAGAAGAATGCGGCAGACCTTCGTGTATATGAGCTGTTGGCGGAGAAATTCCAACTCTTCAACGGCGTATTCGGTGCTAGCGATGAAGTGCTTGGTGCCGTCGAATCGGGCGTCGACTTCGAGAAGCGAATTGCCGCCATTTACCAACAGTGCCGCACACAAGAGCAAATTCAGTTTGAGTTTGACCAACTCCAGCGAGAGCTTGAATCCGAGATTTCGCAGGGGCAGCGTGACGCGCGCGAAAAACTTTTGGATAACTTCGACCAAGAAGTGGTCGAGAAGGTGCGGATTCAGAGCCACGCCGTGCTTGATCGTTTCAACGAACAGCTTTGGAGTCTGACCCGTCACCTCCTATCCGGGCACGCTGAGTTTGATGAGCAAGCCTTGAGTTTCATGCTGCATGCGAACCCCTTCCCTGGCGACAACATCCACCCCGGCCCCTATCGCATGGGCAAAGATGTTACCAACGCCAACACGTATCGTGTAGGGCACCCCTTGGCGCAACGCGTCTTGCAACGGGGTATGGAGACGCAAACTTCGACTGCGCACGTTACGTTCGATTACAGCGCAAGTGGTAAGAATATCGCCGTGCTCACGTCTCTGGTCGGAAAGAGTGGTTGGTTGAACTGCGCCTCGGTTACGATGAGTGCGCTGGAGACGGAAGACCGCTTGGTACTTGTCGGGAGTTGTGAGGACGGCACGCCAATGGATGAAACGCAGTGCCGCCGCTTCTTCGATCTCCCTGCGATTGTTGGTGCAGCGTGCGAGCCGCCTACGGATGTCGCCAAGCATCTTGAAGCCAGCCAAACGGCATGCCGTTTGGCGATGGTGGAAGAAATGACCGCACGTAATGGACGGTGGTTCGACACTGAGATGGACAAGTTGGACCGCTGGGCAGAAGATCGCCGCGCGTCCCTCAAAGCTGAGCTGGAAGCGTTGGACGATGAGTTGAAACAAGCCAAGAAGGACGCACGCCTTGCCCCCACATTGCCGGACAAGTTGGCGCGTCAGCGTGCCGTGCGTGTCCTTGAAGACAAGAGGGACGAAGCCTGGCGTGAATACGACATTGCGAGTCGCGACATCGACAAGCAAAAGGACGCGTTGCTAGACGAAATTGGCCGCAGGCTGGAACAGACCGTGACGACGAAGCTTTTGTTCACATTCCGCTGGAGTCTCCAGTAGCCCCCTCAGCACCGAAGGACGCCCCCTATGAAAATATCCACAATCCTTGACCACATTGACAGCGGGCACATGGCCTTGCCGGAATTCCAGCGCGGCTACGTCTGGAACCGGGACCAGGTGCGGGGCTTGTTCGACTCACTCTACCGGCGGCATCCCGTGGGCGGCCTGCTCGTGTGGGCGACCGACTCCAGCACTGCCACGCATCGCGGTGACGGCCAGCTCGCCGCAGGCGTCGTGAAGCTGCTTCTCGATGGGCAGCAGCGCATGACGACTCTTTACGGCGTTGTCCGAGGGCAGCCTCCGAAGTTTTTTGAAGGCAACGTCCAGACCTTCACCGGCCTGCGCTTCCATCTTGATACCGCGGCCTTTGAGTTCTACCAGCCGGTCAAAATGCGCGAAGACCCGCTCTGGATTGACGTGACGGAGCTATTGCGCCTTGGGCAGCAAGGGCACGAGGCCCTGATAGAGCGATTAGCCGAGATCCCTAGCCTTGGCACCAAGGCTGTGCGGTTTTCAGGGCGGATAGCACGGTTGCTCGGAATCCTGGATGTGGAGCTTCACATTGAGGAAGTCACCGGTGCGGACAAGAGCCTGGACGTTGTCGTCGACATCTTCAACCGCGTGAACAGCGGCGGCACCAAACTCTCCAAAGGTGACTTGGCGCTGGCAAAGATTTGCGCCGACTGGCCCGAGGCCCGCGCTGTCATGAAGACGAAGCTCAAGGAATGGGCTTCCGCAGGGTACAACTTCAGTCTCGATTGGCTCCTACGCTCAGTGAACACTGTGCTCACCGGCGAGGCCAAGTTCAGCTTCCTGCATGAGAAGAACGCGGATGAAGTTGCGGATGCGCTGAAGCGCGCGAACAAGGCCATTGACCACTGCCTCAACTTCATCGGCGGTCGGTTGGGACTGGACCACGACCAAGTGCTCTTTGGCCGGTACGCCGTTCCCGTCATGGTTCGCTACATGGACTTGCACAAGGGAGCGCTGAGCGAGGTGGAGCGCGACAAGCTGCTCTTCTGGTTCGCGCAATCCGGCATGTGGGGGCGTTTCTCCGGTTCTACGGAATCCTTCATCGACAAGGACCTCGCGGCTATTGAGTCGCCCGAAAGCCCGTTGGATGCGCTGCTGGAACAGCTCCGGCTTTGGCACGGCGGTCTGCGTGTGGAGCCGGGCCACTTTTCCGGCTGGAGCCTCGGCGCGCGCTTCTATCCCGTGCTCTACATGCTCACCCGAATGGGCGAGGCCAAGGACTGGGGCACCGGTCTGGCCTTGAAGGCGCACCTCCTCGGCAAGTTCAGCAGCCTGGAGGTGCACCACATCTTCCCCAAGGCGCAGCTCTACAAGCGCAGTCACAGCCGTTCTGAGGTCAACGCCCTGGCCAACTTCTGCTTCCTGACCAAGGAAACCAATCTGCGCATCAGCGACCGGCTGCCGGAAGAGTACTTCCCGGAGATTGAGGCCGCGCACCCCGGCGCGCTGGCCTCGCAGTGGATACCCATGGACAAGGCGCTTTGGCGGGTGGAGAACTACCCGGCCTTCCTGGAAGCCCGCAAGCAACTTCTTTCCGATGAGGCCAACCACTGCATGGCGGGCCTGCTTCACGGCGAATCAAAGTGGCTTGAAAGCGCCGCCCCTGTCACGACCATCGTGTCTGAAGTGATCGGCGGCATAGACAGCGAGGGCGAGGAACAGGCGCTCGCGGCCCTGAATGAATGGGTTGAGGCGCAGGGCCTGCCGCGTGGAACCCTTGCCTTTGACTTCGCCGACCCGCAGACCGGTGCGCAGCAGGCGGTGTTCGATCTCGCCTGGCCTGCTGGGCTGCAAGAGGAGTTCAGCGCTCCCGTGGCCGTGCTGCTCAATGAGGGCGCTGAAGTGATTGCCCTCGCCAGCCGCGCGGGGTACCAGTGCTTCACGTCCGTCGATGCCTTCAAACGCTATGTGCAAAAGGACATTCTGTCCGCTGAGGTGAGCCAATGACCATGCCCGATACGCCCGAGACCTTCGACCTCTCCTCCCACGACATTGCGGAGGACAAGCGCCAAGCCCTGTTGCAGCTCTTCCCGGAAGCGCGCACCGAGGGCGGCAAGCTGGACTTCGATCGCCTCAAACTCGCCCTGGGCGAGGCTGTGGATGTTGGGCGCGAGCGTTACGGCATGAACTGGCCGGGCAAGGCGGAGTGCTTCAAGACCGTGCAGCAGCCCAGCCAGGCCGCGCTGATTCCGAGCAAAGAGGAAAGCGTCAACTTCGACACCACCGAGAATCTCATCATCGAAGGTGACAACCTCGAAGTGCTCAAGTTGTTGCAGAAGTCCTACCTCGGCAAGGTCAAGATGATCTACATCGACCCTCCGTACAACACGGGGAATGACTTCATCTATCCAGACAACTACAGCGAGAGCTTGCAGACGTATCTTGAGTATACGGGGCAGGTCGATGCCGAAGGTCGGAAGTTTGGAACGAACACGGATACGGATGGTCGGTTCCACTCGAAGTGGATGAACATGCTATATCCACGGCTGTACCTCGCCAGAAACTTACTTTTGAATGATGGCGTAATCCTTATTAGCATCGATGATGCAGAGATTGACAACCTTCGCCGCGCATGTGCGGAAATTTTCGGAGAAGAGAACTTTGTTGCCTGCCTTGTATGGGAAAAAGGACGGAAGAACGACGCCAAACTTTTTTCTGTCGGGCACGAGTACATTGTTGTATACGCAAAATCTATTGCTGCGCTAAAAGATAAGAATACTGTTTGGCGAGAGGAAAAGCCTGGCGCAAGGGAGATTTGGGACGAATACCTTCGTTTGCGCCATGTGCATGGTGCTAACGACAGGAAAATTGAACAAGGTATTCAGGCGTGGTTCCAGCAGCTCGCCAAAACGCACCCTTCTAAGAAATGGGCAAGATATCGCCGGATAGACGCGAACGGTCCTTGGAGAGATAGGGACATCTCATGGCCAGGCGGTGATGGGCCCATGTATGAAGTTCTCCACCCCTCAACAGGAAAGCCCTGCAAGATTCCAGAAGCTGGCTGGAGATATTCTTCGCCGGAAGAAATGCAGCGGCAGATAAGGTTGGGACTCGTGGTCTTTCGGGCTGACCACACCGAACCCCCATTCCGCAAGGCGCATTTGAGGCCAGTCCCGGATGAACTCGACGAACCTGCGGATGAGGGAGAAAGCGAAAGCCAAGAGGATGAATTGGCAAGCCAGGTGCGCGGGAGCTATTTTTACAAACAGTCACAGGTGTCTGTTAAATCTCTACGCAAATTGATGGGAGCGAAGTTGTTTGACAACCCTAAGGATAGCGAAGAGATCGCCAGGTTGCTGAAATATATGATCGGCTCCAAGGACAGTGAAATTGTTTTGGACTTTTTCGCTGGTTCAGGTTCAACAGCGGAAGCCATTCTTCAGATGAATAACCAATTTGGAACACATCATAAATTTTTGCTCGTGCAGCTACCAGAACCATGCAATGCTAAGGAACGTTCAGGGAAGGCCGCGCTGAATGCAGGCTTGAAGACCATCGCTGACATTACCAAAGAGCGCGTGCGCCGGGTCATTAAGAAGCTGGACGAAGAGGACGCGGCCAAGCAGCCGAGTCTTCTGGATGCCCCTACCGCCAAGCAGGATCGCGGCTTCCGCGTGTTCAAGCTGGCGGAGTCGAATTTCACCCCCTGGAACGCCGACGTGCCGCAAAACGTGGAGGCGCTGCAAAAGCAGCTCTTCGGCCACGTCAACCACATTCGCGGTGGCCGCACGCAAGATGACATCCTCTACGAACTGCTGCTGAAGAGCGGCTTCCCCCTCACCACGCCGGTGGAGGCGCTGACGTTGGAAGACAAGACCGTTTACAGCGTCGCGGGCGGGGCCATGCTCCTTTGCCTGGAGCGCGTGCTTACCCTGCCGCTTATCCGCGCCATGGCCGACATGAAGCCCGAACGCGTGGTCTGCCTGGACGAGGGCTTTGCTGGCAACGACCAGCTCAAAACCAACGCTGTGCAGATTTTCAAGACCAAGGGCGTGACGAAGTTTCAGACGGTGTAGGGGGCGCGCATGAGCGACATTGACCAGAAGGGCGAGCTGATACTCTACACCACCGAGGACGGCGCAGCGGTTATGCGCCTGCGCAAGGCCGAGGATACCGTCTGGCTGACCCAGTTGGAGTTGGCGGAGCTGTTCGAGACCAGCAAGCAGAACATCAGCCTGCACGTGAAAAACGTCTTGGCTGACGGGGAGCTGAGCCAAGCGGCAACTGTCAAGGAATACTTGACAGTTCGAACCGAGGGAAATCGGCAGGTTCAGCGCCCGACCCGCTTCTACAATTTGGACATGATCTTAGCCATTGGCTACCGGGTGCGTTCGCCGCGCGGCACGCAGTTCCGCCAGTGGGCCACCACGCGCCTGCGCGAATATCTGGTGAAAGGCTTCGTCATGGACGATGTCCGCCTCAAGGAACCGGGCGGCGTCGACTACTTTGACGAGTTGCTGGCGCGCATCCGCGAGATACGCGCTTCGGAAAAGCGTTTTTACCAGAAGGTGCGCGACCTGTTTGCCACCGCCGTCGATTACGATTCCAAGAGCCAGGCCGCTCAGCTCTTCTTCAAGAAGGTGCAGAACAAGATGCTTTGGGCTGTGACCGGCCACACGGCGGCGGAGCTTGTCGCCGGGCGCTCCAACCCTGAGCTGCCCAACATGGGGCTGCAAAGCTGGTCTGGGCACCATGTGCGCAAGCACGACGTGACTATCGCGAAGAACTACCTCCAGCAGCCGGAAATTGAGGAGCTGGACCGCATCGTGGTCATGTACCTGGACTATGCCGAAGATCAGGCCAAGCGCCGGCAGACCATGACCATGCGGGAGTGGGAAGAGCGCCTGGACGCCTTCTTGAGCTTCAACGAACGTGCGCTGCTGACCAACGCAGGAAAGTTTCGGGCGGACGTTGCGGAAAGGCTTGCTCAGGATCGCTATGACGCCTTCGATGCGCAGCGCCGGGCTGTTGAACGTGCAAGGGCGGACGCCGAAGATATGCAGGCCATTGAAGCGTTGGTGCAGCAACTGCCCGCCAAGCCCCAAGGTGGAAAAGACAAGTGAAAATCCAATTTGATGAGAATCAGCAATTCCAGTTGGACGCCCTTGCGGCGGTGACGGACCTCTTTGACGGCCAGCCTCAGGGCACGCCGGAGTTCTCCGTCATCACCATGCGCGACGGTTTGCCGCTGCTTGAAGGGCAGGAGCGGACGGAGCTTGGATTGGGCAACCGCCTGTTGCTGGCGGAAGAAAAACTCACGGCGAACACGCGCGCGGTGCAACTGCGGAACGACATCGAAGCGCCAAACCCGGACGCGCCGCTGGAAGCCTGGCCGTTGTTCGATACGCCTGCCAACGTTGAGCGCAAATGCCCTCACTTCTCGGTGGAGATGGAGACCGGCACCGGCAAGACATACGTGTACCTGCGCACGATCTATGAACTTTCTAAACGCTACGGCTTCCAAAAGTTCATCATCGTTGTGCCCAGCGTCGCCATTCGCGAGGGCGTGCTCAAAAGCATAGAGATAATGAAAGAGCACTTTGCCAAGCTGTACAACGCCATGAGCGTTGAACACTTCGTCTATGAGGCAAAGAACGTTGAGCGGCTGCGCCCTTTTGCGACGGCGAACATCACACAAATCTGCATTATCAATATCCAGGCGTTCGTCAGGAAAGACAGCGCCGTCATGTATAAAGAGACAGAAAAACTTTCTGGACACCAACCGATTGAATTCGTGCAGACCGCCAGGCCCATCGTCATCATCGATGAGCCTCAAAGCGTCGAGGGCGGCGAAGAAGGCGCGGGCAGGGAGGCAATCAAGGCGCTGAACCCGCTCTGCACGCTACGTTACTCCGCAACTCACAGGAATCCGTACAACCTTGTCTACCGGCTTGATCCTGTGACGGCCTTCAAAGAAAAGTTGGTTAAGCAAATCATCGTGGCGAGCGCTGTGGCAGATGGCACAGCCAACGACGCTTTCGTGCGAGTGGACAAGGTGGACTACAAACCCACGCTCAAGGCGAAGCTTAGCATCCATGTGCAAGGCCCTGATGGGCCAAAGCCCAAAGCCGTAACGGCCAAGCAAGGCGCAGACCTTTTTACCTTGTCGAACGAGCGCGCGTGTTACCGGGACGGGTTCGAAATTGCCGAGATTTACGCGGAGCCAGACAGCGAGTTCGTGCGCTTCGCCAATGGGAAAACGCTTCGCCTGGGTGAAGAGATGGGGGGCATGCGCGACGATGTCTGGCGCGTGCAGATCAAACACACCATCAAGAAGCACCTTGAAAAGGAGCTTCAGGTCCGCGAGCGAGGCATCAAGGTTCTCTCCCTCTTCTTTATCGATCGTGTCGCGAACTACAGAGACTACGACGATTCTGGGCCGGTGCCAGGGAAATTCGCCGCCGCCTTTGAGGCTGAGCTGAAGGAGCTGGCGAAGGAGGAGCGCTACCAGTCGCTGCCATGGCTCAATGAGCCGGTGGAGAGGCTGCATAACGGTTACTTTGCACAGGATAAGAAGGGCGTACTGAAGGATACGCGCGGAGACAGCCAGGCCGATGACGAGGTCTACAACCTCATCATGAAGGACAAGGAACGGCTGCTTTCTGTTGACGAGCCCTTGCGCTTCATTTTCAGTCACTCGGCTTTGCGTGAGGGGTGGGACAACCCCAACGTCTTCCAAATCTGCACACTCAACGAGACCAAGAGTGTTGTGAAAAAGCGCCAGGAAATTGGTCGCGGGCTTCGCTTGCCCGTGGATCAGAACGGCGAGCGTGTTTTCGATCCCTCGATCAACAAGCTCTACGTGATGGCCAATGAGAGCTATGAGGATTTTGCCCGTGCCCTTCAGACTGAATACGAAACCGATTGTGGCGTGAGTTTTGGCAAGGTGCCGATCACTGCGCTTGCGAAGCTGGCTGTTGTGGTGGACGGGGAGGAAAAGCCTATCGGTCGTGCCGCCGCAGAATCCCTCAAGGCTGCACTGGTGGAGCAGAAGATGCTCGACCCTGAAGGTCGAATTTTGCCAGCATTCAAGCCGGGTCGCCTCGATTTCAAAATTTCACTACCAGCTGAACATGAGCAGCTTGCACCAGCCGTGATTGATCTCCTTTCAAGCTACCAGATTGAACGGCATGTCCGTCGCGAACGGGATGACGGCCCCAACCGGCTTAAGCAACCCGTCCATCAGCTTGGGCCAGAGTTCGAAGGGCTTTGGGCGAGCATCAAGGCAAAAACAACGTATAGTGTGGAGTTCAAGACGGAAACGCTCATTGCCCGCGCGGTGGACTCGATCAAGCGCAACCTGGAAAAGATAGAGAAGCCCATCGTCAAAGTCATCACGGCAAAGGTCGATGTCGCTATGGGTGGTGTCACCAGCACTGCAATTGGAACGGCTGAAGAAAAGATCGAGCGGAAGGCCTTACCCGTGCCGGACTTGCTGGCCTATTTGCAAAACGAGACAGAACTCACGCGGTCAACACTTGCCACTATATTGCAGCAGTCAGGACGACTTGATGAGTTCTTCAATGATCCTCAGCGGTTCATGGATGGTGTAGCTCATATCCTTAAGTATGAGCTACACCGCCTCCTCGTTGACGAGATCAAATACGAAAAGGTGCCCAGCTCCGAACGTGATTCCGAATGGGAAATGCTCCTTTTCAAACATGAAGAGCTGATAAACTATCTCACGGCAATCAAGGTTGAGCATTCAATCTATGATTACATCCCGTATGACTCCGAGACTGAGAAAAATTTCGCCAAAGGGCTTGATGAACGAAAAGACATCAAACTGTTTGTAAAACTTCCATCTTGGTTCCTTATCGATACCCCGTTAGGCAAATACAATCCTGACTGGGCGATCCTAAAAGAAGATGGCAAGACATTGTATCTCGTTCGAGAAACAAAAGGCACCCGCGATTTCTTGAAGCTTCGCACCAGCGAGGCCGACAAGGTCCGATGTGGGCAAAAGCATTTTGATGCGCTTAAAGTACCATTTGATGTTGTTGTTACGGCAGATGAGGTATAGCAAATCAAAGCTTAATATACATTGTTCGTTCTTTATTTTATAGCGTCACGTTGTTTGAACTGATGATTACTGAACAATTGAACGCAATCCTGTCTGCATCATGTGAGGATTTCAATGCCACAAAAAACTCTAGGCGAAATCGCAGTGCAGTCAATTGCTTTCGCTGCCGCAGTTCTCATTATGAGAAAGTATGGCAGTATAAATATATTCGGAAAATCAAAAGAGAAAAAGCGCATTGAAAAAGAGTCACTACTAACAGAGATGGAATCATTTGCGAGCAAAGAAGTAATCAGTTTTATATCTGAGGTATACAACGAGACTCTTGGAAAAGAGTTGCGAGAGCTTAATAGAAAGCTTTCGTCGGAAATAATTACGTTTAAAGAGTACGACACCAAGTTGGCGTTGTTACTTGAGCGTCATTATAACAACAGATAGGGCTCTGATATTTTCTTTTTTGCTTACGGTTACTCTGCGATTCTGTTGGCATTATTGTTTAGTGCGTTCCCCGCCTGATAGTAGCCGTCGAACACGGCTGATGACTTGTGCCCGGTGAGTGCCATTGCGTCGTGTCGCGACACGCCCTTGCGCCCTGCCTCAGTCACGAACCCAGACCTCAGGCTGTGCGCGGCGAACTTGTCGGCGTCGAGCCCTGCCAACTGCGCACGCTTCTTCACTATGCGCGCAACGGCCTTTTCCGAAAGCTTTGCACCCACACCGCCGCTGTGGTCAACGGCTCGGAAGATGTTTTCCGCAACTATTCCAGCTGAATCGACCCAGGCCTGAAGCGCCACGGCGGCACGGCCTAAGACGGGCACCTCGCGCCCAACGCCCTGCTGGTCAGTCTTCGACCAGGGGATGCGGTACAGGAAGCCGCCCGGCACGGTGCTGAGGTTCTCCACCTTGGCGGCGGCCACCTCCGAACGGCGGCGACCGCCTGAGGCGAAGGCGAAGAGCAGAAGCGCCCGGTCACGGACGCCCCGCAGGTCTTCCCCGCAGGTTTCGAGCATGGCGTTCAGCACGTCGAGCGTGGCGGCGCGCTTCTTCTGCGGGCCGAGGCCCTGGCGGGCTCTGGCACGCCTGGCTGCGGAAAGCAGGGCGCGGACCTGCGGGAACTGAACGGGGTTTTCCTCGCCCTGCGCCTCATGGGCCACGGACAGGGCGGCGAGGCGGCGCGAGACCGTGGCGATGGAATGCACTCCACGGCGGGCCTTGGCTCCCTCGGCCACCAGGGCGGCGTCCACAGGCTCGGGGAGGCCCTCCAGGTGGTCGGCGATGAAGCGGACCACGGCGGCGGGCTGGACGGGGTAGGTCTCAGCCAGGCCCAGCGCCAGACGCGCCCAGGCCCAGAAATAGCGCAAGTCGCCCGCGTAGGCGCGGCGGGTATTGTCGGCAATGCCAGCTTCAAGAATGGTGCGGACGCGTTCACGGGTTTCGGGGTCGAAAGGGACGATCGACGCGGTTTCCGAAGTGATCAAATCGCTCATGATGGAAGCTCCTTTGAGCGTCCGATAAGTGTGCGTTATCGGACGGTTGAGGTAATGGCGGACGCAAGAAACAACGAAGCCCCTGGCAGTGGAGGGGCCTCGTCGTTCCGGTCGAGCGGATGGTGTTAGTCGGTGAAGGTGCGGGCGAGGATGAAGTCGGCTGCGCGCTGCGCCTGAGCGGCGGCTTGCACGACAACCTTGGGCGAGCCCTTGAGCACCTTGAGCCAGCCGTCGATGTATGCGGCCTGGTTTTGGATCACTGCCGGGGCGATGCCGGACTCGGCGCACAGGAACGCTGCGCCCATTTCGGCCACAAGCTCTTCCTGGCTGTACTCGCGGTCGCCGAAGTGTCGAATCTCGGTGGATGGACGGCGATTGAGCCGGGACTCGTGGCCTGTGGCGTGCGTCAGCTCATGGAAGGCCGTCGAGTAATACTCCTCGGGCTCGGCGAAGAGTTCGGGCTTCGGCAGGTTCACGGTGTCTGTCATGGAGCGGTAGTAGGCTCTGGGCTCGCCGTGCGTGATGAGCGGGCGCTTAGGCATAGCCTGGACGATGCGCTCGGCCTCTTGGATGGGCTGAAAGTCAGCGTTCACCGGTTCGGGCGCGTCTGGTGCCTCAAGCCCGTCGATCTGATCGAGGTTGAACACGGTGTAGTAGCGCAGCACCGGCACTTCCTTGGCTTCACCGGTCTGCTTGTCCTCGGTCGCGTACCGCTTCCAGAAGATGACAGGCGTTCCCTTTTCGCCCTTGCGGACGTGGCCGCCCTTTTCCTGGGCCTGCTTGAAGGACAACCAGTAGCGGCTGGAAAAGCCCATGCACATGAGCAGGAAGATGTTGATGCCCCGGTATTCGCGCTTACTCGTAAAATTCATGGGAAGGCTTTGCGCACGTCCGCCGCTCCAGGGCTTGCGCCAGGGCACGGTGCCTTGCTCAAGCAAGGTGATGATGCGCTCAGTGACCATTTCGTAGATGTTGTTCTGACCGGACATGGCTTTCTCCTTGGGTTTGAAACGCAAGAAGCCGCCTGGATTGCTCCGGGCGGCTTCTCGCGCTTGCGTTTGTGTCGGGCGTTAAATCAAGACTTGCGGCGTGTTTCTCCGCTTCCCTCATGGTTGAATTTTGCGAAGCTCCAGCACGTAGGGCCGGATCGTCGATCCCAGCCAAGCCCTCGGCGGGGGCAGGTAGATGGTCCAACGATCCCCGCCGCCCCCCTTCGCAAGCCGCTCTCCCCAGACTGGGCCGACGTGACGGCGTGCCAGGGCAAAGGCCTTTGTGATGGCTTCCGGGGCTGAGTCCGCCTCAAAGCGGGCCACCACGGCAAGCCGCCGCACGTCCGAGCCACGGCGAAGCTCATAGCGCTCCCGCCATAGGGCCTCTCTGGCCGTCTGGGTCGGCACAACGCGGCCTTGCACGATGACGGCAAGGCCCAGGTCCATGAGCCGCCTGTCGGCCCTGGCGAAACGCTGTGGGGCGCTCAGCAGGAGGCGGACCCTCTCAAGCTCTTCATGGTTTAAGAGGCGCGCCACAAAGGCTCGTGGCACCCTGTGGGCGCAATGCCCCTGCCCCCAGAAACGACGAAGCCCCGATCCTTTCGAACCGGGGCTGTCGGCGGCGGGTTGCCGCACATCTAAAGTGTTCATCTCTGCGCGCCCTCCGCGCTAGGGTTGAGGAAATAGCGCTCATACACGTCCACGAACGCGGCCTTGTCCGAGCGATGGCTGTCACATCGCTTGTGGAAGTAGCGCAGGACATCCTTCACCTTGTGCGGGTGCCACTGTTGAGCTAGGTACTCGACCTCAAGCTCCCAAAGACACTGTGCAGTCATGTTGCCTCCTACCTGTTGGCTGTTTCTTCGGGCACGATGTCCGAGCAGTGCTTGGGCATCGTCGCGAACACGGGCAGATACTCAGGCCGAGGATCAAGGGCGCGGAGCAGCGTTGCGACGATCTCTGTCGAGCATCGCTCAAGCCCATACTGATCCACGTAAAAGCGATGCTGGATGCGCCCTTCGACGTAGACCAAGCGGCCAGGGATTAGGTAGTTGTTCGCGAAGTCCGCCATGCCACGCCAGCACACGACCCGATGCCATGTGGTTCGCTTCACCTCCATCCCAGCTCGGTCCACGAACGACTCATTCGTTGCGATGGAGAGATTGCTGTAGCTGTGCCCATTCGCCACGCCACCACGTGGCCCTGCCCCAACTCGTCCGATCAGTTGCGCTCTGTTCACAAAGGCCTCCTCAATTTTTCAAACAAGAAACAAGCACACGAAGCACAACACAAGAAGAAGCCACAGACAGACGCGCCAGCAAGACAGAGACATCAAGTAGCACAGCAGCAAAGACAAAGCACAAGCCGTCACTAAGAGCACAACAGAAGAACTAACAAACACAAACACAAAAGCAAAAACCACCCCCCTAATGAAGAAGCAGGAGTCCCGCATATAACGCATCAAGGTGTGATATTGAGGAACGCGCATACTAGCTCAGCGCAAGAGGCCTCAGGGCCACTGGCCGTTTGACTTGTGGGCAGAATACATTTATTGCTTGTACACACAATAAATGGAGGCCCGCCATGACCAGCCCGCAGAACGCCCAGTTCCTCCCCGCGCCCGCCAAGGTGGGCCGCCCGCCCAAATTCAAGACGCCCGAGGAAATGAACGCGCTCATCGAGGGGTACTTCGCGGCGTGCGACGAATCGAAGCGGCCCTACACGGTGCCCGGCTTGGCGCTTGCGCTGGGCTTCAGCTCGCGCTCTTCGTTGTTCGATTACACAGCGCGCAACGCTGGCCATGAAGAGTTTGCGGCCACGATCAAAAAGGCCAAGCTGCGCATCGAGGCTCAGCGGGTTGAGGCGCTTGTGATGTGCAGGGGCAACGCCGCTGGGATGATCTTCGACCTGAAGAACAACTTCGGCTGGCGCGACCAGCAGAACGTCGAGCTTACCGGTGCGCAGGGCGGGCCGGTTCAACTCGCGGCGGGGCTTGCGGGGATGCCGCCTGCGCCGAAGGACATGGGCGAATGGCAACGGTGGTATCAGGAGAGCATCAATGCCAAGAAGGTGGGGGAAGGTGCTGTGCTTGGTAGTGGCAATGAGGAGAGTTGCTAAGGCGGCTCCCACAGGGGGGGGGCATTTTGGAAGTACTTTCGGAAGTACTTCTAGTGTGGGGAGAGGCTTTTTATGTTCCTTGATGCAATCTCAACTAGCTGAAAGTATTGGGTGGTGTTGGGTTGTCGCGGGCATGGGATGGCACTCTCACGCCGGCAACAGGGGTTCGAACCCCCTTGGGGACGCCAGCAGATTACAGGCGGTTAGGAGAAATCCTGACCGCCTTTTTCGCGCCCAGCGCTCAGCCGTCCGCTCCCACCACCGGAAACACCAGGCTGAAACGCGCGCCGCCCTCCGTCCGGTTTTCCGCGTGCAGGCGCCCGCCTATCTGTCGCGTCAGGCTGATCAGCAGGGTCATGCCCAACGTTGGCGAGGCGGTGTAATCGAATCCCGGCGGCAGGCCGGGGCCGTCGTCCTCAACCTTCAGCCGCAAGTTGTCCGGTCCATCCCGCCGCAGCGAGACGGTGAGCGTGCCGCCGGTTTTTCCGCCCCGGGTGGGGGAAAAGGCGTGCTTCACCGTATTCATCACCAGTTCGTTGAGGATCAGCCCGAATGGCACCGAGCGCGTCACCGGCAGGCGCGTCTCGTCGAGGTCGAAGTCGGCGCGGATGGGAGTGGCGGCGGTGGAGAGCACCCGCTCCACCAAGCGGGGCACATACTCGCGCATGCCCACGCTGGAGAGGTCCGACGCGCCGTACAGCTCCTCGTGCACGAGGGCCATGGCCTGAATGCGCTTTTGGCTTTCGCTGAACAGCTCGCGGTCTTCCGGGGTGGACACGTACTCCATTTGCAAAAACAGCAGGCTGCTGATGATCTGCATGTTGTTTTTGACCCGGTGGTGGATCTCCTTGAGCAGGATTTCTTTTTCCTTCAGCGAGTTGCGAATGGCCTCCATGGCCTGCTTCCGGTCGGTCACATCCATGCCGTAGAGGTTCAGGTAGCCATCGACGACAATGGGCCGGGCCACGAAGGCGTAGGTGCGGCCCCCGTACTCCACTTCAAAGCGGCGCATTTCGCCCGAGATGAAGGTCTCGCGGAGCATTTCCGCATAGGCGCCGGGCAGGCGCTGGCCGAGTGTGCAGCCCATATGCTCCAGAAAGCCCGCGCTGGCCTGATTGGCTATGCTCACCACACCCTCCGCGGTAACGCGCAGCACCGGGTTCGGGTTCTCCTCGGGAAAGCGCGCCTGGCTCTTGGCCTCAAGCTCGGCCAGCCAGGCCTTGGCGTAGGTCTGCTCCAGATTCTCCTGCATGTGGTTGACAGCCAGGCACAGACTGTCCAGCTCGTCGCCCACCCATTTCTTGCGCAGGCGCAGCTCCGGCAGACGAAAGCCCGGCTTCGTCAGGTCAAGCGAAAGGAAATGCCGGGCCATTTCGGCCAAGTGGCGCGAAATCATGACCCGCGTGAGCAGGAACATGGTGAACGCCACCAGCAGCACCATGCCGGAATTGAAGCTCAGGGAGAGCAGCGCCGCGTTCAGCGCTCGCTGGTGCAGGGGAGCCAGGTCCGTTTGCAGCAAAAATTCGCCCAGGGGCTGGGTGTGGCCGTTCACCTGGTGCGTCAGCGTGAAGGTGCTGGTCAGCGCGCCGGACTGCTTGCGCTCGCCGCGCTCCACCAGCACATGGCCGTGTTCCAGCACCGCTGCGTAGTTTATTCCCGGCGCGGTGCGCATGCCCTCCAGCTGCAGGGCTATCTGCTCGGTGTCGAAATTCCAGAGGCTGTTGGCCAGCGGCCCGGACATGGTGCGCTGCATGTCGGCCATGACCGCGCCGCCGCTGTTGACGGCGGCTTTGTATTCCCACCACGCGCGCACCCCGGCCACCAGCACGATGAACAGCGCCCCGGCGAGCAGCAGCCGCTGCAACAGGCGCAGACTCAACGGCGTGGTGACGTTGAGGGGCGGGGGCGTCACGGCCGGTTCCCGGCGCGGGCCTGGTTCGGGTGTGCCGTGGGGCGCGGCAGTGGGGAATGTGTAAGGGACACCATATGCCCGTATATCCAAAAACAAGGACCGTGGGCAAGGCATTTTGGCAAGAACGGGATTTATTGGCGGCGGATGTCCTGAAAATGCTTTTGGCGCGGGCGTTGCCAAATATCCTGGCGGCTTATGTGGCGCATGAACAGCTCCACGCTGTTGCCCCGGCCAAAGTGGAAGCAGGGGGCGCATTGCTCCATGCCCCAGCAGCGCTTGGCGGCGTCGAGGATGGCGTCGTGCTCGTCGGGCACGTTGAGGATGGAGTCGTGCAAAAAGCGGCCGCGCTGGCGCGAGCCCACGTTGATGGTGCGCACGCCGTAGATGGGGGCCTCGCGCACGCCGGCGCTGGAGTTGCCGACGATGAAGCGCGCGTTCTGCATAAGCCGCAGGAAGAACTCGAAGCGCATGGACGGGAACATGCGGAAGCGCGGATTGTCCGCAAGCGCCTCGTAGGCCTTGTGGATATGCTCGCTGCCGGCGTCGTTGTTGGGGGCGATGACCACATAGCTCAGGCCGGAATCGACCAGGGCCCGGGCGAAGCCCTGGGCGCGCGCGGCCTGCTGCTCCGGCTCGGTGGTCACGGGATGATAGAGCGCCACGGCGTAGTCGGGGAACCGGATGTCGTAGCGCGCGCGCACGTCGTCCAGGCTGGGCAGCTCGGGGGAGAGCATGATGTCGATGTCCGGCGAGCCGATGACGAACACGGCGTCGGGCTGCTCGCCCCTTTGGCAGAGCCGGTCGCGCGCCC
>Ga0183100_1000610_pt1 | contig 25370 bp, 20 predicted proteins | sample Biomet2_FD_127789 | JGI IMG/M metagenome (GOLD analysis project Ga0183100, IMG submission 127789) | Microbial communities from bioreactor (seeded with anoxic lake sediment) at LBNL, California, USA - Biofuel metagenome 2 | ecosystem: Engineered > Bioreactor > Anaerobic > Unclassified ...
CAATGCCTTATTTCTTCAATTGACACTCCAGCAAAATAGGCACACGCAATAGCGCCTAAAGCATTTTCTTCGTTGTGAGAACCGAAAATTTTCATATCACTAACAGCACATACTACAATTCGTTTCCCGCCCCAAGCAATAATAAATTTACCTTCTTCTACAAACACACCGCGGCCTAAAATCCTTTTGCGGCTAATATAGCAAACGGTGCTCTTGGTTTTTTCAGCAAGATGCCTGACCGTTTTGTCATCATTGTTCAGTATTAAAAGATCTTCACGAGTCTGTTTCGCAAAAATATTGGCTTTAGCCATAATATAGTTTTCCATGCTACCATGCCGATCAATATGATCGGGAGTAATATTTAAAATTAATGCAATATTGGGTTTTAGCGTACTTACGCCCTCTAATTGAAAGCTTGATAACTCGGCTATCAACCAATCTTCTGCTCCCATGCCCTCAGCTTCTTTAGAAATGGCAACGCCAATATTACCACCGACTTTAGTTTTTACGGGCAAAGATTTCATCATCTCTCCCACTAAAGTTGTAGTGGTTGTTTTACCATTCGTACCGGTTATACCAATCCATTTCCCTTTATATAGACGACTTGCTTCTTCTACTTCGCTAATTACCTCAATCCCCATATTTTTTGCTTTTTCGGCCAAGGGACATTTAATAGAAATACCAGGTGAAATAACTACTAATCCTGTTTCTTCTAGATATTCATCAGGATTTTGTTGACAAATGAACTTACCTCCATTTTTCAACAATATAACCACTAAGGCTGCGTCAATATGCTTATGTTCATCATTAAACAAAATTACTTTTTCCCCATTTTTAGCTAATACCTCGGCAACACCACAACCACTAATACCAGCCCCATATACAAAAACATATTTATTTTCAACCACAACAAACGCCCCTCTTTTTTATTCCTTTATTTTGCTTTGTTAAACAACTGCTTGTAAAGGATCATAAAGATTTATTTAAGGATAAAGAGAATCACACCTAAAACGGATAAAATTAAGCTAATAAAAGAGAAAAACCAAACAACTTTTGTTTCTTTCCACCCACCCAATTCAAAATGGTGGTGCAGTGGACTCATACGAAAAATTCGCTTACCACCTGTAACCTTGAAATATGTCACTTGCATAATTACTGAAAGTGCTTCTATAACGTAAATGCCACCAATAACAACCAACAATAGTTCTGTTTTTGTTAAAAGGGCCAAAGCAGCAATTCCTCCCCCTAAGGCCAAAGAACCAGTATCACCCATAAATATTTTGGCAGGATACCTATTAAAAAGCAAAAAGCCTAAGCAACTACCGGTTATAATCAAAGAAAATATGCCCAAATCCGGCTGCATACTATGAAAAGCAATGAAAGAAAATGCTAAGGTAACGGGAACAGTTACCCAAGAAACCAAACCATCTAATCCATCAGTTAAATTCACCGCATTAGTGGTCCCAACCAAAAGAATTACAACGAACAAATAATGCCAAATTCCCAGATTAACATTAGCGTTAAATCCGGGAATCCATAAACTAAACTGACCTAGGTTAACATCCCCTGGGTATATTAAGTAAACGGCTGCCAAGGCAATTTGCATTAAAAGCTTTTGCCCTGACGTTAAGCCTAAATTTCGTTTAAAGACAATTTTAATAACGTCATCTATAAATCCTATAACTCCATGACCTACTAAAAGCCACAAGGCAATAAGCACCTGTGGCGTAATATCACACCAAATAATGGTCGCAACAATAATAGCAATAATTATCATAATTCCGCCCATAGTCGGTGTACCACTTTTTTTCAAATGTTCCTGTGGCCCACACCCGCGAATACTTTGCCCAAAATGCAATTTATGTAATACTGGTATCAAAAAAGGCCCAATAATAGCGCAAATAGCGAAAGCTGTTAATAAAGCCCAGAAACCTAGAAGATTCATTGTTTTTGTCTTTCCTTTCATCTATGGCACTAAAAAGCGCCTTTATTGCACTATTTAGTAAATACCATATCTATAACTTTATCTACAGCCATAGAATGTGACCCTTTAAACAATACTATATCGTAATCCTTAATATTGTTTTTTAGTTCCGCAGCCGCTTCCTTATTATTACTGCACTGAATAACATCCACGCCTAGTCTAGCTGCTTCCCAGCTAATAAATTTTGCTTCTTTCCCATAGGTAATTAGTAACTTAGTTCCTGCCTCAGCAACAAAGCGTCCTACCTTGGTATGCGCAGCCCTAGAATTTTCTCCAAGTTCCAACATATCTGCTAAAACCGCCACGCCACGTCCTTTTTTTTGAGCCCCCAGTAGTTGTTGCAATGTTTTAAATGCAGCTTCCATGGAAGCTGGACTAGCATTATACGCGTCATTAATAGCCGTAATTAAGCCAAAATGTAAAATTTGTTGACGTTTTTCTGTTAATTTAACGTTATTTAAAGCCTTCGTTATATCGGCTACAGTCACGCCAAAAGTCTCCGCTACCGCTATTGCAGCCAAGGCGTTCATGACATTGTGTTCCCCAATAAGGGGCAAATCTATATGTCCTATGTTTCCTGTAGCTGTACTGGTACATAAAAATGAAGTTCCTTTTCCTGAAATTTGAATATCTCTGCCTTGAATAATATTCCCAGCTATTATACCATAAGTGATAATTTTTGCACCTGTTTTCATCTGAGAAATGTAATAATCGTCTCCATTTAGTATTGCAATGTTTTCCGGTAATAAATCTTCAAGTATTTCGCTTTTTGCCCTAGCAATATTTTCCAAACTTCCCAAAAGTTCCATATGCGTTTCGCCTACATTAGTTATTACAACCACATCAGGCTCTACCAAAGTTTTAAGAGCACGAATTTGTCCAAAGCCGCGCATACCCATTTCTACCACTGCAATATCTGTATCAGGTCTAATATTCAGCAAGGTCTTAGGAATCCCAATCTCATTATTAAAATTAGCCTCAGTCTTAACCACTTTATACCTTTTAGCTAAACACGCCGCAATAAGGTCTTTTGTTGATGTTTTACCATTTGATCCTGTAATCGCTACCACCCGTAAATTTTTCAGGCTTTTCCTGTAAGCATGTGCTATGTTTTGGTATGCAGCCAGTGTATCTTGTACTAACAACACTTTATCTTCCGGCAAATCTAGTGTCTTTTCAACCAAAACTCCTGCTGCTCCTGCTGCTAAAGCCTTAGAACAATAGTCATGCCCATCAAAATTTTCACCTTTAAGAGCAACAAAAAGCTCTCCCGGCTTAACACCACGGGAATCTGTAGTAACTCCGGTAAATTCCACGCAATCCATCATTTTTGTTTTCGCCTCAGTGGCCTTCAAGACGTTTTTCACAGTAATCATATAATTATTAGCTCCTCTTATGCCAATAGTCACGTACTACTTCACAATCATCAAAATGTATTGTTCTATCTCTAAGTATTTGATAATTTTCATGACCTTTGCCGGCTATCATTATAACATCATCCGGTTCTGCATGGGAGAGGGCAAATTCTATAGCTTCCTTGCGATCTGTAATTTTATGTATCTTTTTTTCAGCAGGCGCTCCTGCCAGTCCCTTTTCAATATCTAAAATAATAAGTTCCGGATTTTCTGAGCGAGGATTATCTGAAGTAACCACCAAATTATCTGCTAATTCTAAAGCAATGCGTCCCATAATTGGCCGTTTTTTGTTATCACGGTCACCACCGCAGCCAAACACTGCCCATAGTTTACCCCTAGTAATTTGCCTTGCAGTTTTCAGTACATTATCCAATCCATCAGGAGTATGGGCGTAATCCACTATAACCGTATACGGCTGCCCTGCCTCCACTAACTGAAAACGTCCAGGCACCCCTGCAAAACCGTCCAAAACATCTATAATTATCTTCTTATCAATTTTTTCAGCCAACATAACTGCTACCGCAGTCATAACATTGTAAACATTGAATTCACCCGTTATGTGCAAAAGTAAATCCATCTCGCCTACAGGTGTAGATAGATTTAGTCGCATATGTTTAGCCGCCACCTCAAAAGCAAGTGGATAAACATCGTTATTAGCCGCCTTACCGTAGGTCATTATAGGGGTTTTAGTTCTTTCCATAATAGTTTTCGCACTGTAATCATCAGTATTAAATACTGCTGTCTTGCCTTTTTTTGACCCAATATGTAAATTGGTGAATAAAATAGCCTTAGCCTCTCTATATTTTTCAAAAGTGCCATGAAAATCCAAGTGATCTTGGGTAATATTAGTCAAAGCAGCCACATCAAATTCAATGCCCGCTACGCGGTTTAAAGCTAGAGCATGGGAAGATACTTCCATAACTACATAATCGCATCCTGCTTCCAGCATTCTATACAAAACTTTTTGCAAATCGACTACATCGGGAGTAGTATTATGTGAAGTTTCAACTTGCTCTTCAATCATAATATTAATAGTACCAATTAGCCCTACTTTGAAACCGGCTTTTCGTAATATAATGCGAATAATATTGGTCGTCGTAGTTTTACCATTTGTCCCTGTAACCCCAATAATCCTCATTTGCTTGCCCGGATAATCATAAAACCATGGTGCTACTTTAGTCATTGCTTCTGTAGTATCATTCACTTTAATTACAGTCAAACCTTCCGGGACTTTAACAAAATCCTCTACAAGTACAGCAACTGCCCCAGCTTCAAAAGCTTGCTCAATAAACTTATGCCCATCCGCATGAACGCCTTTTATACAAACAAAGAGACTGCCTTTTTTTACCTGTCGTGAATCAATGGTAAGATCAGTAATTATTTTGTCAATACTGCCACATTTAACTTTAGCTCCAGGTATAAGCTCTATAAGTTTTTCCAATTGTTTTTCCACACTTTTGACCCCCTCGTAATAAGAAAAGCAGCCATTAAGGCTGCCTCTTTGCATTTACTACTGCATTTATAAAGAGTACAGCTCCCGTATTATTTTGCGTAAGCATATCCATCATAAGCGATTTTCTTACTATCGGCCTGTACATATATATTGCTCCGTGCCGTACTCATACCCAGCTCAGTGGTCGCCAACCCCGTAATTCTTGTTGGATTGCTTAAACGATCCACATCTATTTTCAAAGCTTCATTTTTAGTTAAAAGCTGCTCCTCAGCATATTTCATATGCACTAAAGCATTTGTTTTAGTAACATAAGCCTCGCTCAACATAACGCTGCCCAAATAGCACATAATTCCAACAATAAACAAAGCTATAACTTGATGACGAAAAATACGATAATTTATGTTTGTTTTTTTTATTGGCTGTGGCGGAACTACCACTTCATCTAATTCCCATGCATAACTATCATACTGTCTAGCTAACATAATTGTTTCTCCTACATCATATTTTAACCGCACCACGGAGTCTTGCACTGCGTGACCTTGGATTATCTTTAATCTCTTCCTCTGTTGGTACAAAGGCCCTTACTTTTTTCACCTGCGGCTTTTTTCCGCAAACACAAATCGGTATTTGTGGAGGGCAAGTACAGCCTTTAGCCAATTGTTTTAATGTTTGTTTTACAATTCTGTCCTCTAAAGAATGAAAGGTTATTACCCCTATTCTCCCATCAGAAGCTAAGCGTTCCACTGCTTCCGTTATTACTTGTGCCAGAATATTAAGTTCATTGTTAACTTCTATGCGAATAGCCTGAAAAGTTCTCTTAGCAGGGTGCGGCCCATCTTGCCTAGCGCCTTTGGGGATAGCCTGCTTAATGACTGAGACCAGCTCCCCTGTAGTGGTAAGCGGCTTTATCTTGCGTTCTGCCACAATAAATTCAGCTATCCGTTTACTCCAGCGTTCTTCGCCGTAATGATAAATAAGTTCTGCCAAATCTTCTTCCTTATAATGATTAACAACATACGCAGCATCAAATTCCTGCCTGTTGTCCATACGCATATCCAAGGGGCCATCCTGCATATAAGAAAACCCTCGTTCTGCCGTATCCAACTGGTAAGACGAAACACCTAAATCGAAGAAAATACCTGTGGCTTTCTCTATATTTAAAGAATCCAACACCTTCGTAAAATTTTTGAAATTAGAACGAACTATATCAATTTTACACGATACACCTTGAAGTTTTTCCGTTGCCGCCACAATTGCATCCGCATCCTGATCAATACCGATTAACCTCCCGACAGGTGAAAGCAATTTTGCGAAAGCAAGTGAGTGACCAGCCCCGCCCATTGTGCAATCCAAATAAATCCCATCAGGATCTGTTATCATCCATTCAATACTCTCTGTAAGTAAAACGCTCTTATGAACAAAATCCATTTAAAATTACCACCTGTCCGTAAAAGTTAAATGCCTAAGTCAACTAACTTTCCGACTATATCATTAACATCTTTACCTACTTTATCATTGTACTCATTCCATTTATCTATATCCCAAATTTCAGCTCTAGAACCGACTCCGAGTATTACAGCTACCTTACTAAGCTTTGCATGAGTCCTTAGACTCTGTGGCAGCATTATTCGTCCCTGTTTATCAGGTTCTGCGTCAGCGGCGCCACCAAAGAAAAACCTAGCTACTGCTCTTACATTTTGGTCAGACATTGGTGAGTCTGCAAACTTCGCCTGCAGTTTATTCCACTCTGTCTCAGCATAAACAAACAAACAACCATCCAACCCTTTTGTTACTATAAAGTGTTTGCCAAGAGCTTCCCTTAATTTAGCTGGCATAAAGAGACGTCCCTTGTCATCAATATTATGTTGGAACTCTCCCATTAACATGCACACCCACCAACTTTCGCTCCACTTTTCACCACTTTCCACCATTATAAACTTTATTTTCTTAAAAAACAAGTTTTTACTATATATATTTGTGTTTTTTTAGAGTTTAAATTTCTGCAAAAAAATACCAATTTTTTTAAAGTAACTTTTTGTTTTTTTTATATCATGTGCTATAATGAGCTGTGTACTAAAAATGCTTGCAAGGAGGACAGACATGGCCAAAATTACAAAAGATACCGGTATTATTGATGCCGTACAAGAACATCCTGAAATCATAGAGGTTTTTCAAGAATATGGTTTAGGTTGCATCGGCTGCATGGCAGCCAATTTTGAGACTATCGGCGAAGGTGCCGGTGCTCATGGTTTAGATGTTGACGCTCTTATTGAAGATATTAATAAGAAAATTAACGAATAATCCAATGTATATAAAGCCCCTGATTCGTAAGAATCAGGGGCTTTTACATTGCAATATTTTATTCAACTGTTAAGCACAAAAGCGTTCCTTCATTTAGGTAGGAACGCTTTTGTGCTTAATCTTGCATTTCATAAATAGTTATAAAGTTTTCATAAAACTCGATAGCTGCAAAAAATTTATCCAAAGCAAGTCGCTCATTGGGCTGGTGTGCTTGCGAATCAGCTCCCGGTCCATAAATAATCATTGGCAACCCCTTTTCTCCCACTAAGGAAGAAGCATCTGTAAAATAATTTACTCCTCTTTGCTTTAATTCTTTTCCTGCAGCTTTTAGTGCATAGTCAATAATTTTGTCACCAGCGGGGCATGATACGGACGGCAATGAACAAGTAAATTTGTAGTCGGCTATAAAATTCTTATTCTTTGTCTTTGCTTCCATAAAGGCAGTCTGCAGCATAGCTTCGACTTCCGCTTTGCCTTGTCCCGGTATAGTACGGAAATCTATGCCACAAGTGCATGAATCAGGTACCACGTTAATAGCGACCCCACCTTTAACTTGATCAACGCTATAAGTAGGCATCCCAAGCACCGGGTGAGGACTCGTAATAAATTTTTGCTTGGCAAAGGCAGTTAAAAAATCATTCATAGCCATTATGGCGTTTATACCTAAATGAGGCATTGAGCCATGTGCGGTTTTGCCATATGTAGTAACCTCTACACAAACGGCCCCCTTATGTGCCAAAAGCAAGTCCCCATCACTTGGTTCACCCACCAAAACAGCACCTATATTTTGCATGCCCTCTTGCTCCACAAAACGCTTTGCACCTAAACAAAACAGCTCTTCACCCGCGGTTGCCAAAAACACCACATCTTGTTTGGGAATTATACCCTTGCGCTTTAGCCTAATCATAGCATAAAGCATAGCAGCATCAGACCCCTTCATATCTGACACGCCACGACCATAAATATACCCATTTTCTATAGAGCCGGAAAAAGGATCATACTGCCAAGGTATTTCCCCCGGTGGCACTGTATCCAAATGTCCTGTAACCAAAAGAGCTTTGCCCTGCTCTTGCCCTTTAATTTTAAAAACTAAATTTGCCCTATTCGCAGCAAATTCATCGAGCTGGCAATCAATATCTTCATTAAGCAATAACTCTTGCAATTGAAGTGCTAGCGTTTTTTCATTACCAGGTGGATTTACTGTATTACAACTAATCATAGTATGTAATATAGCCAAAGCCTCGTCCATATCAGCCTTTTCTAACATATTTATTTCTCCTTTCATTTTTTTGCAAGCCAGCTAGGTGCCCCCAAAATGCTCTTTGTTTCTGCGGTATGTTCTGCGCCATATGCCGCTTTCTTTTTTTATAATATAAATAAAAATGACCTCTTCCTTTAAAAGGAAGAAGCCACATTGCCTGGCATAAATTTACATGCTATCACCCAGAAATATTAACATTTTTATTGGTGCTTTTCAATAATTTTGCCTTAAATACTAAATTAAATTTTTGTGTGATTATTTTTTGCTAAAAAGGTTACAAGTTTAATTTTTATTGCATTCATTGCTTCTTTGCCAACGGTTGTTAAAATCACAATTTTTCAATTTTTTATTTAAGTGTTTTTAATTCCTAGCGTTTCATTTTACGAATAGTGTCTTTTGTATTTTTGTCCACCCGTAAAGATTCTACTATTTTTTGCAATGCCTTGTTATAAGTAAAATCATCTAATTTATTATTTTTCAATAAACCCATAGTTTTGGTCGGGAACTTAACAAAGCATACGGAAATAGCCCAAGCTACAGCCATTTGGACATAATACTCCCTTGAAGCATTTTCCCCCAATATTGTTAGAATTCTGTCTATATATACATCATCAATAAAGTAACATAAAAGCATTACTACGGCAAAACGTCTTCTATAAACCTCTTGACTATTTAAATAATCTTTTAAAAACTCCCACATTATTTTTTGATTCTTGGAAGTATCCTTAAGGCTAGCACAAAAAGCATCACATATGGCCCAATTATTAATACTGGGTATAAATTTTTCCACCAGCTTTAAGCGTTGGTCAAAGGGAACCCTTACTGCTCCTATAATAAATCCTTTTAGCATCTTTTCTTCGTTGTATTTTGTTGGTGTTAACAAAAATTCCTGCCACTCATTAGAACTCACTATTTTTTTTGCTATTTCTCGTAATGCCGGAAGCCTAACACCTATGATATCATCCGTACCAGGACATAGTTTTCGGTGAAATTCTCCATATTTTTTATCTTGTACCGCAAATAATTGTTGTTGCACATCCATTTTACCACCTGCCCATTTGATTATTTTATACAAATCCCCATTAGATTAGAATCTCATCTAATGGGGATTTTTCACTTATTTGCCGGTACGTCCACGTTTGGTAAAAGGAATATTTTTAGCACACAAAGGGCATTCCTCCTGCTTAAATGTTTCAACATTCAAATGAAGTAAGGCTTCTGTTCGTATGCCAAAATCGACTTTTCCACCACTGCGGTCCACTAAAAGGCCTACGCCCACAGGGATCCCGCCCTGCTCCTTTACAGCGTCTAAGACTTCAAATACGCTGCCGCCGGTTGTAACAATGTCTTCTACCACCAAAACTCTAGTCCCAGGTTCAATATGAAACCCTCTTTTGAAAACCATTTTACCCTCTTCGCGTTCAGTGAAAATAGCTCTAGTTCCCAAATTTTTACCAACTTCGTGAGCAAGCAAAATACCCCCGGTCATAGGACCTACTACCAACTCCACATCGTCATTAATATAACGAACCGCCAATTCCCTGCACAGAGCTTCTGTGTATTTAGGATGTTGTAATACATTGAATTTTTCAACGTACATAGGGCTATGCAACCCTGAAGTCAAAAGGAAATGACCATGGAGCACAGCTTGTGTTTCTTCAAATATTTTCATAACTTCTTGTTCATTCATTATCGACACCTCGTATTTCAGCCACTATGTTTTTTGCAGCTGCAATTTTATCTTCCGCTTGGGTTATAGGCCTACCAACCACTATATGAGTAGCGCCATTATTTATCGCCCACAAAGGAGTTGCTATCCTGCTCTGGTCATTTACAGCCGAGCCTGCCGGACGCACACCGGGAGTTACAATTAAAAATTCATCACCACAAACTCGCCTTATAACTGCAGCCTCCTGAGGAGAAGCCACTACTCCATCCATGCCTGATTTTTTTGCCAGCTTAGCCAGTTCCACCACTTGCTCATCAATAGGCTTTACATAATTAAGCTCAGACCACTGCTCATTATCCATACTGGTCAAAACTGTAACAGCAATAAGTTTTGGTGACGGCTTTCCTAATTTAGCAGCTGTTTCCTTAACTGCTCTTGCGGCTTCTCTCATCATTTTTCCGCCACCTACTGCATGCACGTTCATCATATCCGCACCAAGATTTGTCAATACCGATAAACTTTTAGCAACTGTGTTAGGAATATCTTGTAATTTTAAATCCAAAAAAACATATTTTCCCTGGTTCTTTAAAAAAGTGATAATAGGAGCGCCTACAGCATAGTATAATTCCATACCGACCTTGTAATAGCTAACGCTATCCCCCAACTCTAACACTAATTTCTCTGCTTCAGACATAGTACTAAAATCTAGAGCAACTATTAAACGATCATCGTGACTCATTTCACACCTCTTTTGTAGTTTGTTTAGCGACTAGGCAAAGCTTTTCCTATAATATCTTGAATGTTTTTAATATCATGAGCATCCATATATTCCAAAATTCCTTGACTAATAGTTTCAGCTAATCTAGGATCACAAAAATTACCGGTTCCTACTGCAATTGCACTTGCCCCTGCTAAGAAAAATTCAATAGCGTCAGTTGCGCACATAATGCCCCCCATACCAATAATTGGTATCTGCACGGCTTGAGCCACTTGGTAGACCATACGCACGGCTATTGGACGTATAGCGGGGCCCGATAGCCCTCCCATAATGTTTCCTAGTACAGGCTGTTGCTTGCTAATATCTATTTTCATTCCTACAAGTGTGTTAATAAGAGAAACTGCATCACTTCCGGCTTTTTCCACTGCCAAGGCAATTTCCACAATATCCGTCACATTAGGAGAAAGCTTTGTAATGACAAATTTTGAAGTATTTGCTTTTACTGCCTTTACAACCTGGGCCGCACTATCCGGGCAAGTACCAAAAGCTAGCCCACCATGCTTAACATTGGGGCAAGAAATATTAATTTCAATTGCGTCTATGCCTTCAACATCCAATTTTTTTGCCAGCTTACCATATTCCTCTGCTGAGTTTCCTGCAATATTAACAATTATAGGTACCTTTATTTTTTTTAATTTGGGCAAGGTTTCTTTTAAAAAATAATCGGAGCCCGGATTTTCCAAGCCGACGCAATTTAGCATCCCGGCCGGCGTTTCTACTGCCCTTTGCCCTTTGTTGCCGGAACGAGGCTCCAAGGTAGTCCCTTTAACGGTTACGGCCCCAATCTTTTCTAAATCCAAAAAATCTTGAAACTCTAACCCGAACCCAAAAGTTCCCGAAGCCGTTGTTACAGGCGTTTTCATTTTTAGCCCGCCCAAATTTATAGACAAGCGATTACCATACAATGTATTTACCATTCTTCAACCTCCGTAGACCAAAATACAGGTCCATCGGTGCAAACCTTCAACCGTTTTCCAATACCACCACAAGCACAAGACAAACAAGCCCCAAAACCGCAGGCCATATATTTTTCCAATGAAATCTGGCAGGGAATCCCTGCTGCTTCAACCACTTTTACCACTGCTTTCATCATAGGCACCGGCCCACAAACATAAATGCAATCATATTTGCCTGTTTTAAGGAGTTGTGGCAATAACGCATTAACGGTTCCCTTTGTTCCCAGACTTCCATCATCAGTAGTCATATACAAGGTAATCTTACTGCCGTTGAACAAGTCTTGCCAAAAAAGTTCAGAAGCCGTCCTGCCCCCCATAAGTACTTCCACATCACTTTGGAGAAAACTTTTAGCTAAATATAGCAAAGGAGCTAAGCCTAATCCTCCCCCAACTAAAAGTGGATGCTTAGCCGTCAGATCAAACCCATGTCCTAAAGGACCAATAATACTTATAATATCACCACTACAAAGATCAGCTAAAATTTTAGTTGCCTCGCCCATAATGCGATAAATCATAGTCAAAGTACCGGTTTTACTATCCACCCCTGCAACACCAAAAGGACGGCGCAAAAGCGGCGCCGCCTGTTTAGATACTTGGACATTTACGAATTGACCTGGTTTTGCTATGCGTGCGATTTCAGGTGCAAAAACCTCAATGAGCTTAACATCTTTAGATAAAATTTTCTGTCCTATTACTTTGGCTTCAACCATTGTTTTTGACAATTTTATCACTCCCACGTCAAGTCTTGTAAAGCTATGGTGCTCACCATACGGCGACGGCGCATAGCACTCATAACGTGCTGTAATTCCCTTGCTGTATCCATAGAAGTTAAGCAAGGTATTGCGTGTTCAACCGTTGACCGGCGAATACGGAAACCATCTCTTGCGGCATCGCGTCCGTGAGTTAGTGTGTTAATAACCATTGCAATTCTGCCATCCTTAATATCATCCAACAAATTAGGAGTACCGTCGCTAACCTTTACGGCTTCCGTAACTTTAATACCCTTTTCCTTTAGATATTGGGCCGTCCCACTAGTAGCCAGTACTTCATAGCCTAAATCCACAAACCCTGCTGCTATTTCTGCTGCCTCAGGCTTATCCATGTCCGCTACTGTAATAAGAATCGCGCCCTCTGCCGGCACATTCATCCCTGCAGCGATACAAGCCTTATACAAAGCTCTGGAATATTGATAGTCTACACACATTACTTCTCCCGTAGATTTCATTTCAGGCCCAAGAGTAATATCTACATCCGTCATTTTATTAAAGGAAAATACCGGTGCTTTTACTGCGCAATAATCAGGGAAAAGTCTTAACCCTGGTTTAAATCCCTGTGCTCTGATACTATGCCCCATAGCGCATTTTGTTGCAACATCAACCATAGATACTCCTGTAACTTTACTCAAGAAAGGCACCGTCCTACTAGACCTAGGATTAACTTCTATAACGTAAACATTACCCTCGCGCACAATGTATTGAATATTAATCATGCCATGGACTTCTAACCCCAAAGCCAGCTTATTAGTATAATCAATAATTGTTTTTATCACATGTTCGCTTAAAGTACGTGGAGGATATACAGCGATACTATCTCCCGAGTGAACTCCAGCCCTTTCCACATGCTCCATAATACCTGGAATAAGTACATCTACACCATCACAAATAGCATCTACTTCAACTTCTGTACCCATTAAATAATGGTCAACCAACACAGGATGTTCTAATGATGCTTTAACCGCGCTGGTCATATAGTATTTAAGTTCGTCATCATTATAGACGATTTCCATAGCACGCCCACCCAACACATAAGACGGACGGACCATAACAGGATATCCAACATTATTAGCGGCCTTAATAGCCCCTAGCGTATCAAAAACCGTATGTCCGTTAGGACGAGGTATATTAACAGCAGTCAAAAGCTCGTCAAAACGTTCTCTGTCTTCTGCTTTATCAATACTATCTACACTTGAACCCATAATCTTAACGCCACATTTATATAGTGGACCCGCCAAATTAATAGCAGTCTGTCCGCCAAACTGTACAATGACTCCTTCAGGTTGTTCCCTATCAATAACATTTAAGACATCTTCTAACGTCAACGGCTCAAAATACAAGCGATCGGAAGTATCAAAATCCGTACTTACGGTTTCAGGATTATTGTTAATAATAATCGTCTCATAACCAAGTTCCTTTAAAGCCCACACAGAATGCACCGAGCAATAGTCAAACTCGACTCCTTGGCCTATGCGGATAGGCCCTGAACCAAGGACAACTATCTTCTTCCGTTTAGACTCAATTACTTCATCTTCGCTGCCATAGGTAGAATAATAATAGGGTGTTTCTGCTGCAAATTCCGCTGCACAAGTATCAACCATTTTAAATGTGGGAATAATATTCCAATCCTTACGCATTTTGCGAATTTCTAAATCATTCTTGCCTAGATACCCAGCAATAGCAACATCAGCAAAGCCCATCTTTTTAGCACGACGCATAAGCTCTGCATCCATAGGGTCTTTTTTTATAATTGCTTCCATATCTACGATGTTATGAATCTTACGTAGGAAAAACCTGTCTATCTTAGTTATTTGGTGAACATCTTCTAAGGACTTGCCACGACGGAAAGCCTCGGCTATAACGAAGAAACGCTCATCATCAACACGTTTAATCCTAGCAAAAACTTCTTCATCTGTTAATGGTTTCAGTTCCGGCATTTCCAAATGTATTAGCCCTATTTCCAAAGAACGTACTGCTTTTAGCAGAGCAGCTTCCATGTTCCGTTCTATAGACATAACTTCTCCGGTAGCCTTCATTTGTGTTCCCAAAGTACGATCAGCATTAACAAATTTATCAAAGGGCCAACGAGGAATTTTAAGCACTACATAATCCAGCGTAGGTTCAAAACAAGCTGTTGTCTTTTTTGTTACAGCGTTTTCTATTTCGTCCAAATTATAGCCGACCGCAATTTTACTAGCAACCTTGGCAATAGGATACCCTGTCGCCTTGGAAGCCAGTGCTGATGACCGGCTCACACGAGGATTTACTTCGATTACAATATATCTCTCAGAATCAGGGTCCAAGGCATATTGCACATTGCAACCACCCTCAACACCTAATTCACGGACAATATCAATAGCTGCGGTACGCAGCATCTGCACTTCTCTATCACTTAAAGTTTGGCAGGGAGCAACTACAATGCTATCTCCTGTGTGCACGCCTACTGGGTCTAAGTTTTCCATGTTACAAACGATAATACAGTTATCTGCAGCATCCCGCAGTACTTCATACTCAATTTCTTTCCAACCTGCAACGCTGCGTTCAATAAGAGCCTGCCCAATAAGGCTGTATTTTAGTCCTTTGTTGGTAATATCATCTAACTCATCATCATTATTAGCAATGCCGCCACCGGTCCCCCCAAGAGTATATGCTGGGCGCACTATTAGCGGGTAGCCAACTTTTTTGGCAAATTCTTTTGCGGCAGAAACCGTTTCCACAATGGCACTTTCAGGAATAGGCTGATTGAGCTTTTGCATAGTCTCTTTGAATAACTCGCGATCCTCTGCTTTCTTTATGCTTTCAATCTGCGTGCCCAAAAGTTCTACATGGTACTCAGCCAATATGCCCTTTTCGTATAAATCCATGGCCATATTCAAACCTACTTGACCGCCTAAAGTCGCCAGCATGGAGTCAGGCCGTTCCTTTTTTATAACATTTTCTAAAAATTCCGCATTAATAGGTTCAATGTAAACACGATCAGCAATATGCACGTCGGTCATAATGGTTGCAGGGTTACTGTTAACCAAAACAACCTCTAAACCTTCTTCTTTCAATGAACGACAAGCCTGCGTACCTGCATAATCAAACTCTGCTGCTTGGCCTATGATGATAGGACCTGAGCCGATAACTATTACTTTTTTTATACTAGCCTTTTTCGGCATCTTAGCGTCCCCCCATCATTTTTACAAACCGTTCAAATAAATACTCGTGACCTGAAGGTCCCGGAGAAGCTTCCGGATGATACTGCACACTAAAGCTGGGATGATCAAGATACTTTAAGCCCTCAATCGTCCCATCATTTAAGGATCTATTGGTAATTTCCACATTAATCCCTTTAAGCGAAGCTTCATCAACCATGTAACCATGATTTTGCGAAGAAATAACAACCTTGTTTTCTAACAAATCTTTTACCGGTTGGTTAATGCCACGATGACCAAAAAGCATTTTCTTAGTTTTTGCACCATTAGCCAGTCCCATAACTTGATGCCCCATACAAATGCCAAAGATTGGTTTCTTGCCCATTAGTTTTTTTATATTGGCAATTTCAATCTTTAAATCTTCCGGATCTCCCGGACCATTTGATAAGAATATGCCATCAGGTTGTACAGCTAAAACTTGTTCTGCCGGAGTTTCTGCCGGAAATACCGTCAAACGGCAGTCAAATTTAATTAACGACTTCAGAATATTGCCCTTAATGCCATAATCCAGAACTGCTACATGATACTTCCCCTCGCCCATTGTATATATTTCCGGGGTAGTAACTTTTGCAACTTGGTTATGCACTTCAGGTGTAGCCAAAAGACTATCAATCTCTTCTTGTGGCATGTCGCTTGGCACAATGACACCCTGCAGCGTACCATAGGAACGAATTTTGCGTGTAATAGCCCTTGTATCCACTCCTACTAAAACAGGCACATTCATACGTTCCAAAAAGTCAGGCAACGTTTCTTCACTGCGCCAATTGCTTGGTTCATCACAAAGCTCACTAACAATAAACCCTTGATACCAACACTTATCTGACTGATCAAAAAGTTTGCAACAACCATAATTTCCTACTAAAGGATAGGTCATAACTACGATTTGGTCGCAAAAAGATGGATCTGTTAACGTTTCCTGATAACCGCTCATCCCTGTAGTAAAAACAACTTCCCCTACAGCATTACGATTGCCATATAAGTCTCCTTCATAGACGCTGCCGTCTTTTAATACTAATTTACCTTTTACCTTGCACATACTACACCATCTCTCATGACGAATTTCCCTGCTACCATAGTCGCCACAGCTTTTCCTTTACAGGTTTTACCTTCATAAGGGGTCGCCTTACCTTTTGTATAAAAATTCATACTATTGACTGTCCACTCCCTATTTAGGTCGATTATAGTTACGTCTGCATTTTTGCCTACTTTTAAACTTCCAGCATTTAGTGCAAAAATATTCGCAGGTTCTGTACTCATTTTACCAACAATCTCGTTAATTGTGAAGAGGTTTGTATGATAAAGTTCAGTTAAAATTACTCCAACCGAAGTTTCTAACCCGCAAAAACCATTAGGAGCGTTTCTAAATTCCACATCTTTTTCTTCAGGAGCATGTGGTGAATGATCAGTCACGATAGCGTCAATAGTTCCGTCTTTCAAAGCTGCACGCAGAGCGTCAACATGGTCGCGTGAGCGCAAAGGAGGAGAAACTTTAGTGGCGGTACTGTAGTTAGCACAAGCTTCATCTGTCAAAGTTAAATGATGAACTGTAACCTCACAAGTTATATTAACTCCACGTTTTTTTGCCTGTCGCACAATGTCCACAGCCCCCTTGCTTGCAATATGGGCAACATGAATATGCGTTCCTGTATATTCAGAAATAATCGAATCTCTAGCCACTGCAATATCTTCTGAAATAGCCGGTATTCCCGGGACGCCAATACGTGCGGAAACAACACCTTCATGCATATACCCTTCATGATTTAGCTCAGTTTCAATGTCGTGGCAAATAAGCGCTTTGTCAAAAGCAGATACATATTTTGCTGCTAAAACCATAGTATGAGCGCTATCCACATAATGACCGTCATCAGAAAATGCCATGGCGCCACGCATAGCCATATCACCCATCTCCGCTAGCTCTTTGCCCTCTTGGCCCTTGGTTATAGCACCAATAACTTCTACGTGTACGTATCCTTCTTTGGCTGCTCTTTCTTGAATTCCACTAACAATAATGGAACTATCAACTACCGGTTTTGTATTTGGCATGCAGGCTATGCGTGTAATACCACCTGCTGCCGCAGCCATAGTACCTGAAACAATATCTTCTTTAGCCTCTAACCCAGGTTCGCGTAAATGTGTATGCAAATCAATGAATCCCGGTGCCACAACCAACCCGCTAGCATCAAAAATCTCATCTGCTTGTCCTTTAATTTCTTTTTCTAAAGCTATTACTACACCATCTTCTACCATTAAATCCATAACGGCGTCAAGATTTTGGCTCGGATCTACAATACGACCGTGCTTAATTAGCGTTTTCAATTTGCTTACCTCCAGTCAAAGTCAAGAATAATAAGGCCATACGCACGGCAACACCATTTTGCACTTCTGTGCGAATAGCGGCATTATCACAATAGCCTACTTCCCATGATATTTCCAAGCCTCTATTCATAGGTCCAGGATGGAGAACGGTAACATCAGGTTTAGCCAATTTTAATTTTGCTTCATTTACGCCAAAAATTCTAGCATATTCTCTTGGTGTTGGGAATAAACCTTTTTGTTGACGTTCCAACTGAATGCGCAAAATATCAACCACATCAGCCCCCTCTAGAGCTTCCTCAACACGCTTATGCACTGTAACACCAAGAGCTTCCACGTCATATGGCAATAAGGTCATAGGCCCTGCCACATGAACATCTGCCCCCAGTTTTGTCCACGCTGCTATATTTGTTCGTGCTACCCTGCTATATAAAATGTCACCAATAATTGCCATTTTCAGTCCCTTAAAATCTTTTCCCTGTTCTCTAATCGTAAACATATCCAAAAGCCCCTGAGTAGGGTGGGCATGAGCACCATCACCAGCATTAATAATAACCGGAGTAGCAACATTAGCAGCATAAGCAGCTGCACCTTCAATTGGATGGCGCATAACAATAGCGTCGCAAGCCATAGACTGCACTGTCAAAATCGTATCACGCAAACACTCACCCTTGGCTACGCTTGAACTAGCAGCTGTAATATTTACTACATCCGCTCCTAGATATTTGCCTGCCAATTCAAAAGACGTTCTTGTCCTAGTACTATTTTCATAGAAAAGATTAATTATGGATTTTCCTCGAAGAGAAGGAACCTTTTTAATATCCCTCCCCATTATTTTTTTCATTTCTGTCGCCGTCTGCATAACCAGTTCATATTCGTCCAAAGTTAATGACTCTAAGTCTAAAATGTCTCTGCCTGACAATGATGCCGTTGCTTTTGCCATTTTTTTACCCCCTTATACATTTTCAAAAAACACCCATTGCTTCAGCAATGGGTGGAGTTATAACATATTCATACTTGTTATAACACTCTTGCTGATTTCACAGAATCACTTAAAGATGTGTTGTACAACAAAATAAAGCCTTCTTGCCCACGTGGACAAGAAGGCTTTTAAGAGCTTCATAAAAGGCCCTTTCTTAGTCTCACAGGACTAGATTAAAGGTAATATTTCGTTGCTACTATGTTAGCACTCTAGCTGTGAAATGTCAACTAAAAGTCGCTTCTATAATAGAAAATATACCTATATTCGCCTTTATTTATTACCAAAATATTGAGCTAAAGTAACTAAAATACCGACAGCTTTTGGCAGGCACTCTTCGTTAAAATCAAAAGCCATATTATGGTGTCCAGCTTTTAACTGGGTGCCATACATCATATAAATTGCCTGTCCACCGTTTCGTTGAACCCTATCCATGAAGTAAGAACAATCCTCGCTAGCACCCAAACTAATAAAAGGAACGACCTCAACAAATTGGCCTGACGCCATAGCAATATCATAAATTTCTTTGCCCATAGCTTCGCTAAGTGCACAGGCAGGAGCCCCTCCAACCTCTTTAGTAGTAACCTTTACATCGTACATTGCAGCAGCCGCCGCAATCATACGCTTAGCCTCAACCATCATATAATCGTTAATGGCGGTATTAGCTCCTCTAGTTTCCAGCTTAATCTCGCCTACATCAGGCAATACATTACGACCGGTTCCCGCGTTAATAACCCCTACGTTAATGCGAGACGCTCCTGCTCCATGGCGCGAAATAGTATGCAGAGAAATAGCTGCCTGGGCTGCGGCAAGCAAAGCATTCTTTCCTTCTTCCGGCGCCGCGCCAGCATGGCTGGAAACCCCTGTAAAATGTGCGTCCAATTTGCTTGTAGCTAGAAAGCCTCCTGTCATACAAACTAATTCATTGTCATGATCAGCATTAAACCCAATATGTCCTGATAAAAAATACTCAACATCATCAACAATGCCACTGGCAACCATTGCCCTTGCCCCACGCACGCCTTCTTCAGCAGGCTGGAAGAAAAATTTAACGGTACCTGACATTTCGTCTTTATGTTCCGCAATTAGTTTTGCAACTGCCAGCCCTACAGTAACGTGTCCATCATGACCACAAGCATGCATACATCCCTCATGAGTCGAACGGAAATTTTCCGCCATTGGCCGATGTGTATGATCAGAACTTTCTACCACTTCGTTAGAATCCATATCAAAACGCAGCCCTATAACCTTACCCGGGTTAGCAAAATGCATTACACCCATAACGCCGGTTTTGCCACCTCTCATTTTTTCTACTAAAACAGGGTCCGCTCCCTCACTAATTGCTCTATCCATACAGTTTTGCAATGTCGCCTCACTCGGAACACCCATCATTTCTTTTTCATTCATAACTTCCTTACCCAAATGAACTTCATAACCCAACCCCATTAACTCTTTTGCCACCATAGATGCTGTACGGAACTCTGTCCAAGCAGATTCCGGATGGCGGTGTAAATCACGACGACGTTTTGTCAATTCTTCTTGCATACCATATGCTTCTTGCCAGATTTCTTTCATATGTTACTCCTCCTTATAATAAAGCCCTTTTAATGTAAAAATGAATCCTACAAACCTTTTCTTGAAACATCTACCTCAAACATTCTACTCCATGGCAGAGTATATTTCCACTTATTCAATTCAGTGGGAGCAATGTATTTGGAGGCAAAGCTTACAATCCCCTTACTCACCGCTGCTTCTGCCTCTGCTCTTTGTCCAGGCTTTAATGCTCCGTCTATCCACTGCTTCTTGTAAATTAAATTTCTGCGGACATCTTGGCGTACATGTGCCTGATAAACCCATTCATCCAAATAGCGCACTATCAGCAAATCATTTTTACTAGTCTTAGTTAAGTATGGACGCAAAAGCCCCTGACCAATAGCGTAACCCAAAGTGTTGCTTGCCGTATTCCAACCAGAATAAGAGCTCAAAGTCCATGCTAACTTATCTGTTGGTACTACAGCTTCCATTATTGCCTTTTTTTGTTGTGTGTGCGGCAAACTTACACTGTCAGCAAATAATCCCTCAACCAAAGCATTATCTGCCCCATTGGAATAGGCAATATCACCAATACCTACATTTTTCCCCTCCATAACAAACCCATGCACCCTTTTAAGAAAGTTTTTATGTGCCGCAGTTAAATGAGCGGAATTAAGAGGATTATCTGCCGATAAACATATGCCATTTTCAGGGGTATTAACAGCCAAAATTAAATCAGCATTTTTAGAAAGAGTCGCAGGAAACGCTCCTGCTGCCAGAATATGCTCACGCAAGGTTTTCTTAACTACAGTATCTTCATAGGTAGGAATCGTTTTCTCCCCTACGCCTTCATTATAAAAGGTGTAAACCAATGGCGTCGTCTGCTCAATTTTATTTACAGCCCGGGTTAACAAGACTAATCCCAACTGATCAGCGCCGGTAAAAAATCTGATTTTCCAATCCGGTAAAGCCTTCATTTCTGCATCAATTTCCCTAGCATCCCTATGTGCATCTGAAAAAACAGCCGTATCATCTTTGCCTAAAAGGAAATAATCAAAAGATTTTTCCTTGACCCCCATAAGAAGCTTTTTTGTTACTTCCAAATTAGCTCTACGCCTTGCATACAAATCCTTTTGTACTCCTTGTGGGATAACTTTAAGCAGCACTTGCAGCTCTTTAGCTTCTTTGCTGCTAATATTTCCCGTCTCCTGCTTATCTTTTAGCGCTCCCATGCGAAAAATGCTGGGGCCATATTTACTATAATACTCAGGTTCTACCGGAGCACTGCTAGCCTTAGGTGACCTCATAATTGTACCAAAAACATATAGCCGCAAGCAATCAAATTTTTTTTTGAAATCTAAAAGTCTTTGTGTCCTAGCATCTAGAATTTGTGCACTCAATTCATGGGTCCTAGAAGGAACCAAACCACCATAGATCAAACTATCGCTGGAAACTACTGCATCAGTAGCCAAAAGCGCATTATCTTCCAACCATTTGAAGAGTTTATCAGGATTCCCTGTCCTGTTATAGGAAGCAATATATTCTTGTGGTGGTGTTTGAATATCCCAGCCCGCTCTCTTTAAGGTATCTACTGTATAACTCATACACACAGGCCTGTCATCCATTGGTATAAACAATATTTTCTCTTTTGCCTCTGCACAAAGAGGCAAAAGACACATGCAGATTATACTTAAGACAATAGTATTTTTGATTCTCATATATATTTTCCACCTCCTATTATTCTTGCGTTTTTAATAAAACATTAATATTTATAGAAAATTATTCACTCTACCAGAAAAAAGCCTCTGTTTGTAGAATTCTACAAACAGAGGCAAAAACCTTCAATTTGGGTTTATTTAGGATAATTATTTGAATTGTTATCTTTTAGCATAACATCATGAGCTCCGCCTTCTACCAAACTTGTGGCAGATACCAAGGTCAAACGCGCCTTTTTTTGCAGCTCAGGAATGTTCATAGCTCCACAGTTACACATAGTAGAGCGCAGCTTGCTTAATGTCAAGGTAACATTATCTTTTAGACTTCCTGCATAAGGAACGTAGGAATCAACACCTTCTTCAAAAGATAGCTTAGAAGCTCCTCCCATGTCATAGCGCTGCCAATTGCGAGCACGGTTAGACCCTTCGCCCCAATATTCTTTCATATAAGCACCATTAATATTTACTCTATTAGTGGGAGATTCATCAAAACGGGCAAAGTAACGGCCCAACATCATGAAATCTGCACCCATAGCCAGAGCCAAGGTCATGTGATAGTCGTAAACAATTCCGCCATCTGAACAAATCGGAACATAAATACCTGTTTCTTCAAAGTATTCGTCACGAGCTTTAGCGACTTCAATAATAGCAGTTGCTTGTCCACGTCCAATGCCCTTTTGTTCACGGGTGATACAAATAGACCCACCGCCAATACCAACTTTAACAAAGTCTGCCCCTGCCTCTGCTAAGAAACGGAAACCATCTCTATCTACAACGTTACCTGCCCCTACTTTAACGCTGTCTCCATATTTGCTGCGAACCCAGTCTAGGGTAATTTTCTGCCACTCGCTATAACCTTCAGAAGAATCAATACAAAGCACATCCGCACCGGCATCAACTAATGCAGGAACCCGCTCTGCATAATCACGGGTATTAATACCCGCACCCACTACATGTCGTTTCTGTGCGTCCAAAAGTTCTAAAGGATATTCCTTATGGGAAGCATAATCTTTACGGAACACCATGTATAAAAGGCGCCCTTCATCATCTACTACCGGCAAAGTGTTAAGCTTATTGTCCCAAATAATATTGTTGGCATCGTGCAAACTCGTGCTGTGTTTAGCCACAATCATATCTTTTATCGGTGTCATAAACTCGGACACTTTTGTATCCAATGACATTCTGCTTACGCGGTAGTCACGGCTAGTAACGATACCCATAAGTTTTCCATTAACGGTTCCGTCAGAAGTAACAGCAACGGTCGAATGCCCCGTTTCCTCTTTTAGGCGCAAGATGTCTCGCAAAGTGCTGCTTGGTTGAATATTGGAATCACTTGTTACAAAACCCGCCTTGTAAGTTTTAACGCGAGCAACCATAGCGGCTTCACTTTCAACTGATTGAGAGCCAAATATAAAAGAAATTCCGCCTTCTTTAGAGAGAGCAATAGCCATATTATCATCAGAAACAGATTGCATGATAGCTGATACCATAGGGATATTTAGGGTAATAGCCGCTTTTTCACCTTTTTTAAATTTTACCAAAGGTGTTTCTAAATTAACATTAGTAGGTACACACTCTTTAGAAGAATATCCAGGAACTAAAAGATACTCACTAAAGGTATGAGCTGGTTCGTCATAAATAAAAGCCATTTTTTTCCTCCCTTTTCATAAAAAATATTTTATTTAGTTTACCACCAAACCGTTTCAATTACAACAGTTATTCGTAACTTTCTTTACAAAAAATCCCATTGACCAAAAATCAATCAACGGGATTTCACTCATTATTTTATTTAAGTGCACGCCACGCAATATCCTTACGATAATGTGCATTAGCAAAATAAATTTTATCCACGGCTTTATAAGCTTCGTCTTTTGCCTGAGCAATGTCATTTCCTACAGCTGTTACGCCCAAAACACGGCCGCCGGCCGTAACTACTTGGCCGTTCTTTTCCTTTGTCCCGGCGTGGAAAACTACCACATCAGCTTCTGCCTTTGCCATCTCAAGCCCACTGATTGCAAGCTCCTGAGAATAAGAAGCTGGATATCCTCCTGAAGCCATAACTACACATACAGCAACCTTATTCGACCACTTCACCATTGTATCATCAAGGACACCATTAGCACAAGCTAGCATAATTTCTACCAAATCACCGCTCAAAAGGGGCAACACAACCTGAGTTTCAGGATCACCAAAGCGAGCATTAAACTCTACAACTTTTATATCCGACCCTTTAATCATAAGGCCTGCATATAAACAGCCTGAATATTTACGCCCCTCTGCCTTTAAAGCCGCTATCGTAGGCTGCAAAATAGTTTCAACGCATTTTTGCTTAAGCTCTTCTGTCAACACCGGAGCTGGAGCGTACGCTCCCATTCCACCCGTGTTTGGTCCTTGGTCTCCATCATCAACACGTTTATGATCCTGCGCCGCTATCATGGGAACAACTACATCCCCATCAGTAAAAGCTAAGAGCGAAGCCTCTTCGCCTTCCATAAATTCCTCAATAACTACCTGCGTACCGGCTTCGCCAAACTTATGGCTGCCCATAATATCGTCGATTGCCGTCATCGCCTCTGCTTCCGCCATAGCTACCACTACGCCTTTACCTGCAGCTAGTCCATCAGCCTTAATAACAATAGGTGCGCCTTTTTCCTTGATATATTTTTTAGCGGTTTCAATGTCACTGCATATCTTAAAAAAAGCCGTTGGTATATTATACTTATGCATAAGCTCCTTAGAAAAAGACTTAGAGCCTTCAATAGCCGCTGCTGCCGCAGTTGGGCCAAAAATAACCAAACCATTTGCTTTAAATACATCAACAATACCAGCTACTAAAGGGCCTTCCGGTCCTACTACGGTTAAATCAATTTGTTTCTCTACAGCAAAATTAGCCAATCGCTCCAGATCACTAACAGGGAGATCTACACATTCTGCTAACTCGCGCATACCGGGATTGCCCGGTGCTACATATATTTTTTCAACTTTAGGGCTTTGCGCCAATTTCCACACTAAAGCATGTTCACGCCCGCCACCGCCAATAACT
>Ga0183100_1000611_pt1 | contig 25209 bp, 11 predicted proteins | sample Biomet2_FD_127789 | JGI IMG/M metagenome (GOLD analysis project Ga0183100, IMG submission 127789) | Microbial communities from bioreactor (seeded with anoxic lake sediment) at LBNL, California, USA - Biofuel metagenome 2 | ecosystem: Engineered > Bioreactor > Anaerobic > Unclassified ...
TTCGTTATCATCGTAAATATTTCTATTATAATCATTTACATTATCGTACTTATTATTTAAATTAGGATTAGCATTGGAATTATAGGTATTAGATTTATTATTATAACTATTTTTATTAGTTGAATCATTTTCAGGATCATTTAAATTAGAGTTATCAGAAGAATTAATTTCAGTACCAAAATAAGAACAGGCAACATTTATACATATATTATTAAGACCTAGTTCTTCTTGGCAATATGGACATTTCATATAGATATCCTCCTTTTAAGTGGTAAGTACTATTAAAAGAATATCATAAGTTTATCCAATTAACAATGTGGAAACAAACTATATGTAATAAAATAGAAAATGAATAAAAATTTTAGATGAAATTTTTATCTATAGTGATTATGCAGTTATAATACGAATGATATTTTTTTACACTTGTACATATTTTATTTATCAATTCAGCATCAGTTACAGGAAATTTCTTTGATGGGTCAACAACTAAATCGAAAATTAAATTCTTGATTTCACCTTCTCCAACAACTCTAAAATCATGTATGGATTCAATATAGTTATATTGCTCAATTAAAGATAAAATTTCTTCATAAGCTTCTTTTACTTCCCCTTCAATAATACAAATAGGATCAATGTGTATTACTAAATAAATCTTAAGCGCTGTAGAAATCTCTCTTTCAGCTTTATCAATTATTTCATGAATAGCAACAACACAGATATCACTTGGAATTTCAGCATGAATTGAAGCCATACATTTGCCAGGACCATAATTGTGAATAATTAAGTCATGAGTACCAAGTATTTTATCATAAGATAAAACCATTTCTTTGATAGAATTAACAAGCTCAGGGTCTGGAGCTTCACCTAAAAGAGGACTTATAGTATCTTTGACTAAACTAAAGCCAGAATAAACTATAAATAATGCAACAACCATTCCGATGTATCCATCTATAGGGAAGGAAGTGAAGCTTGCAGCTAAAAATGAAATAGCAACACAACTTGAAGTGAAGACATCACCTAAAGCATCTACAGAAGAAGCTTTTAAAGCAGCAGAATTAATTTTTTCACCAACAAATTTATTAAATATTGAAAGCCAAACTTTAAGAAATATAGATATAAAAAGTAATATAAATGAAACTAATTCAAAATTAACAGGCGTTGGGTTAATTATTCTTTCAAAAGAAGATTTAATAAATTGCACACCAACTAGCATTACCATAAAGGCAACAATTAAGGCAGAAAGATATTCAATTCTTCCATGACCGAAGGGATGCTCTCTATCTGCTGGTTTATTTGAAAGTTTAAAGCCTAAAATAGTTATTAAGGAAGATGCTGCATCAGAAAGATTATTAAAGGCATCGGCCATAATAGCTATACTTGAAACGAGAAGTCCAACAGAAACTTTTATAATAAATAAAAGTACGTTTACTAAAATTCCAACAATTCCACCGAATACACCATAAGAATTTCTCACTTCATCGTCTTTAACATTAGAATTATTTTTTATAAATTTATTAATCATGTGTTCAAAAAACATTAAATACGCTCCAATCGTTTATAAAATAATTGCCTAAAAAGATGTAATATATTTATTATAATACATCTTTTTAGTTAAACAAGTTCTAACTAAAGAATAATATGCCTAAAATTTTTACTTATTAAAATATATTCTAAGTTTATAGTATAACTTTACTGTGTTATAATTTATATATAAAATATTCAAGGAGGCAATTTTATGAAGAATATTATATTTACTGGTGCAGCAGTTGCTATTGTTACGCCTTTTACAGAAGATGGAGTGAATTTTTCTGAATTAAAAAAATTAATTGATTTTAATATAGAAAAGGGCACTGATGCAATTGTAATTGCAGGAACAACAGGTGAATCTTCTACCATGAGCGATGAAGAACATAGAGAAGTTATTAAATTTACAGCAGAGTATGTTAATAAAAGAGTGCCAGTTATTGCAGGTACTGGATCTAACGATACTATGTATGCACTAGATCTTTCTAAATATGCTGAAAGTGTTGGTGTTGATGGGCTTTTACTAGTTACACCATATTATAATAAAACTACTCAAAGTGGCTTAATCAAACATTATAATTATATTGCAGATAGAGTTAATGTTCCTATTATTTTATATAATGTACCATCAAGAACAGGTGTTAATATATTGCCTGAAACATATGTTGAATTAGCTAAACATCCACGTATAGTTGCTACAAAAGAAGCTAGTGGAGATCTTTCAGCTATTGCAAGAATAAAAGCTCTTTGCAAAGATGAACTTAATATTTATTCAGGAAATGATGATCAAATAGTTCCTATCTTATCTCTTGGAGGAAAGGGAGTTATTTCAGTTTTCTCAAATATTATGCCAAAAGAATCTCATGATATTTGTAGTTTATATTTTGAAGGTAAAGTAAAAGAAAGTTGTGATCTTCAAACAAAATATTTAGATATGATTAACACGTTATTCATAGAAGTAAATCCAATTCCGGTAAAAATGGCATTGGAACTTATGGGATATAATGTTGGACCGCTTAGAATGCCGCTATTCCCAATGGAAGGCAAGAATCTAGAAATATTACGTACGGAACTTAAAAATAACGAGCTTATATAAATTTATTTTTTTTGAATATGCCTAATTGAAAAGAGTACATATTTATTCACTAAAAATAAATATGTACTCTTTAATCTAGATATTAAGATTAGTTTAAATAATATATAAAGAGGCAGGAAACGTATGAGTAACACACAAGAACTATTAGATTTTATAAATAAAAGTAAAACTGCATTTCAAAGTGCTAATGAGATTAAATCTATTTTAAATAAGAATGGATTTAATGAAGTTAAAGAAGAAGATAAATGGGATTTGCAAAAGGGTGGAAAGTATTATGTTATAAAAAATGATTCTGCCGTAATTGCATTTGAAATTGGTATTGGAGAAATTGAAAAAGATGGTTTTAGATTAATTGGAGCTCATACTGATTCACCAGGATTTAGAATAAAGCCAAATCCTGAAATGCAAGTTGAAGGTCATTATCTAAAATTAAATACTGAGGTTTATGGTGGACCAATACTCAGTACGTGGTTTGATAGACCTTTATCAATAGCTGGAAGAGTTACATTAAGAGGAGAAAATCCATTTAAACCAAAAATTAAATTAATTGATGTTAATAAGCCAATTTTAATCATTCCTAATTTAGCTATACATATGAATAGAAATATAAATGAAGGGTATTCATATAATAAACAAAGGGATACATTACCACTACTTACAATTGCAAATAATGATTATAGTGAAAAAGTAACTTTAGAAGCTCAAAATGATATAGAACTTGAAGATGAAAATACAGATAATAAAATCAATAATACTCAAACTGAAAAACTAGAAAATGAAAGTTTAAATATAGTTGCCAATAAGTTTGAAAAGGATGGTTATTTACTTAAGTTAATAGCAGAAACACTAACGGTAGAGTATAAAGACATATTAGATTTTGACTTGTTTTTGTATGAATATTCAGAAGGTATGTTAATTGGAGTTAATGATGAATTTATATCATGTGGAAGATTAGATGATCTTTGGATGGTATTTGCAGGGCTAAAGGCTTTAATAAATAGTAATAAAATTGAGAGCACCAAAGTGTTAGTAGCCTTAGATAATGAAGAAATAGGGAGCTTAACATCTCAAGGAGCAAATTCTTCAATTTTAGAAAATGTTTTGGAGAGAATAACTTTGGGTCTTAAAAAAGAAAGAGAAGATTTTAAGAGAGCATTAAGTAATTCAATAATGATTTCAGCAGATTTAGCTCATGCAATGCATCCAAACTATACAGAAAAGTGTGATCCAACGAGTAAACCAATGCTTGGGAAGGGTCCTGTTATAAAAATTGCAGCAGGTGGAAGCTATTCAACAGATAGTTATGCAAGTGCAGTATTTAAAAGTATATGTAAAAAGGCTGAAGTTCCGTGTCAAGTGTTTGTAAATAGATCAGACTTAAGAGGGGGAACTACAATAGGTCCAATTACAGCATCAAAACTAAATATACCAGTAATAGATATGGGTGCACCAGTACTTAGCATGCATTCCATAAGAGAATTGGCATCAGTAAAGGATAATGAATATACAATTAAAGCCTTTACAGAATTCTTTACAATATAATAATTGATAATGCATAATTTGATCAATTCACAATGAAGAAACAAGACCCTTTGAGTTTTAGAAAAATATATTTAATAAACTCCAAGGAGAAGTGATGCTAAAAATCTTGTGTTTGGTTAGCAGAACTTCCTATATGAGTTTTCATCCATAATTGTGTGCTGTAAATTGTGCATTGGAAAGATAACTGTCCAGTATATTTGCTTTTTTAGCAAATTTGGATGGTTATTTTTTTGAGATGCTTTACTCAGCAAGAATATATTTTGTAATTTTGGTAAAAATAACTCTATTAAATAATTAACAATGAACGATAAGGGAATAAACTACATAGGAGTTTGAAAAAATATATTAAAAAAAATCCCGATGGATTTTTCCTTAATTGTACGTTGATAATTAAGAAGGGAGTTTTTTACTTGAAAAGGAATAATTTTTATGGAGTGAGAAAAAATGTTTTAAGAGAGCTTGCAGATGGATTTTCTTGCATTCATGAAAACTTTAAGTACTTTAAGAAATTGTCCCAAAATGATTATAAAGTACTTGGAGCATCAGAATGGCTTCTTGATAATATATATTTAATTGAAAAAGAGTATAAAGGAATAAAAATGGAGATGCCTATAGATTATTTTAAGGGATTGCCTTCTGTAGGGGAAAATAATAAAGAAGATAAAGAGGTAGTTCCACGTATTTTTTCAGTAGCTAAGAATTATATAAATAATGAAGATGAGATTAGTTGTGATAACTTTATTAAGTACATAAATGAATTTCAAGAGCATGGTATTGAAGAAGAAAATTTAAATACAAATTCATATAATAAAGAAACTGATTTTACTATGGGAGAGTTGTGGGCTTTTCCACTTATGCTTAAAATAGCGATTATTATAAACCTATCTAAATATACACAGGAACTTGTTAATATTCAAAAAGAAATTTTAAATGGAAGGAATTTAGCAGAACGTATTATAGATGCTATTAATAATAACAATAATCTTGATGAAGAAATTCAGGATATTAATAATATTGATCATAAGTATGAAAAGATTGGTCCTTTATTTTTGAGAGAATTTGTTAGCGTGTTAAGAGATAATTCTGTAGAGGATAAAAAGATCGATGATTTTATAAAATTAAAATGGAAGATTAATTCAGATTCTAATAATAGCACTATAAAGGGAAATTTAAGAGAAGAATTTTTAGAAAAACATATTGGTGAGTATATAAATTCAATTAGAAAAATTGAAGGAATAAGTTGGCGTAAATTTTTTGAAAGTACCTCTTTAGTTGAAAGTATTTTGAGAAAAGATCCTGAAAATATTTATAACTATATGGATTTTGAGTCTAAAGATTATTATAGGCATAAGCTCGAAAAAATAGCTAGAATTATTGAAATAAATGAAATTAGTTTAGCAAATTATGTTTTAGAACTTGCTAAAATTAGTAAAGACAATAAAGAAGAAAGTTATAAGTGCCATGTGGGTTATTATTTGATTGATGATGGAATAAGTAAACTAAAGGGATATCACCATAATATAAGAAGTATGATTTCAGAAGAAGCATATGTGACTTTTAATATTTTAGGAACAATTATATTAAGTATGCTTCTTTTATTTATAAGTAGTTTAATAGGTATAACATATACTAAAAGTCAATTAATAATTTCATTATTAATTATTTTAATTCCTATAAACGAAATAATAATAGGTGTTATTAATTGGACTGTAAGCAAAATTTCAGAAATTAGGTTAATTCCAAAATTGAATTTTAGTATGGGAATTCCTAATGAAAATAAAACTGTAGTTGTAATTCCTGCTATTGTGAATTCTAAAGAAAAAATTAAAGAACTTATGGGGAAATTAGAAGTTGCTTATTGTGGAAATAAAGATAAAAATTTATACTTTGCTCTGCTTATTGACTTTTGTGATTCTGATCATGATGTGGAAGAAAAGGATGCTGAAATAATTAAGTGCGGAATTGAATGCGCCAGAAATTTAAATGAAAAATACTGCGATGATATTAACAAGAGTAATGATAACTGTAATAGAAATCTTGATGTGAGTGAAGATAAATTTTTCTTTTTGAGTAGGAAACGAATTTATAATAAGAAACATAATATTTATATGGCTAAGGAAAGAAAACGTGGAAAACTTATGGAGTTTATGGCTCTTATTAGAAATAGTGGTGATCATACTTATGATGTCTTTAGTTCGGAAATTCACATGTTAAAGGATGTTAAATATCTTATTACATTAGATGAGGATACTTTTATGCCAAGGGATAGTGTTTTTAAACTTGTAGGTGCTATGAGTCATGTACTTAATATCCCATATGTGAAAGAAAATAAAGTTGTTAGAGGCTATGGAATTATGCAGCCTAAGGTAAGCATAAGTCTAGAAAGTAAAAATCAGACTTATTTTTCTAAGATTTTTGGAGGAGAAGGAGGGGTTGATGGATATTCAGTAGCTTATTCTGATACTTATCAAGATTTATTTGGTGAAGGGTCTTTTACAGGGAAAGGAATAATTAACATAGATGAATTCTATCCCTTGTTACATAATTCAATAAAGGATGACAAAATACTGAGTCATGATCTTCTAGAAGGAGGAATTGCAAGATGTGCCTTGGTAAGTGATGTAGAATTTATTGATGGATACCCAGGATTTTATGATTCTAGCTGCATAAGATTACATAGATGGGTTAGAGGAGATTGGCAATTAATAGGATGGTTATTTTCTAAAAAAATAAGTTTATTATATAAATGGAAAATATTTGATAATTTGAGACGGAGTTTATTAGCACCAAACTTACTTATTACTATTGTTTTATCCTTGACTATTTTAAATGGAAGAAGCCAAGTTGCAGTACTTTGTTTTTTAGGTTTGATAATTTCTTTGGTATTTACAGTAACAGATTTTGTTGTAACGCCTAAAAATAAATTGATGGGAACCTTTAAAAGTTTTGAACAAATATTGTTAATAATAAGTTTTATTCCTTATCAAGCTTTTTTGATGGTTGATGCTATAACCAGAACATTATTTAGAGTTTGTATTTCCAAGAGAAATCTTTTAGAATGGCAGTCCTCGGAAATTGTAGAAAAGAATCATAGCAAAACTTTAATTGGCTATTTAAAAAGAATGTGGATTGCACCAATAATGGGATTATTAGTACTTTATTTATCTTTTTATAGCTCTTTTGTAGTTATTACTTATAATTTAGTAGTTGTTGCACTTTGGATAGCTAGTCCGTATATAGCTTATAGTATAAGCATAAAGCTTCCAGATAATAAGAATATTTTAAAAAATGAAGAAAGAACTTATTTGAGAAAGATATCTAGAAGAATATATGCCTATTATGAAGACTTTGTTAATGAAGAAAATAATTATTTGGCTCCAGATAACTATCAAGAAAAGCCATTTAAAGGAGTTGCTCATAGATCTTCACCAACTAATATAGGGATGGGATTAACTTCAAATATTGTTGCATATGATTTAGGATATATAACTATGATTGAATTTGTTGATAAAGTAGATCTTATATTAAATAGTATAAAAGACCTGAAAAAGGTAAATGGTCATTATTTGAATTGGTATAACACAAAAACAAAAGAACCACTATGGCCAAGATATGTATCAACAGTTGATAGCGGAAATCTTTTGGGAAATTTGTGGGTGCTTAAACAAGCTATGGAGGAGCTTAAATATAATAAAGTAATAAGGGCAAAGGAAGTTGGAGCTTTAAATGATATTTATAAGATAATTGAAGATGAAGATCCATCTATTAAACTTAGATTTACTTCACATGTTAAAATTGGAGAATATTTCAAAGTTCTAAATGAAATTTTATTCAAGCTTGAGGATTTTAAAGATAATGAAAAAATAAGTAAATTGCAACAGTTAGATGAGAACAAAGATAATAATTTTAATAAAGAAGTAAACAAAGTCAATGAAGAAGAAAATTGGAATAAAAGTATCTTAAAATTTGATAACGAAGAAGCAAATTACTGGATTTATAAGCTTGCCCGTGAAGTTAAGAATAAAATTAAGTGTTATAATTGTATCTTTGGAGGTTTAGAAAATTTATATAGTAAAGAATTTTTTGAGGGAGTCCCAAGTCTTATAGAATTAATCCACAGGTGTGAAGATTATAAAAGAAAAAATGGGGATAACTTTGATTGTATATTAGGAGAAAAAATTGCTACATTAAAAGAATATGTAGATAAAATAGATAATATAATTGAAGCTATTAATAAAATTTCAGAAGAAATGAACTTCAGTTTTCTTTATGACAAAACTAGAGAGTTATTTTCTATTGGATATAATGTAGAAGAAAATTCTCTTGGAAATTCTTATTATGATTTATTGGCATCTGAGTCTAGGATAGCCTCATTTGTTGCTATAGCTAAGAATGAAGTACCGTCATCGCATTATTTTAAATTAGGTAGATCAATGACTAATGCCTTTCATACTCATTCTCTTGTATCTTGGAGTGGAACTATGTTTGAATATTTTATGCCTTCATTAATAATGAAAAATTATCCTAGAACTTTGCTTAGTCAAACTTATAGATCTGTAATAAAGGCTCAAATAAATTTTGCAAAACAAAAGAAAACTCCTTGGGGAATATCAGAATCTGCATTTTATAACTTTGATGTTGCAGATAATTATCAATATAAAGCATTTGGTATACCTGGCCTTGGATTAAAGAGAGGCCTTGAAGACGAAATTGTAATATCACCTTATTCAACTTTAATGATACTTACATTTGCAAAGAATGCTGGAATTAAAAATCTTAAGAAACTTGAGAAGATAGGTGCCTTAGGACGATATGGATTTATTGAAGCTATAGATTATACTAAAGCTAGAGAAGATACATATATAATGACACTTCCTAAAAAAGAAACACAAAATGAAATGTTAGAAAAATTATCTGTGGATAAGTATATCACAGAAATGACTAATAATGGTAAGGTAAACGGGAATGTTTTATCAATTGAAAATAATTATCCACAGAATGTGGATAAAAACGAATATTATGTGGATAACTTCGAAGCTAATGATAATGTAAACAATTCTCATGAAATAAGTGCTGAAATATTAAATAATCCACAAAAAATTAGCAAAGTCATGACTTATATGGTTCATCATTTAGGAATGTCTCTTATGTCATTAGATAATGTTTTGAATGATAATATTCTGATTAATAGATTTCATAGTTTACCAGAAGTCAAGGCAACAGAACTTTTATTAAAGGAAAAGATCCCGCAAAATGTGACTTTTGAAAGAAATGAAGATTTTTCTATAAAAAATAAATATTTCGAAGGAGAAACTTTAATTCCAAGGGTATTTGAAAAAGTAAATGTAGATACTCCACAGCTTTTGCTATTATGTAATGGAGAATATTCATCTATGATTACTGCAAGTGGAAGTGGATATTCTAAAAAAAATGATACTATGCTTTATAGATGGAAGGGAAATTCTACAAGTGATGATAGTGGAATGTTCTTTTATATAAAGAATCTAAATTCTAATGACTATTGGAGTTCAACTTTTGAGCCATGCAAAAATCCTGGTGATAAATATGTGGCTGAATTTAATTTAGATAAAGCTAAGTTTAGTAGAAAAGATGGTAACATTGAAACTGTAACAGAAATTGTGGTTTCTTTAGAGGAGAATTTTGAAGTTAGGAAATTAATTTTAAGTAATTTAGGAGACCAAGGTAGAAGTATTGAAATAACAAGCTATATGGAAATAACATTAGCAACTTTTGGCGCTGATGCAGTTCATCCTGCTTTTTCTAATTTATTTGTTCAAACAGAATATGATGAAAAAAAAGATATTCTTATAGGAAGTAGAAGAGGAAGAGTTAAAAATGCAAAAGTTCCATACATATTTCATAAGGTAATATCAAATGGTGAATTAGAGGGAAGTATTACATATGAAACTTCTAGGATAAACTTTATAGGCAGGAATAGGGAGTTAAAAGCTCCACTAGCTATGGATAATGATAAGTCTTTAAATAATACAGTAGGAACAGTTTTAGATCCGATAATGAGCTTGCGAATTAGAGTTAGATTGCAACCACATTCACAAGCAGAGATTTTCTACATAACAGGAATAGGTGATTCTAAGGAAGAAATTTTAGAATTATGCAGAGAAAATAGTGATCACAATAAGCTTAATAAAATATTTAAAGATTATAGCATAGGTATACAGCTTGAACTTAGAAATTTGGGAATAAGAAGTGCTCAGGCAAATGTATTTCAAAGCGTTGCTAGTGAAATATTCTTTTTAAGTAAGAGTAGAAAAAATAGAGAAGAATATATTAAAAATATCAAAAAACATCAAAAGGACTTGTGGTCATATGGAATTTCAGGAGATTTGCCTATTATAATGGTATCTATTGAAAACTATAAAGATATAAGTTTAGTATTCACTATTATAAAATTCCATTATTATTTAAAACTTAAAGGAATTAAATTAGATTTAGTTATATATAATAATGAAGAGATTTCTTATGATGAACCTCTTCAAAAGAGAATAATGGAGGCTATAAAGTTATCTAATGAAGGCAGCTCTTTAAACAAAGCTGGTGGAATATTTATTCACAATAAGGCAACAATTCAGAGTGAAGTTAAAGACTTATTAATAGGAATTTCAAGAGTTTATGTAGATTCAAATAACAATTTAAATTCATATATATATAATGAAGAGATTTCTTCAGATGAAAATTTAAAACCATATTTACATTTAGATAGAGATTCAAAAGTAAATATGGAATTGCAGCAAAATTTAAACACATATATGGACTTGAAAAAGGAAGGATTAAATTCATATAAAGAGCTAATAAATAACTCAACGCTTGAAGAGGAATATGAAAATAATGCAATTATAGAGACAAAGATATCGTATCAAGAATATGATCACGATATGGATGTAATAAATAGCAACGATTTACTTAAAGGTATGAAAGAAACACAAGAAAGTTTGAGTAAAGAAGTTAATACAGAAGATATAGAACATTCTTATGATGCAGAAGATGTTTATCAAGGCTTTGATATAGAAAATTTAGATTTCTTTAATGGTTATGGCGGTTTTAGCAAAGAAGATAATAGTTACATAATTAAATTATCTGATTATAAAAATACTCCAGCCCCTTGGATTAATGTTATTTCCAATGAAGACTTTGGATTTCATATATCTGAAGCGGGTGCAGGTTATACTTGGTGTGGAAATTCTAGAGAAAATAAGATAACACCTTGGAGCAATGATTATATTAGAGATCCGTTAGGAGAAGCCCTTTATATTAAGGATAATATTTCTAGTAACTATTTTTCAATATCACCAAAACCAGTTAGAGATGCTGGAGATTACTTAATAAAACATAGCTTTGGATATTCTGAATTCAAACATACTGCTTATGATTTAAATGGAAAGCTTGAAGTATTTGCACCTAAAAATGAAAAAGTGAAAATTCAAAGAGTTACTTTAGAAAATTTAAGTAATGAAGATAGAGATATTTCATTATTTTATTATGCTAAGCTTGTTTTGGGTGTTTACGAATATGATAGTTCAAGATATATCTCTACATATATATCTAATGGATTTATAGGAGGAAGCAATCCTTACAGTGAGTATTTTGGTAAATTAAATGCTTATTTAACTATCTTAGGTGGAGAACAGTTAAGTTTTACTGGAGATAATAAAGAATTTATAGGCATTGGTGGTGAAGTTTCTAAGCCGGAAGGTCTAAAACATAATAGTTTAAGCAATAGATGTGGTGGAATTTATGATCCTTGCTTGGCAGCTCAAACAAATATTAAATTAAAAAAAGGCGAAAAGAAAGAATTAATGATTTTATTTGGGCAAGAAGAAAGAGAAAATATAAAAAAAGTTATAGATAAATATAAGAAATATAAGAATGTAGAGGCTGAATTAGATAAAGTAAAACAATATTGGGGTCATTTCCTAGGGAATATACAAGTTAAGACACCTGATAAATCTTTAGATTATCTTTTAAATGGATGGCTTTTGTATCAAACCTTGAGTTGTAGATATTTAAGTAGAAGTGCATTTTATCAAAGTGGTGGAGCTTATGGGTTTAGAGATCAACTTCAAGATTCCATGTCTCTTGGAGTGGCAGAACCTGAAATACCAAAATCACAAATCTTAAGAAGTGCTTCAAGGCAATATATAGAAGGAGATGTACAGCATTGGTGGCATCCAGTTGTAAATTCAGGTATAAGGACTAGATTTAGTGATGATTTGTTATGGTTACCTTATGTAACTGTAGAATATATTAATTCTACAGGAGATTATGAAATTTTAAATCAAAAAGCTCCTTATCTTGAAGATGAACCTTTAAGAGAAGGGGAGGATGAGAGATATACAATAGTAAATCAATCTTCGAAAGAAGGTACTATATATGAACATTGCTTAAAAGCTATAGAAAAATCCTTAAAATTTGGTGTTCATAATATTCCTTTAATGGGCAGTGGAGACTGGAATGATGGAATGAGTACTGTTGGTAATGAAGGAAAAGGAGAAAGTGTATGGCTTGGATGGTTCTTATATTCAATCTTAAATAGCTTTATTGAAATTGCAGAAATACAAAATGATATAGAAACAAAAAGTCATTATGAAGAAAGAAAAGAATTCATAAGAGAAAATCTAGAGAAAAATGCATGGGATGGTGGCTGGTATAGAAGAGCATACTTTGATGATGGCACACCACTCGGATCAAGAGAAAATCCAGAATGTCAAATTGATTCATTGGCTCAAAGTTGGTCAATAATTTCAGGAGCCTTTGAAAAAGACCCTAAACTTGAATCAAAAGTAAATTCTAAGTTAAGGGCAATTGAAGCTATGGAAGCAGTTGATAGAAACCTTGTTAAAAAAGAAAAAGGTATGATATTGTTACTTGCACCACCATTTAGTAATTCAAAACTAGAACCAGGATATATAAAAGGATATGTTCCAGGAGTAAGAGAAAATGGAGGACAATACACTCATGCAGCAGTTTGGGTAATCCTAGCATTAACTAAGCTTGGACTTGGAGATAAAGCAACAAAATATTTCAATATGATAAATCCAATAAATCATACTAAAACAGAATTAGAATGTATGACGTATAAGGTTGAGCCTTATGTAATGGCAGCAGATGTTTATATAAAAGAACCTCATTCTGGACGTGGAGGTTGGAGTTGGTACACTGGAGCATCAGGTTGGATGTATAGGGTTGGTATTGAAAATATTTTGGGACTTAGAAAAGTCAAAGATAAAGGATATATTATAAATCCTTGTATTCCAAAAGGTTGGAAAGAATTTGAGATAAAGATTACAAATTCAAAAGAAGATTATAATATAAAGGTTTCTAGAGTAAGTGAAGATAATAATTCAAAGAACAATTATGAAATTAACTCTATATCCTCCATATCAAATTTGACGCAAAATAATATTAATGAAAATAGAATAGAAGTAGTTATAAATGGAGAAAGAATTAAGGACAATTTAATTCCAAGAAATAGTGGTAAGCTGGACATTTTTGTATATTTAAAATAACTAATTTAATGCTATATAAAATAATTTACAATTATTTTATATAGCATTTTTGTATTTTTAAGTAATTTATAATAAATATATTCATTACTTAAATTAAATTTTATTATAAACATTGATAATATGTAATAATGTGTTATAATCTATCAGGAATATACGGAATAAAACAAAATTTGTAAATAAATCAACATTTAATATGTGTATAAGATAAATTTTTTACAAAATAAAAGTGGTTGTAAAAATAACATTTATTGATAAGAGGAACATAATAACAAGGGGGAAATATTAATGAAACTGAAGAAAATGCATAATAGTACTAAATTTAAACAAAAAAATAGGAATTTTAATGAAAATAAAGATACACGTAAGAATAATCGTTTAAATATTAGGAGTATAAAAGGCGAGCTACTATTTACTATGTTATCAATAGCTATTGCATTAACTTTTGGAATTATTATATGTGTAACTAGTATTTTATCAAGATATTATGATGGAGAAATAAATAGTAAAAATGAAATGCTATCAAAACTTATTTCAAAAAATGTCTCAGCTTTTGTGGATACTGCATATAAGGTTACAGAAGACCTTGCATATAGTACAGAGGTGCAGTTAGGTAGCAAGGATATAAAGGAAAAAGTACTTAAAGAATCTATAGAAAGAAATCCATATTTTGAGTTATTATACATACAAGACGGAACTGGAATGCAAACGGGAAGATCAGCAGGAGAGCTTGCTAATAGATCAGATAGGTGGTGGTTTGCCCAAGTAAAAAATTCTTTAACACCATTTGTATCAAAATCATATTATTCAATTTCATCTAAAAACCCAGTTACTTCAATATTTATTCCATTAGTTGAAGATAATAAATTTGTTGGGGTAATGGGCTCAGATATTAAATTAGAGAATTTACAAGAATTAATAAAAGAAAATTCAGATGAGGAATCAGGAAGATATTCTTTCATAATAGATAGTGAAGGAGTCGTGGTTGCTCATCCTAATGATGAAGTTATACAACAGTTATATAATTATAAAAATGAAACTAAAACAGTAGGAGTTCAAGAAGGAAATCCAAAAGAAGAACCTATAGAAGTGTCTAATGGCTTAAAAGAAATTGTAACTCAGCTAATAGCAGGAAATGATGGTAGCATTAAATATAAAGAAAATGGCGAAAACTATTATGCTTCTTATACCAATGTTAAACTTGCAGGTAATTCATTTAATTGGTCAGTTATAACAGTTCAAAAGGAATCCAGTGCAAAAGCAATTATAAATAAAGTAATGCATATTTCATTAATTGCAGGATTAATAATACTAATTATAGCGACTATAATAATAATACATGTATCAAGAAGAATTTCAAAGCCTATATCAGAGATATCAAGCTTATTATATATAGCATCTACTGGGAATTTCAAAGTGAAATGTTCTATTAATGTTAAAAATGAAATTGGAATTTTAGGGTCAAGCTTCAATGAAATGATACATAAGATTTCTAATCTATTAAATAGAACAAAAGATTTAACTTACGACATAAAAGAAAGTTCTGTTATATTAACAGATAAATCTCAAGAAACTACAAATGTAGCAAAAGAAATAAGTATTACAGCACAGGATATAGCAGAGGGAGCAACTAATCAAGCAAGTGGAGCAGAAGAAAGTGCAAGACTCGGAGAATTAATGGAAGAAGAATTTAATCAATTAGCAGAAAAAACTGATTTAATGGTTCAAGAATCAATTAAGTCATCTAGAGCAATTGCTAATGGAATTATTAAAGTTGATGATTTAAAAACAAAAGCACAAACTACAGTAGATATTGTAGAAAAAACTCAAGAGAATATAAAAAGTTTAAGTGATAAATCTAATAATATAGAAAGTATATTACAAGCTTTAAATGGGATTGCAAAGCAAACTCAATTACTTGCTTTAAATGCATCAATAGAAGCTGCAAGAGCAGGGGAAGCAGGTAAAGGATTTGCAGTAGTAGCAGAAGAAATTCAAAAATTATCTCAAGATTCAGCGCAGTCTACAAAGGATATAGCTGAAATAATACTGCATATAAAGAAAGACATTCTAAGTAGTGTAGATGCTATGAAAGAAGTAAAAGAAGTTTCCAAAGAGCAATTTACATCAGTAAATGATGTTAATGAAGCTTTTAATAAAATTACAGAAGCCACTGATACTATAACAAGTGCAATAGATTATATGGGTGAATTTGTTCAAAAAATGTATAAAAATAATGGACAAGTGGTTAACTCAATAAATAATATTGCAGCTATATCAGAAGAAACGGCAGCTTGTTCTGAAGAAGTAACAGCATCAATTCAAACTCAAACAGAAGCTATTTCAGATGTTTCAAGAGAAGCAGAAAAATTAAAACAAAAAGCTGAACTACTAGAAGTAGAAGTAAATAAGTTTAAAATTTAGGATAAGATAGATAACTAATATAAAAATTAGATTTATGAATATGACTAAAATCTAAAGCTAAACTCTCTGCAGTAACGGTTTCGCAAAAGAATGATCTTTATTTTTAAAATTAAAGAATATTGTCATAAAGTGAAGGAGTTTTATTGAAAATTCAGTTATATAAAGATAAAATTATATTTGGTAAAAAAATAAATGCAGATATTCAAAGCAGAAGTTTGGATACCTATAGTAAAATTATATAAGGAGTTTAATAATGAACACATACTATAAACTGAAAACTAACATAATTGATATTTTATTCATTTTTTTAGGTTGTATGATAGCATCTTTAGGAGTAAATCTCTTTTTATCACATGCTAAACTTTTAAGTGGAGGTGCTACTGGGGTAGCATTAATTTTAGAGTATACAGTTGGAATCCCAGCAGGTATAGTAATACTAATAATTAACATACCATTGATTATATTAAGCTATAAAAAACTTGATAAATCATTTACTATTTATACAACAATAGGAATGCTTTGCCTTTCAACTTCACTTATGATAACAAAATCATTAACAAATTTCATTAACATGGAAAATGATTTACTTATTTTTTGTATATATGGTGGAGTTTTATGTGGCATTGGTTATGGAATGGTATTTTTAAGAAGAGGGTCTACTGGGGGAACTGATATCATAACTATGTTAATTAGAAAAAAATATTCAAATTTTAATATAGGTAGCTTAGGATTTTCACTTAATTTGATAATAGTGACTATTGGTGCAATAATATTTGGCCTTCCACAAGCGTTATATACAATCATATCATTGTTTATTCAGAGCTTAGTTCTTGATAAGATGTTAAAAGGATTCAACCGTAAAAAACTTCTCCTTATTTTAACAAGAAAAGAAAAAGAAATTATTGAATATGTAATTAAAGATCTCAATCGTGGAGTTACATCTTTATTTGCAGAAGGTGAATACACTCATGATAAAAAGAAAATGCTTTATTGTATTGTAAATTCACATCAAATGATTGAATTAAAGACTGTTATACATAGTATAGATCCGGATGCATTTATAACTATAGTTGATGCATCTGAAGTTAGAGGAAAAGGATTTTTTAACATTTAACATAAATTTTAGGTAAACTGAAAATTTGAAACAATTTGAGCTTTAAGGTATAATACTCCTTATGAATATTAAGGCATGTTCAAAAACTAACAAGTCATTATGCTAATATATTTGATTTGTTAGTTTCTTTCATATGTCTAAGGAGGTAACCGTAGGTTATGAAAAATAATATAAAAAAGGTGTTAGTTATATTTCCAATGATTTTCTTGTTATGTATGTCTTTTAGTGGAATTACAGTAAAAGCAGAAGATAAAGTGGGCAAGCAAGATAATGTAACTATAACGAGTAATCAAAGTGAAGATAGTAATACTAATCAAAATAAAACAAATAGCACAATAAACACAAGTATAGAATCAACAACTATTTCAGGACAAAATGTTCCGGAGAAAAGTATAAGTGATATTAATGTAAAAAACGATAAAGATTCAACTGTAGCTGAGAAGGCAGAAATAGAAATAGAAGAAAACTTGCCAACGTGGAAGAACATAGATGGAAAATTACATTATGTTACTAAAGATGGAATCGTAGAAAAAACAGGATGGTTCAAAGAGAAAGATAAAAATCCTAATGCAAACAATGATTATGAGTATTATTTAGATAAAAATTATGCTGCAACAATTGGTTGGAAACAATTTGGAGACTCATGGTGTTATTTCAATGAAACTGGAATTCTTCAAACTGGTTGGCAACTAATTAACTATAATTGGTATTATTTAGATAAATATGGAATGATGGAAAAAGGTTGGATTGAAGATAATAGAAATAAATATTATTTAAATGATGAAGGTATAATGGTTCAAGGAAAGAAATACATAGAAGATAACTGGTACTTTTTTGGAATCAATGGGGTTCTTCAAACAGGAATATATAATTATAAAGGAAAATATTATTCAAATAAAGATGGAATAATGGGAGCAAATGAATGGATAAATACTAAAAAGAATAAATATTATGTTAAAGCAGATAGTAGTCTTGCAACTGATAATGCAATCATAGATAATGTAATGGAAAAATTCGATTCTAATGCAAGATACATAGGTCATGGAAAAATGGAAGATCATTTATTTATAAAATACTTAAATGTTGGAAATGCGGATTGTGCATTCATAAAGCTTCCAAGTGGAGAAACTGCACTGATAGATACTGGATATACAAAAACTTCAGAAAAAGTAGTGAATTTTTTAAATGAGCAAGACCTTAAAAAAGAAGATGGCAAAGGAGTAATTGATTATATTATAATTACTCATGGACATTCTGATCATATTGGTGGACTAGCTACTATTTTGGATAATTTTAAAGTTAAGAAGGTCTATATGCCTAATATTGCAAAAATGAAAGATTGGTATTCAAATGTAAAAGTTACAAATGAAAATACTGCTGAGGTTAAAATAATGAAGATTGATTATGAAGTATACCAAAATGCAGTACAAACAATGGAAAATAAAGACATAAAATTCACTGATACAAAGAATGGTGAATTTATAGATGAAAATAAAATCTTACAATTTGTACAATCAGATAAGGACTTTGGAGGAATAGGCTCTGAAAAGATTTCAGAATATTATTGGGGGATTAATGAAAATTCAGCCATTGTATATTTAAATTATGACGATTTGCAAGCTTTGTTTGCTGCTGATATGGAATGGAATTCAGAAAAAGATTTTTGGGTGAATGATTTATTAGATGGAAGAGATGTTGATGTGTTAAAAGTACCACATCATGGACAAGATACATCCTCAACTGTAGATTATATTAGATATTTGAAACCAGATATAGGTATAGTAAGCAGAACAAAGGAAAGTGTTGAAAAAAATATTGCTTATAATAATTTGATTTCAAATGGAGTTAGCGTATATGAAACAAGTGCAAAAGATGGAGTTTCAATATATGCAACTGAAAAAAATTGGACAGTTCAAAACTGAATTAAAAATAAAAAGTTTCCCATAAAGATGAAGTTTATGGGAAACTTTTTTGGGAAATAAGCACTAAATTAAAATGATAAACTCTAGTGCCTAGTATTATGGGGTACAATAGTTATTTTGACCAACATAAACAGGTTTATTCAAATAATATAAAAAAATAACATTTATAATTGTAAATTAAAGCATAGTGTAATATTATCAATCTTTATCTAAACTAGAATTATCTGAGGAAAGCATATCTTGGGTATAATCAAATTCTGCATTACATATGTTATTTGAAACAATAGGGTCTACTGCTGGATTTGGCATATTTACAGGAAAATCAACACCCGTTGCGCTTTCAACACTTTCATTACTTGGATGATAATCAGTTCTGTTTTTTGGCAAATAAGCATTTTCTATATTTCCAGTAAGATTATTCATTAAATTTGATGAATGAGTATTATTTAACTTTTCTTTAGAACTACTTTCTAGATTTGTATGATTGGTTACTTTTTCTTTACTCATAATATCACTCCTAATAATGAACAATTAACAATTGACAATAAAGGAACAAATCTCAGAAGGAATTTAAAATAATTAACAGAAATAAGAAATGCCAAGGAATTTCTGTACATAATATAAATTTAATTTCAAATGCAAAGTGTACTATCATTGTCAGTTGTTAATTATCAATTTTAATATGTATACATTATTATTATTTGAAAAAAGAGTATTATTAATACAGGAAATATATATAAAAATATAAACAAATTTACTAATATAAATTTATTGTACTTATTTAAGAATTTACTGGGTACTTAGTAAATAATTTTATTTTTACAGAAAATCATGGTAAAATAATTGTATATAATGTCTAATAGTTCTAAGCTTTAATATGATTAGATATGATTGCTTTCAGCAAGTTGTATAAACATGTCTAAAAAAATTATTATGTAAATGAGATGGGGGAATTTTATGAGTAAAAATATTAAACGAATTATAACACTTACACTTGCAATTAGTGCTTTTTCAGTAATTTCAGCTATAACACAAGGAACAGCTTTTGACTTGATAACTAAACCAGTTTATGCAGCGTCTTATTCTCCTGATGATGGGGAATTAAAATCATTAACTGTAAAATCAATAGATGGAGATACTCTTAATCTTCGTGATGGATACAATGGAAGTAGTGTGAAATTAAATGATGATAGAGATTACTATGTAAAACTTACAGAGGATAGTGATGGAATAAAAATAAATTCAAAAGTAGAAGGCGATGATTACGTAGTTAAAATCTTCACATCTGATAAAGATGATGCAACAGCTTATGAACCAGGAGATGAAATTTTACTTGGAAAAGGGAATACAACTCTTTACATAAGAACTTATGAATCTGAATCTGCATTTAGAAGAGCAAAAAATACTCAGAATGATGTATCAATTTGTGAAGAAGAATATATTTTAAATGTAAAGAAAACAACAGAAAGTTCTTACGAAGATACAACTCAAGATTCTATATATTTAGATAATATTGATCCGAGTAGAGGCAAAATAAGCTTCATAAAGGAAAAAACAACCTATGATATGAAAGTAGATTCAGACATTGAGCATATAAACATTACAGCAAAACCAGAAGATGATGATGATAGAGTTAGAATAAATGGAAGCTTAGTAGATTCAGATGATAAATATAAAAAAACTGTAGATTTAGATGAGGGTGAAAATGAAATCAAAATAAAAGTTACAGATAATAAGGATAATCAAAGAACGTATACCTTAAATGTAACAAGAGGTAGTTCTTCGTCTGATGATAATCAAGATGACATATATTTAGATGAGCTTAGCTTAAGTGAAGGAGATATTGATTTTTCAGCAGAAGATACGACCTATGATGTAGATCTTGATGAGTCAGCTAGTAAAATTACAATAACAGCAAAACCAGAAGATGAAGAATATCTAGTTACAGTAAATGGAGATGAATTAAATTCAGGTGATGATTATGAAAAAAAAGTATCTTTATCTAAAGGCGAAAATACTGTAGAGGTAGTAGTTGAGGATGAAGTAAATGACAAAAAGAGAACTTATACCTTAACTATAAACAGAGGTGAAGCAGAGGATAATCAAGATATAGAAGATATAGAAGATACAGAAGATACGAATACAACAGATACAAAATTTCAATGGGTACAAACAACGGAAGGTTGGAAATATTACGATGAAAATGGAGATATACTAAAAAATTCATGGTTATTTGATAAAGATCAAAAAGTATATTGCTATTTAGATGCAGATGGACTTAGAAAAATAGGTTGGTTTAAAGATCAAGGTAAGTGGTACTTATTAGATGAAAAAGGTGCTATGTTAACAGGTTGGCAAGAGATAGATGGAAAAATATATTTATTAGATGCAAATGGAGCCATGATTACAGGTTGGTATAAGGAAGAAGTTGCAGTTGAAGGTAATAACGATGCTAATACTTTAAGTGATACTAATTTAAGCAATAATGCAACCACCACCAATGCTGACACGACTAATACTGATACTGCAAAAACTGAAGGTTGGTATTATCTAAATGCAGATGGTTCAATGAGGACAGGCTGGTTACTTGACAGTGGAAAATGGTATTACCTAAACACAAATGGAACTATGCAAACAGGATGGTTAATTTATTCTAATTCAAAATACTATCTAAATGCAGATGGGTCAATGGCAACGGGAACTAAAAAAATTGATGAAAAAGAATATAAATTCACTACAAGTGGAGCATTAATAATCTAGTTGATATAAATAAAAAATATTTATATCAATAAAGAGGCCTAGTCTGATGTGTAGAAATTTTAACGCTTTGCCACCTAAAAAGTTTCACTTTATAAAAAATTAATGATTATATAATAAAAAATTTAGAACTATATAGTATACTTGGCAATATATATAAATATAGTTCTATATTTATAATTAAATTATATTATGGTATTATAACTATATAAAGATATGTTTTAACATCAATATGATCTTAGAACATAGCCAAATATAAAGGGAGGCAGAAAATGCATAAAAATATTAGACATATAATTGCTACAAGTCTTATAATTGCAGCAATTTCAGGCGTTTTACCAGTAAATAATTTTATATTAGGGACTACTGAGGCTTATGCATCAACATATCAAGGTGCAAGTACTGGGGAATTAAGTTCATTAACTGTAAGTATAGGAAGTAATAATGAACTTAAACTACGGGATGCTTATACTGGTGATGAGATTTCATTAACAGGAGAACATGATTATTATATACTGCTTAAAGGTACTCATAAAATTGCAATAAATGCAGAAGTAAAGGGAAATGGATATGTGATTAAATCGTTTACTTCAGGTGGTAAAACTGAACAGGGTGAAGATCTTGGAGAGGATATTAATGTTGATTCAACATATAAAAATATTTACTTAAGAACTTATAAAAGTGAAGCTGCTTATGAAGAAGCTTATGATAATGGAGATGTAACTGATTGCGAAGAAACGTATGTAATCCATGCAAAAAGATCAGTGCCTGTTTCTGAAACAGAAGCAGATAGAGAATATGCATATTTAAGTAGTATTCATTTAAGCAATGGTAATATTAGTTTTTCAAAGAATCAAACTTATTATAATGTAAATGTTAATGAAAATATTGATGAAATAACTGTTAGAGCAAATCCAGAAGATGATGATGATTATGTTGAAATCAATGGTAATGCTTTATATAAAGATGATAATTTTGAAAAAAACATTAAATTAGATAAAGGAAATAATACTATAGAAATATATGTTGAAAATGATGAAGAAGATACAACTTATACACTAAATGTATATAGAGGAAATATATCAACTTCAACTATTTCTACAACTGGAATAGTTACAACTCCAGATATTCAAGATTTTGCGATTGAAAGTGATACAAACAAATTTAATGTGTGGCAAAGAGTTAATGGAAAGTGGAGATACATAGATGGTATTGGAGAAATTTTAAAAAATCATTGGTGGTTTGACCAAAACACTGAAAAAAATTACTATTTAAAAGAAGATGGATATAGAGCTACAGGTTGGTTTTATAATAACAACTATTGGTATTACTTTAATGATAATGGAGAAATGCAAACAGGTTGGATATGTTTAAATAAAAATTGGTATTATTTAAATAAAAGTGGAGTAATGAAAATGGGATGGCTAGAAGATTCTACAGGGAATTGGTATTATCTTGATGGTAGTGGAACTATGAAAACTGGATGGATTGAAAATTCAGATGGAAAATGGTATTACTTAGATTCAACAGGAAAAATGATTAAAAATTCAACAATTAATGGGTCTGTCTTAGATTCTAATGGTGTTTTAGTTAAGTAGATAAGAGAGAGTCAAGAGTTTACTGTTATCTAAGAATTACTTGATGGTATGTTTATAAGATTAAAGCAAAATTAATAATGGTTAAGTGTAAAATTATTATCCATATAGTAAAATTAATATATTAATAGCAAAAAGTTAAATTTAAAACAATAAAAAAATGGGGGACCAAATTATGAACAAAAATGTAAAAAGAATAGTTGCAATGGCATTAGCAATTGGTACTGTTTCAGCAGTAGCACCAGCTACAAATGTAAATTTATTAACTACAAAGGCTTATGCATCGTCTACAAATGAGACAGATACATTGGAAGAATTGAAATTAGAGACTTCCAGTGGTAGTAATATAAAGCTTTATAGTGATAGTGGTTATGATAGTTCTGACAAAGTAGCTAGTGATGAGGTCGAAGCTGATGAAACATATTATGCTAAAACTTCATCAGACACTATTAATATAAGTATAGATGGACCTAGTTCAAAATACGTTAGAGTATTTAAAGGAACTTCAAGTTCTACTAAGGGTAAAAAAGTAAGTAGCGATATTAGCTTATCATCAGACTCAACAACAACAACAATTGTTGTAAAAGTATATGGTGAAGAGCCAGATTCAAGTATAAGATACGATGAAGATGATGATTATGATCTTTTAAACACATATAAGATTAAGGTAAAATATACAGGTAGTGATAGCTCTAGTAGTGACAGCTCTAGCAGTGATTTAACTGCAGACGACTATGATAGCATTTATTTAGACAAACTTAGTATAGATGGTAAAAGCATTTCTTTATCAGAATCAAAGATTAATTATACTTATAATGTTGATAGCGATGTTGATGAAGTAACAATTAAAGCAGTGCCAGAAGATGAAGATACTGAGACGGTTACAATTGATGGGGATGAAGTAGATGATTCTGATAACTACAAAAACAAAGTATCTTTAGATAAAGGTAAAAATGAAATTGAAATAGACCTTACAAATGATGATGATGAAGAAAGAGTATATACTTTAACTATAAATAGAGCAAGCACTTCGTCAACTTCAACTAGTACAAGCACTACAACAACTACAGCTACAACACCAAGCACTGAAACTAACGTAGTAACTCCAAATATTAAGGCAAATCAATGGGTACTAGTAAATGGGAAATGGCAGTATAATGATATAAACGGAAATCCATTAAAGAATAGATGGTATTATGTGCAAGCTGATGGAAACATGGCTACTGGTTGGTTAAGTATCAATACAAAGTGGTACTATTTTGGAGCAGATGGAGCTATGAAAACAGGTTGGCAATTAGTAAATGGTACATGGTATTATCTATATCCACAAACTGGAATGATGGCTTACAGTACTACAATTGATGGATACAAATTAAATGCTAATGGAGCTTGGATTAAGTAAGAATCTAAATCTTTAATTTAGTTATTCGAACTTCTCAGCAAACGTATGTCAGTCGAGTTTCCTTTAAAATTATGATATAACAAACTAAAATAGTAATGCTAAAGGAACGTTTATTAATAGACGTTCCTTTTGCTTTTATTGTATTTAGAATACCACCGGTTAGACCGGTGGTTCCGGAAAGCTTTTAGCTATGAGTAGAAAAAACAATACCTCCGATGTAAGATAGTAGTAGGTTTGCCGACCACAACTAAAATACATAGGAGGTGTGTCCGAAATGGACAATAGTAGTTT
>Ga0183100_1000612_pt1 | contig 25206 bp, 23 predicted proteins | sample Biomet2_FD_127789 | JGI IMG/M metagenome (GOLD analysis project Ga0183100, IMG submission 127789) | Microbial communities from bioreactor (seeded with anoxic lake sediment) at LBNL, California, USA - Biofuel metagenome 2 | ecosystem: Engineered > Bioreactor > Anaerobic > Unclassified ...
GTTCTGAAAATGACGGGTGATGTTGTAACGCAAAAGGACGATTATACAGGTGAATATCCTTATAAAGTGGGCGAAATTTCTCTAAGTACTGATAATATTGAATTTGATGACGTAAATCGAGGAGAGCGTCCTATACAGGTGATAGCTGTGAGAAATGGCGGCAATAAGATTTATCATCCCGAATTAATGCATCTGCCTCCCTATTTAAGTCAAATTGCAGAACCTGATAAATTGTTGCCAGGAAGAACCGGGAAAATTATAGTGACGTTGAATTCGAAAGATGTAGAGGGCTTCGGACTTGTGCAGACAACGGTTTATGTAAGTCGTTATCTCGGTGATCGTGTAGGAAAAGACAACGAATTGGAAGTGTCTTCTGTATTGTTGCCTCCATTTGACACAACTTCTGTGATGCAAACTGCTCTGGCACCGTGCTTAAAAATAGAGGGAACACAAGGAACGGAACTTATTTTACCTCCGATTAAGGGAAAGAGCAAAGTGAAAGGAACGATTCTGTTAAAAAATACAGGAAAATCAAGTCTTGAAATCCGCTCATTACAGGTGTTTAATCCTGCTGTAAATGTTGATTTGGGGGAAATGAAAATTGGTCCTAACGGAACGGAAAAGTTGAAAATTTCAGTGCTCTCAAAATATATGAATAAGTCCCACAGTAGATTGCGTGTGCTAATGATCACGAATGACCCGAAACAGCCGAAAGTGATCTTTAATGTTGTTTTGAGTAAAAAGACTTCGACAAAGTGAGTTGAAACCAGAAAACGAATCCTGACCATTAAAATGAAGTGATGATGGTGCATCCTGAAAATGAAAAGCAATATAAAGGTCTGAAAGTGGAAACAAGTCCCTCAAATCCTGGGAGCTTAAACCCGTATCTTTCTCAGAATCTTCGTACTAAACGCAAGGAATTAAGCGTAGACGACTATGTGAATGGAATTCTTAGAGGTGACACGATGATCTTGAGTCGTGCGGTTACCTTGTTGGAAAGTACGCGTCCCGAACACGAGGAAAAGGCGCAGCAGGTTATTGAAAAATGCTTGCCTTATGCCGGAAATTCGGTGCGAATTGGCATTAGTGGTGTGCCTGGTTCGGGCAAGAGTACGTCGATAGATGAATTTGGTATTTATGTACTGAATGAATATGGCGGTAAATTGGCTGTGTTGGCTATTGATCCTAGCAGTGAACGTAGCAAGGGTAGTATTTTGGGTGATAAGACGCGTATGGAGAAACTTTCTGTTCATCCCAAGTCTTTTATTCGCCCCAGCCCATCTTCAGGTTCTTTGGGGGGAGTGGCTCGTAAAACGCGCGAGTCCATTATTCTTTGTGAGGCTGCTGGCTATGATAAGATTTTTGTTGAAACAGTGGGGGTCGGGCAGAGTGAAACGGCTTGTCATTCCATGGTGGATTTCTTTTTATTGATCCAGGTGGCTGGGACGGGAGATGAATTGCAGGGCATTAAACGGGGCATCATGGAAATTGCCGACGGTATCGCTATTAATAAGTGTGATGGAGACAATATACAGGCCTGTCAAATTGCGGCTTCTTATTATAGAAATGCATTACACCTATTTCCTTTTTCTCCGAGTGGTTGGAGTCCTAAAGTGCTTACATATTCTGGGTTCTATGGTTTAGGTATCAAAGAACTATGGAGCAACATATATGAATATTTTGCTTTTGTCAAAAAGAATGGTTATTTCGAGCATCGGAGAATGGAGCAAAATCGTTATTGGATGTATGAAACAATTAATGAGCATTTAAAAAATAGCTTTTATCAGGATACGGAAATTGAGGAAATGCTGAAGAATGAAGAGTCTGCCGTTTTTGATGGCAAGCAGACTTCTTTTGTTGCTGCTCATCAGGTACTTGATTTCTATTTCAAGAAAATGCGAAACGAGTGAGCTATAATTTAGAGGAAAAGAAATCAGGCCGCAGTTTTTCTACTGCGGTTTTTTAATGACTAAGAATGGCGTTTTTGCAGTCTTCCATTAACCATTTAGGTGTCGAAGTCGCTCCACAGATGCCCAGTGTGGAAGTGTTTTGTAGTGAAGAAAAATCGATATCGTCTGGTCCGGTAACAAAGTAGGAGTGAGGGTTGACTGAGCGGCAGGCTTCATAAAGCATTCTCCCGTTTGAACTCTTTTTGCCGCAAACAAAAAGAATGGCATCATGACAACCTGCAAATTCCATTAATTGAGGCATTCGTCCCGAAACCTGGCGACAAATAGTATCGGAAAAGCGGAACGTAGCAGGTGGCACAATATGTTGTTCAATATAGCTGACGAGATTGCGAAATTTGTCAAGGGGTTTTGTTGTTTGTGAGAACAGTCGGATGTCGCGGTGAAAGTCTAAATTCTTGACGTCTAAAGGTTTGTCCAATACAATCGCATTCCCTTCTGTTTGGCCTACAAGACCAAGCACTTCAGCGTGTCCTTTTTTACCAAAAATGGCAATTTGAGAATTTCCTGGTAAATCATACTCTCGTTTGATGCGTTTCTGAAGTTGAAGAACAACGGGGCAGGTGGCGTCAATGATTTCTATATTATTCTTTTTTGCGATTTCATAAGTCTTAGGCGGTTCTCCATGGGCACGGAGTAATACTTTTACGTCATGAAGCTGGGCAAAATTTTGGTGGTCGATTGTTATGAGGCCCATTCCACGTAGACGTTCCACTTCTTTACCATTGTGTACGATGTCGCCCAAACAGTAAAGGCGGTTGCCCTTGGTGAGTTCTTCTTCGGCTTTTCGAATAGCGGTGGTCACACCGAAACAAAAGCCGGAAGCTTCGTCTATTTCAATCTCAATATCCACAACAAGTTTATTTGGCCGTACGTTGGTGATAAAGATTCAATAGCCATTTTAGTTGTTCTTCGCGTGAAAGGTGACTGTTGTCTAAAACTACGGCGTCAAGGGCTTGTCGCAAAGGGCTCACTTCACGGTGAGAATCAATATAGTCACGATTTTCAACGTTTTTCAATACATCGTCAAAAGAAGCCTGTTGACCGTTAGCCTTCAATTCGTCAAAACGGCGCTGAGCCCTTATCTGAGGAGAAGCTGTGACAAAAACTTTCATTTCAGCATTTGGAAAAACGGTGGTTCCAATGTCACGACCGTCCATGATAATGCCTTTTGCTTGTCCCATTTGCTTTTGTTGGGCTACCAGAGCAGTGCGTACTTCCGGCAATAGGGCAATGGGGCTAACATGCGATGAAACTTCCATGGTGCGAATATAATTTTCAACGTTTTCATCATTTAAATAGGTATCAGGTGCACCTGTCTCAGGGTTGTATTTGAAAGAAATGTTTATTGTTGGCAAGAGTGCTTTTAATTGTTTTTTCTGAATGCTTCCATCTGCAGAAAATAGTTTTGCTCTTAATGCCAGCAGTGTAACAGCACGATACATGGCTCCGCTATCTATATAGATGTAACCTATTTCTTTGGCCAATTGTTTGGCCATTGTACTCTTGCCACACGAAGAATATCCGTCAACGGCAATGATAATTTTTTCCATTTATGAAGATGTGATTTATAAGCTGTAAGAAAGATTGAACAACAGAGAAGAAACATCGACATGGTATTTTGCGTAGGAGATGCCTAATTTGAAGTGAGCCATCTGAAGTCCGCCTCCAAAGGACCAACCGGCTCCGTTTCCTGCTCCGGCGGCTTTAAGTTCGTTTCCACGACGTACATTGTAGCCCAGAGCAATATAAGTGTTGTCTGTAGGCAGAAAATCGGCACCTACAACCACGTGATTAAATATTTTGCGTCCAATGCTGTTTTTCCCTTCAGGGTTAAAATAGTAATGTTCCGACCATCTCGTCAAATCTTTCAACGTAAAAGAAAAGCGGAACGGGGCGTGTTGAATTTTGTGAGTGATGCCGGCTTGCAAATCGAAAGGTAAATGCTCTGTACGGTCGTCGTAAAAGGAAGAAATTTGTGTACCGATGTTTTTCAAGACCAAACCTGCTGAAAAGTCTTTGCTGTCGCTATAATAATGCAGGCCTAAGTCTACAGCTACAGAACTGGCAGAATATTCAGCATAGTTTGAGTAAATGAAACTCATGCTTGCTCCACCCACCAGACCATTACCCATGGTGTAACTATAAAGTGCGGAGAGCGCCATGTCTTTTGCAGAAAAACTGCCGATGACGTTCCCATCTTCATCTGTTTCGTCCATGGAACCGTAGTTAAACAAACGTGCCGTCAATCCGAATGTGTGCCTCACACTAAAAACTTTGACAGCAGAGGCACTTACTACCTTTGTATCCCCCAGATAAGTCATGTAGTTCAGGTTAAACGACAGGTCGTTAATTTGTGCAGCTGCAGCAGGATTACCGAATATGAGGGTAGGATCGTCTAATTTTAACGATACGTTGTCTCCTCCAAGCGCTGCCACATGGGCCGAAACAGGAATTTTCAAGAAATTAAATATTGAAGAACCTTCCTGTGCCCAAACTGCTTGTGACAAACATAGGAGAATCAAGATAATTCTACCTTTTTTCATGCAATTACCAAAATTTGACTCCAAAGTTACTCTATTTTAGAATATCTGCGTTACTTTTGCAGTGAGAAATGATTCTGTCTGCATCATTATAACGTAAAAAAAATTGTTTTAGGGTGCGCACGAACTTTTTTCTTGTATGGTTTTTAGATGGACGATAACGAAATATACAGCAAAAAGTGGTGTAATCTGATTTTTGAACATCGTAATAAAAAGTACGGTGCTTACGTTTTACGTGCCCAAACGGGTCATCGCTATAGAGTTGCTTTAACGGTGCTTCTGTCTATTTTTTTATTTATATCTGTTCCTCCATTGGTCATTTGGATTTTAACGCGTCAACAGGAACAACAAGTGGATCCTGTGAAGAAAATGGCGCGTTTCGATGGTTTACGTATTAAAGAAGCCCGCCCACCACGTCGGGAACCCCGAAAGTCTCGGCCCAAATTGGTGAATAAAGTGAAGAACATGAGGCAGCAGAAGGAAACGGAAAAAGAAGTGGCTACGATTTTTCATCCTGAAGATATGGCCATAGATCCTGAAAAGATAAAGGATCTACCGATTGATTCTATTGAAGCATTGCGGAAGGAAGCAAAATTGGAGTTGGCTAAGTCGACGGAGCAAACAGATGGTGTTATCTTGGATTCCATTCCCCGCTATCCTACAGGCATTCTTGCTTTTATGCGGTGGCTCAATCAGAATGTGATTTATCCACCAGACTGTGTGCGGCGGCATATAGAAGGTACTGTAGAGGTAGCTTTCATTGTGGAACCAAATGGTAAAATTTCAGATCCAAGAATATTGAAAAGTGCAGGTCCTCAACTGAATCATGAGGTATTGCGTGTGATGAGTTTGATGTCCAAATGGATTCCGGCTCAAAAGAATGGACATACCATTCGCTCTCAGGTAACTTTACCCGTTGTCTTTGAAATGAGTGAATAATTTTGTAGGTTTTCTCGTCTACCTGTTATTTTTACCTATTAATTAAGGGCCTTTGCTTTGAGTTTCATAAAAATAAAAAGCAGTGCTTCCAGTATTGTCCTTCCCTCAAGTTGCATTATCTTTGCCGAGTAAAAATGATGAAGATGGAATATTCTGCAAAATTATTGGAAAAGGTTAACGCTGCTATTGCTGCAATGAAATATCCTGTGCAGCCAGTTGGCCTTTATGAACCAATCAGATATGTGCTGTCCATGGGAGGTAAACGTATACGTCCTGTTTTCCTTTTGCTTTCGTATGGCATGTATAGAGATGATTTGGATCGTGTAATGAATGCTGCTTTGGGCTTGGAAACTTACCATAACTATACATTGCTTCATGACGATTTGATGGATAGGGCTGATATGCGCCGGGGTATGCCTACTGTTCATAAGAAATGGAACAACAATACGGCTATTCTTTCCGGCGATTCTATGCTCGTGATGGCTGCAAATCTTATATTGTCTGTAGATTCACCAGCTTTTCGTGAAATCATGCAACTTTTCATCCAAACGGCTCTTTTGATTGGTGAGGGACAACAATATGATATGAATTTTGAATTACGTACGGATGTTACCGAAAATGAATATATTGAAATGATTCGTCTGAAAACTTCTGTTCTCGTGGCTTGTGCTGTGAAAATGGGCGCTATGTTGGGTGGCGCAACGACAGAAGATATGGATGCCCTGTATGTTTTTGGGGAAAAAGTTGGTTTGGCTTTTCAGCTTCAAGATGATTATTTGGATGTATATGGAAATGCCGAAATTTTCGGAAAACGCATCGGCGGTGATATCATTTGTAATAAAAAAACTTTTCTGCTTATCAGTGCATATCATAATGCCAATGAGACACAACAAAAGGATTTGATGGATTGGCTCTCCCGGGAACAGTTTGACGAAATAGAAAAAATTCGTGCAGTGACTAGCATCTATAATCAGTTAGGCATTGACAAACTTTGTATGAAGCGTATCAATAAATATTTCAAGGAAGCATGTGATTGTTTGGCCTGTGTAAAATTGCCGGAAAGCCAAAAAGAGTCACTTTGGAACTTTGCTGCCAGTTTAATTGATCGCAAATATTAAAATGACGTTTATTGATACGCATGCCCATCTCTATGGCGAAGAATTTAGGCTAGACTTGTTTGATGTCATAGAGCGTGCACGTTTGGCGGGTGCTTCTAAAATCTTTTTGCCGTCAACAGATTTGCAGTCTGCGAGAATGGTTGCTGATTTGTCAAAGCGTTTTTCAGGATTATTTTATCCGATGATTGGACTTCATCCTGAAGATCTGCCTGAAAACTATTTGCCGATATTGCAGCAAATGGAATTGGAGTTGGAGAAACCGAATGCATTTATTGGCATTGGCGAAGTGGGCTTGGACTTTTATAGGGATGCTACGCGTGTGGAGGATCAGATGCGGGCTTTTGATATTCAAATTGAATGGTCTCTACGTTTTGGCTTGCCCTTAATGATTCATGCGCGTAGTGCGCATAAAGAATTGATGGAATGTTTGCGTCCTTATCGAAACCGTGGTGTTTCCGGCGTTTTTCATTGTTTTACGGGAACGGCAGAAGAAGCTACTGAATTACTCGATGTGGAAAACTTTATGTTGGGGATAGGTGGTGTTGTAACATTTAAAAAATCCTGTTTGCCTGAGGTGTTGAAGTCGGTTCCCCTTTCACGAATTGTTTTAGAAACGGATGCCCCCTATATGGCACCAGTGCCGCACCGCGGAAAGCGTAATGAAACTTCTTTTCTTCCCGCTATCATTCAGAAAATGGCTGAAATTTATGGTACATCTACACAGGAAGTGGCGCGTATTACTTCTGAAAATGCTTTAAAAACATTTCCTTTCGCGCAGTGAAAAGTTGTGGAAGAAAAAAGAGGCGACCTTTTTATGCTTGCGGAAAAGATGAAAAATTAAATTTCATCGTCTTCTTGTAGTGAAGAGAAATCTTTTTTACGGAGCACGAAACTTGTTGTAAGATATTTTTCGCGGACGATCTGATTGCATGCCAATTCTTCAGGCGAACCCTGAAAGAGAATGCGTCCTTCAAAGAGCAAATAAGCCCGGTCTGTGATACAAAGAGTTTCTTCAACGTTATGGTCTGTGATGAGGATGCCGATGTTTCGATATTTCAGCTTCCAGACGATACGCTGGATATCTTCTACAGCAATCGGGTCGACGCCTGCAAATGGTTCGTCCAACATAATGAATTTTGGGTCGATGGCTAAGCAACGTGCAATTTCGGTTCTGCGACGCTCTCCTCCCGAAAGGCGGTCGCCCAGATTCTTGCGTACTTTTTCTAATCTGAATTCTGAAATTAGACTTTCCAGCTTTTCGCGTTGATAGGCTTTGGGCTTTCCTGTCATTTCCAAAATAGAGGCAATATTGTCTTCTACCGTCATTTTACGGAATACTGAAGCTTCTTGCGCCAAATAGGCAATGCCGTGGCGTGCGCGTTTATAAACAGGAGCCGTTGTAATCTCTTTTTCGTCTAAAAAGATGTTACCTCCATTGGGTACAATAAGTCCTGTGGTCATATAGAAAGAAGTTGTCTTACCGGCTCCGTTGGGACCCAGTAGCCCGACGATTTCACCCTGCTTCACTTCGTAGCTAACATCGTTGACTACAGTGCGTTTTCCATATTTTTTTACGAGATGCTCTGCACGGAGTATCATCTTGCTTTGTCCACTATTCTCGGTCGTATCCATCATGTTCCCTATAAGTCATCTGATTATTCCCGCAAAAGTAATGATTTTGGATTTAATAAACGGCTAAAGCAAAAAGTTTTTGAATTTAAGGAGAAATCCTAATGTTTTTACTATATTTGCAGTAAATAGGCGGTACATAAGATTCAGATGTGCTGCGGTGAAAGTATATATTCGGATTGCCTTGTAGTTCTGGATTTGTGCAAAATGATAATAGATTAAAAAGATGCTGGTATTTAATTTCTTATATTGTTTAGGGAAATATCTGTGCCTGATGGGGCGCACTTTTCAGCGTCCCGAACGGATGAGGATGTTTTTCAAGAATTATTACAGGGAGATATATCAGTTGGGCATTAATTCTATCGGAATCGTCCTGCTGATTTCTTTTTTTATCGGCGCAGTCATATGTATTCAGATTAAGGTGAATGTGCAGAGTCCGTGGATGCCACTATGGGTATCTGGTTATACAACGCGTGAAATTATGTTGTTGGAATTTTCCTCTTCCATTATGTGTCTCATTTTGTCCGGAAAGATCGGCTCAAATATTGCTTCTGAACTGGGTACCATGCGCGTTACGCAGCAAATAGATGCTCTTGAGATTATGGGAGTAAACTCTGCCAGTTTTCTGATTTTGCCAAAAATTTTGGCTATTGTCACCATGATACCTATTCTGGTCACATTCAGTGTCGTATCCGGTATTGTAGGGGCCTATGCTACGGCTTATATTGGTCACATCATTACACCGGCCGATTTGACGGCGGGCATGCAGCACGACTTTACACAGTGGTTTTTCTGGATGGGGGTGGTGAAGTCTGTCTTTTTTGCCTTTATTATTGCCAGCGTGTCGTCTTATTACGGCTACTATGTGAAAGGCGGTTCCATTGAAGTCGGAAAAGCCAGTACCAATGCAGTTGTTTCGAGTAGTGTGCTGATCTTGTTCTCCGATATTTTTCTAACAGAAATCCTTTCGTAAATGATAGAAATAAAATCATTGAGCAAAGAGTTTCCTGATAAAAAGGTCTTAAACAATATTAGTTGTACCTTTTATGATGGTAAAACAAATCTGATAATAGGTCAAAGCGGTTCGGGTAAAACTGTACTGATGAATTGCATTGTTGGTCTTTTGGCACCTACAGCGGGCGAGGTCCTTTATGATGGTCGCGATTTTGTAAAAATGAATAAGAGGGAGTGTACGCAATTACGGCGCGAAATGGGCATGCTTTTTCAGAGTTCTGCCTTGTTTGATTCACTTACGGTTCTTGAAAATGTAATGTTCCCGCTTGATATGTTTTCTCCACTATCGCGCAAAGAACTGAAGAAAAGGGCTCTAGACTGTTTGGATCGAGTGAATTTGATTGAAGCGCAGGATAAATTCCCAGCGGAACTTAGTGGTGGCATGCAGAAACGCGCAGCCATTGCAAGGGCCATTTCGATGAAACCTAAGTATCTTTTTTGTGATGAACCCAATTCTGGTCTTGACCCGAAAACATCATTGATCATTGACCGGCTGATTCACGAAATTACAGTGGAAAACGATATGACAACAATAGTGAACACACATGACATGAACTCGGTAATGGACATAGGCGAAAATATTTTGTATATATATAAAGGTAATAAGGAATGGCAGGGTACGAACAAGGAAATTTTAACTTCTGAGAATCAGCGCTTGAATGATTTTATCTTTGCTTCCGATTTCAGCAAGCAAATGAGAAAAAACATTGAAGAAAAAGAACTGCAGTAAAAAGCAACGGCAACTCATCTATGAAAATTTCAATTATTACAGTCACATACAATTGTGAAAAAACAGTGGAAAACACCATTGAAAGTGTTCTTTCACAGGATTACCCTGATATAGAATATGTAGTGATAGACGGAGGCAGCAATGATGGAACGTTGGATATTCTGAGTCACTATAAAAACCGGATAAACATATTGGTTTCGGAACCTGATAGAGGAATCTATGATGCGATGAACAAGGGCATTCGAATGGCTACAGGTGAAGTGTTGGGGCTCTTGAATGCAGATGACTTCTTTGCCTCTGAACATATTATTTCTGAGGTTGCTGCTGCTTTTAAGAAAGAGCCTGATTTGGACGGTATTCACGGTGACCTCTATTATGTGGATCCGGTTCATACGGACAAGGTGATACGTTATTGGAAAACGAAAGAGTATCGGTCGGGTGCTTTTGCTTGTGGATGGCATCCGGCTCATCCTACGTTATATCTGAAAAAAGAAGTTTTTATGAGATGTGGCGGATTTAATACTACTTTTACACTTTCAGCGGATTTTGAACTGATGTTGCGATTGTATGAATGCTACCATATTCATACGCGTCATCTGAATTTGGTGATGGTAAAAATGCGAATGGGTGGAGCTACTTCAAAGAATCTTCAGGTGGTTTTCCAGGGCATGATGCAGTGTCGCCGTGCATTTAAGATTAATCACTTGTATTATCCGGTCTTTTATCCTGTCATGCGGATCTTTCCGAAGCTTTTTCAGTATTTTATCAGATAAACAAAAATAATAAGACCTTTTTACCATATTGGGAAAAAGGTCTTATTCTAAGCGGAAAGGCGGGGATTCGAACCCCGGAAACCCTTTAGGGGTTTACACGCTTTCCAGGCGTGCCTCTTCAACCACTCGAGCATCTTTCCTTGGTTGAATGTTTTAAAGAGGTTGTCTTGAAAACAGATGCAAAGTTAATACTTTTTCTTTTTGGATGCAAGTGTTACGTGTTTTCTTTTCTTTGCCATCGGCGTTTTTATTCATTTTGAAAAAACAAGTTACACCGGGCGAAAAAAAGATGTGGGATTTCGTCAAAAATAAGTCAAATAATTTTTTTCTGTGACAAGATAATTTTGAAAGATGTTGTGATTTGTTTTTAACATTTTAGATCTCTTGAAACAGAAGTACTTGTGAGGCGAAAATTCTGTAAAAGAGGGATGAACCGCTATTTGAGCTTTTTGGTCTGTTTATACGTGAGGATGGCGGAGCCCTGCATGTTAGTGATTGTAATTGGCAGACCCTGCTTCATGAGTTGCTCTCCAGAAAATATTTCTTCTCCGGCTTTGTCGAAATTAGTGAAAGTATATTTGGTTTTGGCTTTAAGTCCGCGTAGTTTCAGATATATGGTGGCCTGTTCGCAACTATCGCGGCGAAAAGCCTGAATGCAACCTTTGCCTGTTTCGGCCCGATTGAATTGCCATGCTATCCAATGCGTCTTATCCAGACTATATGGCTGCAGGGGATAGAAATCCCCATACAGCATGAAGGGGGCGATGCGCCCGCATTCAGCGTAAGCTTGTTGTTGTGCTGCCTTGTTTTCTTCGTTGAGGTTGCCCATACCGAAACTGGGGAGATAGAAACTGCGTGCTCCATAAGAATCGTAAAGATAAGAACCGGTACCCTGAAAGGGAAACCACGCTGAAAGAGCCCACGTTTGGCATTGATTGCCCCGCGCAAGTTCCTTTCCCTGATCGGGCCATTGATAATCGCTCCGAAGCAGGGGTACGGCGCGATGCATGGTCTCGAGATCGTTGCGGCGGCCTCCTGAGGCACAGGCGTCGATATGCAGGTTGGGATGGCGCTGTTTCAGTTCATCCCAATAATTGAGGTGCCCCTGAATATAAAGGTTTTCCGTAATGCCTTGGCGGTCTTGACTTTCGTCCGTGCGCCAAGCTGTGAGCGGTCCACTGCCGTTCATGTCTTCGCGATACCAGTCGACACCCTGTGTGCTGATAATGCTGTCAATGTGGTTGGTCAACCATTTTCGACAGGCATTGTTGCCGATGTTCAGAATGTCGCCGGCATCGGCCTCAAAGGGGAGTATCCAATCCGGATGGGCTCGGCGAAGCAGGCAGTCGATATATCCCACACGTTCTGGTTCAAACCAGAGTACGAATTCCATGTTACGGCGGTGTATCCAGTCTGTAAAGGTGCGGAATCCCTTGGGATATTGTTTTGGGTCAATTTGCCAAGAGCCCGTTTGCAGCCACTCGCCGGAGGGTGTGGTGTACCAGTTCGCATCGCGCCAACAGAGGCGCGGATTAATGCCGGCATCCAAAAATTGCTGCACATAGGCGGTGTCCTTTTCTGCCGGAGTTACTTGTATTTGCAGGGCGGGTTGTTCGGGCTTTCCGTTGAAGTGGGGTATGACGTGGGTTAGATAAAAATGGCGCCAGAGGTTTTGTGATTCGCTACGGTCCATGTCCTGCCAGAAAAGCAAACAAATCATGGGCGTTCTGATTTCTTCTCCCGGGTTTAACGCCGCGTGAAAGAGTTGTTGACCGGCTGTGATGTGGAGCTCTTTCTTTGTGTCGGCGACGAAATGGCTTTCCCATTGTCCAGGCCAACCAATGGCCATGATGATGCCTCCGCCAGCTGTTTCCATATTGTAGTAGGGCCATCCGCGGCTACCATTGCACGACTTGCCCATCTCCGGACTGAATGTTTCCTCGTGGTTTTCATCCATTCGGAGGTCTATGGGGCGGTAGCTGGTGGCGGCGCAGTAATCGCCTTCGTTGGTATGAAGGGTATAAGCCTGTTCGCCAGCGCAGGCAAACTGCGTGTCGATAGCCCGTAGGGCACTGATGACAGGGCTTTTCGTCGTTCCTTCGTTTGTTAGATATAGTGTCCATTCCAGGGCAGGATAATCTTTATAAATGATGACTTTGAGTGTGATTTTCAAACCTTCTGCACCTGTCCATGTCGTGGTTTGCTCTTTTCTCCCGTTGCCCAAGGACTGACAGACGTTTTTGCAACTCATTTTGGCAAGTAGTGTGGCTGCGTTTTCGCTACCGCAAATGAAAGAAAATGGCAATTGACCCTTGTTGGCCGTGAAGTGCGATTTTATCCAGGATTTTTGTATACTCATTTCCGATTTTGTCACCAGACGGTCAGTTTCTGCGTGAATTTCAACAACGATCATCGCCATGAGCATAGCGAGTCCAATCATTAATAAGGTGTGTCTTTTCATCTCTGTAACAGGTTTTGCTGACAAAGTTACTACTATTTCTTTTCTCTGAGTGTGTGGCTTTTTATGAAATATCGGTTCATAAACGATTTCCGAACTGTTTTGGTCTGTTAGAGGGTATAAAAATACCACGATGATGGTATGCAAAATGACGTTCATGTGGTATTGTGGCATGGGTAGAAAGTGCCTAACTTTGCACCACAAACAAATAGAAATAAATAACCCATTAAAATGATACGAAAATGGCAACAAAAAAATTACATTTTGAGACTTTGCAACTCCATGTAGGTCAAGAGCAACCGGACTCCGCAACAGATGCACGTGCAGTACCAATTTATCAAACGACCTCATATGTATTCCGCAATTCGCAACATGCCGCCGATCGATTCGGCCTTCGTGATGCCGGTAATATTTATGGTCGTCTGACGAATTCTACCGAAGGGGTATTTGAAGATCGTGTAGCTGCATTGGAAAGCGGTGTAGGCGGTTTGGCTGTTGCCTCGGGTGCTGCAGCTGTAACATATGCCATTGAGAACATCGCCAACGAAGGTGATCATGTGGTGGCTGCCAAAACAATTTATGGCGGTACGTATAATTTATTGGCACATACATTGAAACGTTTCGGAATCCAAACCACTTTTGTCGATCCTGATGATTTGCAGGCCTTTGAAAAGTCCATACGTCCTAATACTAAACTGATTTATATTGAAACGCTGGGTAATCCAAACTCAAATATCATTAACATTGAGGCTACTGCGGAGATTGCTCATCGTTATGGTCTTCCTTTGGTAATTGACAATACTTTCGGAACTCCTTATTTGATACGTCCCATTGAGCACGGAGCTGATGTGGTGGTACATTCTGCAACGAAATTTATTGGTGGACATGGCAGTAGTCTGGGAGGTGTCATTGTGGATGGTGGCACTTTTGATTGGAAAAACAGTAAGAAATTTCCTCAATTCACGGAGCCTGATCCCAGTTATCACGGCCTGAAATTTGCTGATGTACCCGCACCGTTTGTTACGCGTATCCGTGCACTTCTTCTTCGCGACACGGGGGCTACACTGTCACCTTTCAATGCATGGATTTTGTTGCAAGGACTCGAAACGCTCTCCCTACGGGTAGAACGCCATGTGCAAAATGCTTTGAAAGTTGTGGAATATTTAAAGGGTAATCCTCAGGTGGAGGCTGTTCATCATCCCTCTTTGCCGGAACATCCCAATCACGAATTATACAAACGTTACTTTCCGAATGGGGCCGGTTCTATTTTTACTTTTGAAATCAAAGGTGATGAAAAGAAGGCTCAGGCTTGGATAGATCACCTCAAAATATTTTCTCTCTTGGCCAATGTGGCTGATGTAAAGAGCCTCGTGATCCATCCTGCTTCCACTACCCATTCTCAACTTTCTACCGAAGAACTTGAGGAACAGGGCATTCTCCGCAATACCATTCGCCTGAGTATCGGTACGGAACACATTGACGACATTATAGACGATTTGCAGCAGGCTTTTGATGCCGTCAAATAAAGAAATTTTCAAATAAAATTAACCCTCAAAAATAATTCATCATGTCTAAGATTGCAAAACAACTTACCGAACTGATCGGTAACACTCCATTAATGGAGTTGACTTCTTTTGAGAAACAGAAAAAATTGGCTGCACAGATTATTGTGAAGTTGGAATACTTTAATCCTGCCGGCAGCGTGAAAGATCGTGTCGCTTATGCCATGATACGCGATGCCGAGAAACGGGGTATCTTGAAACCAGGTGCTACGATTATAGAACCAACCAGTGGAAACACGGGCGTCGGCTTGGCTTTCGTTTCCGCCGTAAAAGGTTATCATCTCATACTTACCATGCCGGACAGCATGAGTATCGAACGCCGCAATCTGGTAAAGGCTTATGGTGCCCGCGTGGAGCTTACTCCCGGTGCTGACGGCATGAAGGGCGCGATTGACAAGGCTAATCAGCTGCGTGACGAGATTCAAGGTTCCGTCATTTTACAGCAGTTTGAAAATCCTTCGAATCCTGAAATTCATTATGAAACGACCGGAGAAGAAATCTGGCGTGATACCGATGGTGAAGTCGATATTTTTGTGGCCGGTGTGGGTACCGGCGGTACGGTGAGTGGTACCGGGCGCAAACTGAAGGAGAAGAACCCTAATGTGAAAATTGTGGCTGTGGAACCGGCTTCTTCTCCTATGTTGACAAAAGGGGTAAGCGGTCCGCACAAAATTCAAGGAATAGGGGCCAATTTTGTACCTAAAATTTATGATAAAAACGTTGTAGATGAGGTTTTGGGCATTGAAAATGATGATGCCATTCGTGCGAGTCGGGAATTGGCCAGTACGGAAGGTTTGCTCGTCGGGATTTCTTCGGGTGCAGCTCTTTATGCGGCCCAATTGCTCGCTCAGCGTCCTGAAAATAAAGGCAAGAAAATTGTTGCCCTGCTTCCAGATACTGGTGAGCGTTATTTGACGACGGTACTTTATGCCTTTGATGAATATCCTCTATAATTAGTGTGTATTTTTGTCAATCTAAGGGAGGTCTGCCTGTCATTTTTTTTGATAGACGGACTTTTTTTTTACTTCCAGTTGATTTTGAATGAAAAATCGTAATTTTGTAACGAGCTATGTTGTTTATATTAGCAGACAATCAGGATATAAGCCGTATTGGATTGGAAACGGTTTGTAAAAAGCTACCCGAAGCGGAGATCAGATTCGTTTCGGGAAAGACTGAATTGGTCGCGATTCTTCAACATGTTGGTGAGGTTGTTGTAGTTTTGGATTATGCCTTGTTTGATTTTGAGGATATCAATGCTGTCAGAGTGACTCATTTGCGCTTTCCTCAAGTTCAATGGATACTGTTCAGTGATGAATTGGCAGACGATTTTTTGCGCCAGATTGTGGCCGAGGGTGGTAGTTTTAGTATTGTGAGTAAAAATAGCAGTATAAACGAGATTCAGGAAGCACTGCGACGGGCTATCCGTCACGAACGTTATCTTTGTCGCCTTACAACGGAACAATTGCTGTCTTTATCTAGTCGTGATGTTTCGAATTCGATGGCTCTTACAAAAACAGAAATAGAAATTTTGAAAGGCATTGCGGCTGGGAAAACTACCAAGGAAATTGCAGCTGAACGTTGTTCTAGCTTTCATACAGTGAACACACATCGTAAAAATATTTTCCGAAAACTGGATGTGAATACCGCTTACGAGGCTACGAAATATGCGTTGCGAGCCGGATTGATGGATGCATCCGATTATTATATCTGATGTTGAAAGAAGAAATAGGTTGAATATTTGTTGGCAGCGAGAAGAAAATTTGGTGCGAAATAGACTGGAATACAGTTGTTTGATTGTTTCTTGAGAAATATTAAAAGCGGCGAACTCGAAAGAGCCCGCCGCACCGTTTTTGGAAAAGAAAAGGGCAACACTTTTGTGGAACAGTGCTGCCCTGTTCTGCTAATGTTTCCAGAATTTGGAAGTGATGTCTAGTTTTTCTCCTGACGGAAGTATTTTATAAAGGTGCTGGTTTGTAGTGCGCGATTTCAAACTTCCGTCTTCTTCTTGATAGGCGCCAATTTTTATGTAATCGAAATTTGAAAATTCTATTTCAGGAGAAACCTTGTTGCGTCCGGAATACCATCCTATTTTTAGATTAGGATAATGGATGCGGATGAAAAAGGCTAAATGGTTTACGGCCGCAGGTTCTGCGTCGCCTCCCATGAAGCAAAAACAGGTGATGGCATTCACGTAAGGACTTAATAGCGTTTGGAGACTTTTTTCTTCGAGTGGCGTTCCTGTGTCATCCCAAAGATGGGGGCTGTGACAACCCTTGCAGTGGTTAGGGCAATTTGAAAGGTTCACAGCCAGGGTGGTCTCTTCTGGAATTTCCTGAAAAACGATGTCGAAGTTGTAAAATTTAAGCATGGATTTCCGATTCTCTTGTTTTTTCTTCCCTCAGATTTTCAACCGGAGCATAAAAACGGCGTGCGGCTTCCAGTTGACGTGGCATGGAAAAGTTGCTGATGCGTTTCATGTATCCGATGACGCGCGTCAAGTAATCCACATGGGTACTGTGGCAGTGTGGACAAGCCTTTAGATATCGTTTGTCAATGTGACCGCAGTCGTTGCAGATGGTATTGGGGATGTTGAAAGTGAAGTAATTGCAACCTTCTTGAGCTGCAACGCGGAGCATTTGACGATATTGAGCCTGACTGAGATGTTCGGCCAGATTGGCATGGAGGGCAGAACCTCCTGTAAGGTGCTCAATGTATTTTTTACCATGAAGGCGAAATTTGTCAAGCAGATTGAGTGAATCGTCTTCAACAACATAAAAGTAACTGTTATAACAGTCGCGTGTCACTTTGTAGCCATCCTCACGATCCCATTTGGCGTGTTTCACTCCGACGTTTTCAGCCGGGATCATTTCGCAGTTGAAAAGCACGTCCTTTGTGCGATATTTCTTGTTGTAGGTTTCAATAAGTCCCAGTACTTGCTGTACAAAATTTACATATTGCGGATTATCGTTAATGGCAATGCCCAGGAATTCGGCAGCTTCCACAAGGCCGTTCACGCCGATCGTGAGATATTGCCTTTGGATATTGATGTATCCCGTGTCAAAGAGTGGTAACATCCCTTTTTCGGACAGTTCCTTAAGATTCTCGTTGTAGGACAGCTGTACTTTGTGAACGAGGTCGACAATTCGTTCCAAAAAGGCAAGATAAGGCTCCTTTTGTTGTGCTGCTTCCTGAATGCAACGGTTCAGGTTGATCGTGAGTACGCTTTTGGATCCGGTAGATACGCCGCCGGCACCGAGGGTGTAACTAAAACCATTGTCTTGAATTTCATTGCGCAGGCGGCAACAACTGCTTAGGGAATCGGCGTTGTCACTCATATAAGTAAAGAAGGAGTGGCCTTCGGCGTACATTTGTGCGGTCCAATCGCCGTATTCAAGGTCTTTCGTGTCTCCGTTTTCCGTGAGTAGAGCCATGGTTTCTACGGGGAAAGTGAGTACAGCTTTCGTCCTTTCTTGATTGAACCATTTCATGAAGCGTTTTTGCAACCAGTTGAGCGAGTTCCAGTCGGGGCGGGTGCCGTCGGGAAAGAAGAATTGACCAAAGAGGCTGTCGAAATAGTAGTGGTCGTAGTAGGAAATGTTCCAGAAAACGGCTTGAAAGTTTCTGGCACCGGTAGGCTGGTTGATCGAGTATACGATTTGCTCGAAACAATCTGTGATCACTTTGTCTAGTGTTCGTTTTTTGAGGGAGAGGTCCACAATGTCTTCTGCGTGCAGGTAATAATCTTTCCCAAATTCTTTCTGAATGAAATAGTTGAGATACATTAGGAATTCAGGAGTAGCACAGGCTCCGCTTAACATACTGGAAACAATGAAGACCATATTGATGAATCCGCCGCAGAAGGATTTCAGATTGGTAGGAGCCGTCGAGTTGCCACCAATGGAAACGGTGCCTTCAAGTAGCCAGGGATACATGGTGATACTGGCGCAGTAATTGGCCAAATTGGTTTCATCATTCTTGTAAATAAAGTGGTTATTAAGCAGCAGCAGATATTTGTCAGAGAGCTCCTTCCCATACATTTTCTTGATGCGGTCGGTGAGCAAGCGGCGGTTCAGACGAATGAAACTCTTTTTGGGCAGTTCTCCGATCAACGTGGCAATATTCTTTTTTTCCACGTTGGCATTGGCGTCGAACTTGCTGCCCGTAGCAGGATTGGTCGCAGCGCAATAGTCGATGAGAAACTGCAAATAGTCTCGTATTTCCCGGTCTTCGGTATGCTTCTGCCGATAGAGCATAAACGATTTTGCAACTTTAAAATAGTGTTCTGCCATCAGGGAAATTTCTACCTGATTTTGTATTTCTTCTACGGACATGTCGTTCTGGATCATAACACGTGCCAGAATCGATGTCAGGTCTTCTTCCGCAGCATAACTGCCTACCGATAGAAAAGCTTTGCGGATGGCGTTCTTGATTTTTTCGATGGAAAACATTTCTCGTTTCCCGTCTCGTTTGTAAATGAAAATGCTTGCACTCATGAGTATGTCCTTTTTAGTTTTTCCTCGAAACAAATGGAGCAATTTGGAAAGTAAAAAATGAAAAAAGGTACATGAATGCAGGTTGCTGCGTCAGGTCTACTTTCTCGCTTTTCTCCCGAAAGCTCCGTTAAGTGAATCAACGTGGCAGGTCTTCTGACTTGTTCCGAGGCGCTGCGCCTTCCCAACTTTTCAACGGAGTCAGTGGCTTTTTGCAACGTCCATAAAAGAACTTACAGCTACGGGGATAGTTCCGGATTTTCACCGGATTCCCTTTTCATCTTGCAAGATTGGTTGACAACTTGCGAGAACCATCGTATCTCGTGCAAAGATAACAATGTCTTTCAAATCAGACAACTTTTTTATAAAAAGAATAGGGATAGTTTTCCACTTATTTTTTTAATTCCTTGATTGTAAGTGTAATAATTTTTTGATTAAGATGTGAAGTTTTCCGTTTTTGAATAGCGAACTTCTGGATGACTTTGCCTATTTCGAAATTTTATGCAGGGTGACAAAGTCGTAAGGGCGCTCGTTTTGTTCATCTGCTTCATGGTGTTCACGTGCCGTTTCTTTCCAGTCTTCGCGTTTGAGCTCGGGAAAAAACGTATCGGCTTCTTGTGGCATATCGTCCACTTCGGTTAGAAAAAGTTGGCCGGCTAAAGGCAGGGCGTCGCGATAAACGGAATGTCCCCCGATGATGAAGATTTCTTCGTCAGGTGAACAGTGGTTGAGTGCGTCGTGTAGAGATGAAAAGACTTCGGTGGCTGTCCAACAAATGTTGTGTTTGGTTAATACAATGTTACGACGGTTGGGGAGGGCACCTTTAGGTAGAGATTCAAAGGTGCGACGGCCCATGAGTACAGTGTGGCCTGTGGTGAGTTCTTTGAAATGCTTCAGGTCACCGCGGAGGTGATAGAGCAGGTGGTTGTTGTGACCGATGGCGCCGTTGCGGGCGATGCAGACAATGATGTTGATTTTAGCCATTATGTGTAAGGATTGTTTATACGGAGACCTGTCCGGAAATGTGTGGCCACGGATTGTAGTTTTCTAATTCGAAGTCTTCGTATTTGAAGTCAAAAATGCTCTGCACGTCGGGATTGATTTTCATTGTAGGAAGAGGACGGGGGGTGCGGGTAAGTTGTAGTTTGACTTGCTCTAAATGATTGAGGTAAATGTGGGCATCACCCAGCGTATGGACGAAGTCGCCTGCCCGAAGTCCTGTTACCTGTGCCATCATTTGCAGCAGGAGGGCGTAACTGGCGATGTTGAAGGGGACACCGAGGAAGGTGTCACAGCTGCGCTGGTACATTTGCAAACTTAGTCGTTCATTGGCTACGTAAAACTGGAAAAACATATGGCAGGGAGGCAGGTTCATGTTATCTAAATCACCTACATTCCAGGCATTCACAATGATACGTCGTGAAGAAGGATTATTTTTGATGTCGTCTACGGCCTGCTGAATCTGGTCAATGGTGCCACCTTTGTAGTCTGGCCATGACCTCCATTGGTATCCGTAGATATGTCCTAAATTGCCATCAGGATCGGCCCATTCATTCCAAATTTTGACGCCGTGTTCTTGCAGGTAATGCACGTTGGTGTCCCCTTGCAAAAACCACAACAATTCATGGATAATGGATTTGAGATGCAGTTTCTTCGTTGTAAGAAGTGGAAAACCGTTTTCTAGATTGAAGCGCATCTGATGACCGAAGACGCTGAGTGTGCCCGTTCCGGTACGATCCTCTTTAAGAGTTCCCTCTGACAAAATGCGGCGACAAAGGTCTAAATATTGTTTCATTTTTTTGATTTATCGTTGTTTCGCTCGCGCAGATGACGACGTGCATTTGTAAATTCAGAGGAACCGTAACAGAAGAGCAGGATGCCGATGGCGATGCAGATTTTAATGTGGAAGAGCAGGCTCACTACGAAAACACCGATCCCAAGGCCCATGTGTAAAATGGCGCGGTCTTTGTTTTTTTCCAACATACGTTTGGTCTGCTCTGGATAGCCGCCGATGGGCATGGGACCGTTTTGATAAATGATGGTGGGAGCGGGTTCTTCTTCCCTCTTTCTCCTTCGGCTTCTTCTGACAATGAGATAAATCACCAGAATAAAAAATCCTAAAGGAACGAGAAAAATGAGAGAAATTAGAAATAAATTAAGTAGGATGAAAGTCCCTCCACCCATGTCAAAAAATTTGAAAGGGTTCGTTGTCAGGTCAATTTTTGTTGTCGGTAGATGGGTCATCGTTGTAGTTGTGACCGTGTCTGCCGAATTGACTGCGGAGTCGGTGGTGTCGGATACGGCAGTAATGGCAGAGGAGTGGTGAGCAAGGGTCTTTTCTGCGCAGACGTTCTGTAAAAAAGAGAAAGCGACTGCGAGTAGGAGCAGGATGTGGGTGACTTTTATCATCTTTTATTTTTTCATGCTAGTATAGGGCAAAATTAATCCTTTTTCTTGAATAATCTGAGGCTATTTTGTACTTTTGTAAACAAGTAAACAAAAAACGATGAAACTACCTGAAGCTTTTGTAGCGGAGATGACTCAATTAATAGGTGAAGAAGATTATTTACATTTTGTTTCTTCCTTGGAAAAAGTGCCTCAAGTAGCATTTCGCCCGAATGTGCTTAAGAATATTCATGCAGCAACCGGTTTAAAAGCAGTGCCGTGGTCTTCTGTGGGGTGCTATTTGACGAGTCGGCCGGCCTTTACGTTTGATCCGTTGTTTCATGCCGGAGCATATTATGTTCAGGAGCCTTCGTCGATGTTTGTGGAACAGGCCTTTAAGGTTTGTGGTGAAGCTCATCGCGTGCTTGATCTCTGTGCTTCCCCCGGAGGAAAATCTACCTTACTGCGTTCTCTGCTACCGTCTGGAAGTGTCTTGGTCTGTAACGAACCTCAGAAGGTGCGAGCTCAAGTACTTTTGGAGAATATGTTGAAATGGGGACATCCGGAAGTGGTGGTGACAAATAATTATCCAAGTGATTTTGGTTTGGTGAAAGGTTTTTTTGATGTCATTGCTGTAGATGCTCCGTGTTCCGGCGAAGGAATGTTCCGTAAGGATAATCCTGCATTGGATGAGTGGAATTTGCAGAATGTGACAACTTGTGCACAACGTCAACAGGATATTGTGAAAGAAGTTTGGCCGGCACTGCGTGAAGGTGGTTATCTGATATACAGTACGTGTACCTACAATTTGGAAGAGGACGAACGCAACGTCAAGTATTTTTGCGAAACATTGGGTGCTGAATCAGTGCAAATCCCTGTTATGGAGGATTGGCAAGTGACCGGTAATTTGTTATCTGAACATGATTTCCCGGTCTATCGTTTTATGCCCCACCGCACGAAGGGTGAAGGTTTTTTCTTGGCATTATTGCGCAAAAACAAATCGGAAGATGGCCGTGCCTTACAAGAAAAGTCCATGAAAAATTCCAAAAAAGCGGACGTGAAGTTTTTATCGTTTTCACAAAGTTGCCTGAAGGACTGGCTTCACCATCCTGCAAATTTTGTAATGATGGAAAAAGATAATATGGTATTTGCTCTTGAAAAGTCAGTGGTTGAAGTGGTGAACTTGATGGGAAATCATTTCCATATATTGTCTGCTGGCATTCCGCTGGCTGTTTGCAAGGGAAATAAATTTCAACCTCATCAGGCCTTGGCTCTGACTACAGCCTTGCGCCGGGAGGCCTTTGCGGAAGTTGATGTTGATCGTAATGTTGCATTGCAGTATTTTCGCCGCATGTCTCTCACGTTGCCTGTAAATATACCCCGCGGCTACGTCTTGCTTACGTTTTTAGGGGTCCCTTTGGGATTTGTGAATAATTTGGGAACACATGCCAACAACCTCTATCCTCAAAACTGGAAAATTCGCAGCGGATATACACCTGACGATGAGTTTTGCTTTTTGGATATTTAAAAAACCGAGACAAACACACTTGGAGCCCGTCTCGGTTTGAAATTATAAATAATAGATTTTTAATTTTTTTGACCGTACATCTTTTCGTAGTAGGTTTGATAGTCGCTTTTTGTAACGGCTTCTACCCAACTATAGTTGTCCAGATACCAACGAATGGTTTTGACAATGCCCTTGTTGAATGGAGTCTCGGGTAACCATCCTAAATCATGATGAATTTTGGCAGGGTCGATACCGTAACGTTGGTCATGCCCCAAACGATCTTTTACGTAAGTGATCAGGTCATTATTAATCCAACTGATTTCTGTCATTCCGTCGGCACCTTTTTGTGGCTCTTTGAGTAATGCACGATAGGTGGGCTCACTCTCCATAAGGTCGTGAATCGTGGCGATGATAAGTTTCACAATGTCAATATTCGCCATCTCGTTATGTCCGCCTACATTATAAATGCTGCCGTCGGCGCCGTCGCGAATCACTGTTTCTATAGCCTTACAGTGGTCTTCCACATAAAGCCAGTCACGAATGTTAAGACCTTGACCATAAACAGGCAATTTCTTGTGCTCGAGAATGTTGTTGATAACGAGTGGAATTAGTTTTTCCGGAAATTGATAGGGACCGTAATTATTGGAGCAGCGGGTGATGCTTACAGGCATTTTGAAGGTATCGCGATAGGCGACGACAACCATGTCTGCGCTGGCTTTTGAGGCACTATAAGGACTGTGCGGACTCAAAGGAGTATTTTCAGTGAAAAAGCCTTCGTTCCCAAGACTTCCGTAAACTTCATCTGTTGAGACCTGATGAAAGCGTACACCGTTTTGCCACATGGGGTATCCTTGTGCATCACGTCCGGTAGTCCAAGATGCCCGTGCAGCTTCGAGCAGAGTTTGTGTGCCCAGAATATTTGTTTGCAAAAACAATTGCGGGTCTTCAATGCTGCGATCTACGTGGCTCTCTGCGGCAAAGTTGACCACGACATCAAAACGAAATTTTTCAAACAATTGACTCACTAAAGCCAGATCACCAATGTCACCTTTGTAAAAAGTGCAACGCTCATTGTCAATATTCTTGTGAATGGTTCCCAAATACCCTGCATATGTAAGGGCATCGAGAACAACAATTTTTACGTCGTCGAAGTTTTTCAACAGATATTTAATGTAATTGGAACCGATAAATCCGGCAGCTCCTGTCACCAAATATGTTTTCATCTTTTTGTAGTTGTGTTTCTTTTTGCAAAGATACTTTGTTTTTTTAAAGAATCACTTAGAAAAGATACTTTTTTGTGACTGCCGCAAAATAGATTTTGTATTTATTTCCTTGAAGTACCCAATAAATAGAACTTTGAGTGAGTCTCCTGTAATAAAAGCTTTTGCGTAATGTTTGTGTTTACTTATCCGTTGGCGGAATTAAAAACATCATTTAAAAATTTGTACAGATTATCAAACTGTCGGATTTCAAGAAACAAATCCCCAACTTGATATTCCAAACTCAAGTATAGATATTGACACCTTCAAGCTCATAAATAAATTTTTTGCTGCCCAACGATAAAACCGAGGCTTTACGCGGTTGCAGAAATGTGCGATTTTTCGAAAAAAACGGGCAAAAAATGCATGTTAAATTCAATGCAAATGCACAACTTGATTCAAAACAGGTGCTTTTTGACGGTTTCGTCCACGAACGATTTGCATTTTTATCAAATAAGGGCGAAAATGGCCAAAAAGTGCAGACCCACAAGGATCTGTTTAATATGCACATTAACAGCAGATTAAATAATTTACTGGCCTCCTGTTTACAAAATTTAACGCGCTACGTGTCACTGGCGTCACTGTGGCGTCACTACTGTAAATTATTCTCCCATAAAGAGTTAAGCACCAAAAGTGACACGTGACACGTGTTTTCAAAAATTCTTATGGGGCGTGTATCGTCCTAAAAATACTTGACTCAAATATTAATAATTCTGATAGATGTTGACTATAAACAACTGTTTCATTTTCCCTTCTTATAAAATCCTGTGATACCTTGACTTTTACAAATTGTCATTAGTGGGTAAAGTAATATTCGGATTAACAACATCTA
>Ga0183100_1000613_pt1 | contig 25167 bp, 22 predicted proteins | sample Biomet2_FD_127789 | JGI IMG/M metagenome (GOLD analysis project Ga0183100, IMG submission 127789) | Microbial communities from bioreactor (seeded with anoxic lake sediment) at LBNL, California, USA - Biofuel metagenome 2 | ecosystem: Engineered > Bioreactor > Anaerobic > Unclassified ...
ACAGTCAGCACGGCGACGGCTGATGGCAAAACAATTACGGTCGGCTTCTCGCAGGTGGGTGCGGAGTCAGACTGGAGAACGGCAAACACTGCATCCATGAAGGGCACATTCGGCACAGGCAGCGGGTATAGCCTTGTGTTCGACGATGCACAGCAAAAACAGGAAAATCAGATCACCGCAATTCGCAATTTTATTCAGCAGGAAGTCAATTACATCGTTCTGGCACCTGTTACCGAAACAGGCTGGGACACCGTGCTGAAAGAAGCGAAAGATGCTAAGATTCCGGTTATTATCGTAGACCGTATGGTAAAAGTTTCCGACGAGAGCCTTTACACCGCATGGGTCGGCTCCAACTTTAAGCTGGAAGGCCAAAAAGCGGCTGCCTGGCTAAAAAGTTTTGTCACTGCCAAAGGTCTGAAGGATTCCGACCTGCACATAGTTGACATTCAGGGTACCATCGGCGCTTCCGCTCAAATCGGACGCACGGAGGGTTTGGAAGAGGCAGCCAAGGCAAATGGCTGGGACCTCATGGCGAAAGAATCCGGCGAGTTCACTCAGGCCAAAGGTCAGGAAGTTATGGAGTCTTTCATCAAACAGTACCCGAAGCTCAACGTAGTTTACTGCGAGAACGATAACGAAGCGTTCGGTGCCATTGACGCTCTGACCGCCGCCGGTAAAACAGTAGGCCCCGACATCAAGAACGGCCAGGTCATGGTCATGTCGTTCGACTGCACAAAAGCCGGCCTTACAGACACACTGAGTGGGAAGATCACGCTGGACACAGAGTGCAACCCGCTTCATGGCCCCCGTGTACTTAAGATTATAGACGCCCTCAAATCCGGCAGCACAGTAGACAAGAAAGCTTATGTCGACGAAGAAATGTTCAGCGCCGACCCAACAGTTGCCAAAGTTACTGTTAGCAGTCAGGATTTCAACGTAACCAAACTGACACAGGAAGTTCTCAGCAAGAGAGCATATTAATCAGCTCCAAACCGGAGGGACGCCATCAACGCAGGTAAAGCAGCTGAAGAAAATCCCACTGTTCCCCGGAAGAACAGAATGGAAGAATGGTGTGATACTGCAGACGTTTTTAAACAGTATCACGCCATTCCTTTTTTATCAGCAGGTGCGTTGTATGCCAGAATCAGACAACAAACAAAGGCAGGTGCACAGAATGAGTGACGGTTTGTTATTATCCATGAGGGGAATCAATAAGACTTTCCCGGGCGTGCGGGCCCTCTCAAATGTGGACTTTTCCCTGCGTGGGGGAGAAATTCACGCATTAATGGGCGAAAACGGCGCGGGAAAGTCGACGCTCATCAAGGTCTTAACAGGTGTTTATGGGTTGGAAAGTGGAGAGATCAGGATGGACAGCATTGGCCATCCCATTGTCAATCGTTCTCCGCAGGAAGCGCAGGCCAACGGCATTAGCACAGTATATCAGGAAGTAAATCTTTGCCCGAACCTGACGGTTGCGGAAAATCTGTTCATTGGACGCCAGCCGAAAAAGTGTGGTCTTATTGACTGGAAAACCATCAACCAGAAATCTGCGAATATTCTTAAAAACCTCGACATCAGCGCGGAACCGAAAAAACCGCTGGGCGATTGTTCGCTGGCCATTCAGCAGATGATCGCCATCGCGCGTGCGGTTGATATGCAGTGCCGCGTACTCATACTGGACGAACCGACTTCATCCCTGGACGATGAAGAGGTGGCAAAGCTGTTCACCCTCATGAAAAAACTTCGGGACGAAGGTGTCGGCATTATTTTTGTCACACATTTTCTGGAACAGGTCTACGAGGTGTGTGACCGCATTACCGTGCTGCGCAACGGTGAACTGGTGGGCGAATATGAAATAGAAACCCTGCCGCGAGTAAAACTCGTGGCCAAAATGCTTGGCAAGGATTTCGACGATCTCGCCGATATCAAGAGCGGACGACAAGGCTCGGAGAAACCCGCGGAACGTGTCATCGAGGCACGGGGTCTGACCCACGCGGGTACCATCAAGCCCTTCAACCTGACCATCAACAAAGGCGAAGTCATCGGTCTAACAGGTCTTCTCGGCTCTGGCCGTTCCGAACTGGTGCGTACCATTTACGGGGCTGACCGGCCCACGGGAGGAACACTGAAGGTGAAAGGCAAGGCGGTTACTATCACAAAACCGCTGGACGCCATGAAAAACGGCATGGCCTATCTGCCGGAAGACAGAAAAAAAGATGGAATCATCTCAGATCTTTCCGTGAAGGAAAATATCATCCTCGCCCTACAGGCAAAGCGGGGGTTGTTCCACCTAATGAGCCGAAAAGAAATGGACGAGGCGGCTGACCGGTTCATCGACCTGCTGGAGATCAAAACGCCGGACCGTGAAAAGCCTGTTGGCAGTCTTTCCGGAGGAAATCAGCAGAAGGTTATCCTCGGCCGTTGGCTGCTGACTAACCCGGATTATTTGATTCTTGACGAACCGACGCGCGGTATTGACATCGGCACCAAGATGGAAATTCAAAAGTTGGTGCTGAAAATGGCAGACGAAGGCAAGACGATTACCTTCATTTCGTCCGAAATAGATGAGATGCTGCGTACCTGCTCGCACATCGCGGTGTTGCGCGACGGTAAAATGGTAGGCGAGTTGACTGGCGAAGAACTTACACAGGCGTATATTATGCAAACCATCGCCGGGAACCATCCCGGCAAGGCCGCCGTTGAAACGGCCGATGAGGAAGGAGGCGCAAACGTATGAATACAAAGACAGGGCTCGATTGGAAAAAGTTAGCACATTCACGCTTTCTTATGCCGATTGTATGTCTTTTACTGGTACTTCTTGTCAATGTAATTCAAACTCCGAATTTCTTTGCAATATCTATTAACAACGGGGTACTGTACGGATATTTGATCGACATTATCAACCGCGCCTCGGAACTTGTCATCCTTGCGGTGGGCATGACGCTGGTAACGGCGGCCTCCGGCGGCCAGGATATTAGTGTGGGCGCAGTAATGGCTGTGGCGGCTGGCATCTGCTGCCAAATACTTTCCGGCGGTGCAGTAAGTACAAATCAGCTAATGGCCCCCATGTTCATTGCAATTCTCGCGGCGCTGGCCGCGTCTGCACTCTGTGGTGCCTTTAACGGATTCCTCGTCTCCGTGCTGGGCATTCAGCCCATGGTCGCCACCCTCATTCTTTTTACGGCGGGCCGCGGCATTGCCCAACTGGTAACCAAAGGACAGATTACTTATGTGCGTGTCGATTCCTACAAGGTAATGGGCGGTTACATTGACGCATGCCTTATACCGACGCCAGTTTTCATCGCCATCGGTGTAGTAATCGTGGTTAACCTGATTTTGAAAAAGACGGCGCTCGGCCTGTACATAGAGAGCGTGGGCATTAACGGGTCGGCTTCGCGCATGGTGGGTCTGAACAGCACCCGCATCAAATTTTTGGCTTATGTGATTCTCGGGCTGCTCTCCGGCGTAGCGGGCGTGGTCGCTTCCAGTCGAATTTATTCGGCTGACGCGAATAATATCGGACTCAACCTTGAAATGGACGCTATCCTTGCGGTAGCGCTCGGCGGAAACAGCCTTGGCGGCGGCAAGTTCAACCTGATGGGTTCCGTTATTGGTGCCTACACCATTCAGGCACTGACGACGACGCTCTATGCCATGAAGGTATCGGCGGATCAGCTTCCGGTCTACAAAGCAATTGTTGTCATCATCATCGTAGTCCTTCAAAGCCCAACTTTCCAGAAAAAGGTTAGGACTATACGCCATGGAAAGGCGGTGGCTGTCAATGCTGGATAAATTAACGCAGATGAAAAAGGAAAAAAAGTTGAGCGCGGTCGCTTTTCTTCTCATGATTACGATTCTGCTTTTCGTTGTGATGTATTCCATCGGCATGTTTGTATTTTCAAGCAAAGGCTTTGCAAAGCCGCAGATGTTTATGAATCTGTTCATTTCCAACGCGGGATTGATCGTCATAGGCTGTGGAATGACCATTGTGATGATCACCGGCGGGATTGATATTTCCGTCGGTTCTGTGACGGCACTGGTGTGTATGGTAGCGGCGGATTTAATGGAAAACAAGGGCATGAATGGCACCATGGCGTTGCTTTCCGCGCTGCTCATTGGACTTGCATTTGGCGTGGTACAGGGTTACCTGATTGCGTACCTTAACATTCAGCCGTTTATCGTCACGCTGGCGGGACTGTTCTTCGGGCGGGGCATGACGGCCGTAGTCAGCACGCAGATGATTGCGGTGAAAAACCCGCAGTTTCTGCAATGGGCCAACGCAAAATTCAACCTGCCCTTCGGGTATACGAATAAGAATGGCGCATTTATTCCCGCTTACATTTATCCAACAGTCATTGTCGCACTCATTGTCGTGGTTATCATCTCCGTCATGCTACGGCGTTCCAATTTTGGTCGTGAGCTATACGCCATTGGCGGCAACCAACAAAGCGCCCTCATGATGGGTTTGAATGTACGCAAGGTAAAAATGCTGGCCTATGTTCTGGACGGACTGCTGGCCGGGCTCGGCGGATTTCTGTTCTTCCTGAACAGCTGCGCAGGATTTGTGGAGCAGGCAAAGGGACTTGAAATGGATGCCATTTCCGCTGCAGTCATCGGCGGCACGCTGCTTTCCGGCGGCGTTGGCACTGTGGTTGGAACCCTGTTCGGTGTGCTCATCAAAGGTACCATTGGGAGCCTGATTACCACACAGGGCACACTTTCCAGCTGGTGGGTCAGAATCGTTCTCTCCGCACTGCTCTGCTTCTTCATCGTTCTTCAGGCCATCATCGCCGGAGTGGGCGGGAAAAAGCTCAAAAATTAATTGTCAGTATATCAGTATAATTGATTATATGAATCCCAATTATGCAAACAGATTACCAAGGACCTGTTAGTGTAAGGGAATTGCTTGAAACCAAACGTGCGCCATATCTCAAATGGCACCCGTTTGGTTTTTTTATGATTTCGCACGTAAATCAACGATCAGCTTTTATTTGCTGCATTGAATAAAAGCTGACTCCGGTACTGTGTTTTGCTATCCTTATTGGCTTATAATCGAGAGTTTGAGCAAGTCTGAGATGAAGGCATGAATCAAGGCAACAAGAAGAAACGGAATGAAAACGATAAGCATGGATATCTCATAAAGTAAGTTACTTCTCGGATCAGGTTTTCCACTAAGACGACCCTTTAATGAACTCAGCACTATCCCAAAAGTGTTGCCAATCATAATCATTCGGATGGCGCCCAAAATTCCTTTTGCCTTTGCTTCACCATACGTATCAACCAAACGTTTCCACGCTTCCATCGAAGGATTTGCTCTACTATCTGCATAGTGTTGAACAAACAGAATTGCGGTTATCTCGTCGTCCGGAACAGTGTCCAAACTGTGCACAAGCAGATTCTGAATTTCCTCACTGCTCATGCCGGCTTCAAGAGCCATTTTTGTGTGGCCATATGAACATAGTGGGCACTGATTAACTTCGGTTACCGCAAGCATGATTCTTTCCACGAATTGAGTGGTTATGATGCCAACTTTTTTTGCGTGCGACATATATTTGACTGTGCGTAGTCCTAAATACAGAATTCGATAAAACTCTGGTAATGAATAAAGCTTTCTTCCATATTTTTTTTGCACCTTTTCACATCCTTATCAATAATTTCTTGCAGAATAGGCCTTGCAGTCTGGAATTCTTCAGTAATGACTCTAAACCCTCTTATTAGTAGTCATACTGTTAAATATATCATATGGAAAAATTACTGTCAGTGATTTGGTTACAAAGAACGTCTACATCAGCTTGTGCCGCTGTCATTTTACTTCGCAGTTCAGAAGACTCTCTAAACTCTGCATAAGAGCAGTTCCTATTGAAAGAAGACTTGGGTAAAAGGAAAAGGGATACCGTGCCGGCATGCCAAAAGCAAAGACAATCTATGCTCTGGCTGCAGACGGTATCCCCATGTTGTGTTCCGGGATTGCAACGTTATTTGTGTACCTGATGCTGTCTTGTTGACGAAAGAAGATCACAACGATGGCTTATTGCAAAATCTTTTGAAGACAGGAATGCAATCAATAGGCGCCTCGCATTGGATTGTCTGGCCGCCCTGATACGTTTTCCCATCGGGAGTGTATTCCCATGTGCCGGCTGGCAGATAGACGCCTCTTGAATATTGGTCTGCATATAATACGGGGGCAACAAGATACTCCGGGCCGAACATATACTGATCCTTGATTTCCCAGCATTTTTTGTCCTGCGGGAACTCATAGAACATGGCCCTCATCAGAGGCGCCCCTGTTTCATGAGCCTCTTTCATAAGGCTGAGGATGTACGGCTTTAAGGAAAAGCGTACATTCAAATACTTTTTCATAATATTGAACGCTTCTTCGCCATAGCTCCACAGTTCATTGGGTTGGCCTGTCGGCATAAAACCGCCGCCAAAATCCTTGTCGGAATAGGCAGGAATATCATGAGGATCTCTGTCGCCATGCATTCTCAGTACCGGGCAGAATACGGCAAATTGGAACCAGCGGATTAGCAGCTGGATAAAAGCCGGGTCTTGCACGTTTCCGCCCATAAATCCGCCGATATCGGCTGTCCACCATGGAATTCCTGCTATCCCCATGTTCAGACCGGCCGCCACTTGGTCACGAAAGGATTCGAACGTGCTGGGGACATCGCCCGACCACACAAGCGCCGCGTATTTCTGGCTTCCAACCCATGCACTGCGCACAAGGTTCACGATATTGGCCTGCTTTTCTTTCACCATACCATCATAAAAACCTTTGGCAAACATCAATGGATAGATATTGCCAACTTTGATGTTTAGGCCAAGATAAGTACGGTAATTGTCAAAGTCGTATACGGCATGCTCTGGAACACCAGTCCTACCACAAGGTATGACATGACTTGCCTACGATATTTTGGTGAGAACACTATATGGTATTGACATCTCCACTTGGTATGCTCTAAACTATTTATGTCTTTCATTGTAAAGACCTCCTCGATATTTTTGTTAGGTTGGCAGACCGTAACTTTAATATATCGGGGAGTTTTATTTTTGTCCATAGCTTAAGCTTTTTACCCACCAGCAAAGCTGGTGGATTTTATTCCAATAATAATGACTCCTCAATCAACATAAGTTGATTGAGGAGTCATTTCTCTGAATTTATGTTATATTGCAATTGTGATTAGCGTGCCATTGGTAGCTTATTACCAGTTACTGAAAAATCGGTAAAATTCACTTGTGTTGTCAATAACTTCATGCTGCGGCTATCCGGTTGGCTGCCACCGATATAAACACGAAACTCACCGGGCTCGAGAACACAGCGACCCTCGTCGTCAATGATGCACATTTGCCTTGCTGTTACATGAAATTGAACTTTGGCTGATTTACCGGCCTCTATGCATATCTTTTTTATTCCTGCAAGCTGCCATTTGGGAACACGGGTACTGGCCTCTTCGTCCTGCAAATAGAGCTGTACGACTTCCTCTGACTTTATACTTCCGGTGTTTGTCACATAAGTATACGCATCAATATCCGAACCGGCTATTATATTTGTTTCGCTGAGTACAGGAACGGAATATTCAAATTTTGTATAGCTTAGGCCATAACCAAACGGATACAAAGCCTCCTGTTTCATATAGCGGTATGTCCTGTTTCCCATGGAATAATCACGGAAATCGGGCAATTCTTCGGAAGTTTTATAGAAAGTAACCGGCAATTTTCCACTGGGGCTGTAGTCCCCAAACAGCATTGAAGCAATTGCCTTCCCTCCCATTGCTCCCGGGTACCATGCCTGAACAATCGCTTGCACATGTTCATCCGCCCAGTTAACCGCTAAAGCACTGCCGGAAAGCAATACCAGAATCACAGGTTTCCCTACCGCAACGACAGCTTCCATCAACTTTTGCTGTTCACCGGGCAAATCGAGGTCCGATTTATCACCGCTAGCGTATGAATTACCGGCATCGCCTTCTTCGCCCTCAATGGTTGCGTTCAGTCCAAGGCACAATACTACAGCGTCAGACTTTTCTGCTGCGGAAACCGCTTCAGCAATACGGTCAGACTTTAATGCAAGCGGTTCGACTCTGTCCTTATACAAATGACATCCTTCTGCGTAATAGACTCTGAGCTCATCCTTTAAATAATCACTGATTCCTTCCAAGACTGTATGGTATCTTGATGAAGTTCCACAGTAATTTCCAACAAGAGCTTCTCTGCTATCTGCATTAGGTCCAATAACCGCAATCGATTTCATCTTGCTTTTATATAATGGAAGTAAATGATCTTTATTTTTCAATAAGACCAAAGACTTTTTGGCTACTTCTAAATTACATTTTCCATGCTCGGCGCAATCGTTTATTTCATATGGTGTATCTGCAAAAGGTACATGCTCCGGATCATCAAACATACCCAGTTTCATGCGAGTGGTCATCAGACGAACTACCGATTCATCTATTGTACTCTCACTGACAAGCCCTTCTTCGTGCGCGATGAGAAGATTGGCAAACATGCTGCCACAATTGGTATCACAAGTATTGTTAACCGCAAGGGCAACGGATTCCGGCGCAGTTTTTGTAACCATATGATTCTCATGAAAGTCCTTTATCGCCCAACAATCTGAGGTAACGTAACCCTTAAATCCCCATTCTTCTCTTAGGATATCTTTCAACAGAGTTTTACTTCCGCAGCAAGGTTCTCCATTTGTCCGGTTATAAGCACCCATTACTCCCTCTACTTTGGCGTTTGTTACAAGTTCCTTAAAGGCAGGGAGATATGTTTCCCATAAATCCTTCTTTGATACGACAGCATCAAAGCTATGACGTTCACTTTCAGGGCCGCTGTGAACAGCAAAATGTTTCGCACAAGCAGCTGCTTTTAAATATTTATGATCTTTTCCCTGTATCCCTCTCACAAATGCACTGCCCAGCTTTGCCGTCAGATAGGGATCTTCCCCATAAGTTTCATGACCCCGGCCCCACCGAGGATCTCGGAATATATTGATGTTCGGAGACCAGAAGGTAAGCCCCTTATAGATGTCATGATTGCCTTTTCTCTGGAACTCATGATATTTCGCGCGTCCTTCTGTGGAGATAATATCGGCTGTTTTTTCTATCAAATCCTCATCAAAAGTGGCCGCCATGCCTATCGCCTGAGGAAAAACAGTGGCGACGCCTGCTCTGGCTATCCCATGCAATGCTTCACACCACCAGTTGTATGAGGGAATCCCGAGTCGTTGAATAGCCGGAGACTGATAAAGCATCTGCGTTACTTTTTCCTCCAGTGTCATTCTGGAAACAAGGTCTTTTGCTCGTTGTTCAAAAGTTAAGTTTTCGTTTCTATATGCTTCCATCCATATTCTCCTCTATCTAAAAATCCAAACTTTACCCTTTTACGGCACCAGCTATCATGCTTTTCTGGAGCTGGTCGCTGAGCAGAAAATAGATCAGTAGTGTTGGAACGGTAGCAATTACAAGGCCAGCGCCGATAGATCCCCACTGCGTTCCTTGTTGGCCGGAGAGAGACATAATGCCCACCGTCAACGTCTTGAGGTGTTCGCTGTTGATAAAGGTATTTGCGAACATCAACTCGTTCCACGAGGACAGAAATGTGAAAATTGCGACGGTCGCAATGGCTGGACGAAGCAGTGGCAGTACTATATAGTAGAAAATTTTATAGATCCCGCAGCCATCCAGACAGGCTGATTCCTCCAGTTCCTTGGGTATGCTCTTCAAAAAGCCCACCATGATAAAGACGCCCATTGGAAGGGCGAAAACGACATAGGGCAGAATCAACGATAAATAGGTATTCAAGAGATTCAAATTTCTTAAAATAATGAACAACGGTAGCAAAGTAGCATGAATGGGAACCATTAAACCAAGCAGTATGTAAGTCAGAAAGGCCTTACTCAATTTCCAACGCAGGCGAACAATGGAATAGGCTGATGTGGTGATGAGTATGGTGGATACTACAATGGTAACCGCGGTCACAATTACGCTGTTCATCAGATAGACAGCCACGTTTCCACTCGTCAGCACCGTTAAGTAGTTGGAAACTCTCCAGACCTGAGGAATTCCCATCGCATTGCCACTGAAAATTTCATTGTTGTTTTTAAAAGAAAAAAGAAAAAGCCAAATGAGCGGGTATACCTGTATGATCGCATATATCCCAAGAAACAGATATAAGAGAACGGAAGGAAGTCGGATTTTTACGGATTGTTTTTTTTGAATGACTGATGCATTATTATTTTTCATTTTCATCCTCCACTCTTCAATAGTCTACATCTTTGCTGAAAAGCTTCTGAATGATAACGGTGCAGACTAAGCATTCAATAATAATAAAAATAGCCATTGCACTACCGTATCCGTATTGGTAACGCGAGAAAATTGTGGTGTACATCAGTGTGGTAGGAACATCTGTGGAATGCATTGGTCCACCACCCGTCATAACATAGATCAGGTCAAACGCCTTAAAGGATCCTGTCACGGCGAAAACAACACACACACATAAAATTGGCTTCATTAATGGGATTGTGATCCGAAACGCCATCTTTGATTCACTCGCCCCGTCAATACGAGCCGCTTCATAGATATCCGGTGAAATTGATCTGGCGCTTGCATACATCAGCAGCATGTGATATCCAACATATTGCCACAGCATGGCGACGAAAACCGAACCAAGCGCAGTTTTGGGGTTCGCAAGCCACGTGTTAGCGAGAGAGCCGAGTCCAAGGGACCGGAGCACCGTATTGAGAATGCCATAATCTTCATTGTAAATTTTCATCCAAAGTTGTCCGATTACAACGGTGGAGATAATCACTGGAATAAAATAAACTGTTCGGAAAAAACGTTCCTTCCTGATTCCTCTGGACAGTATAATTGCCAGGAGCAAGGAAATCGGGAGCTGAATTCCAACAGAAATCAAAGCAAGGACGAGGGAGTTACTTACTGACTGAGCAAATCCGTCCGTGTTATTCACGAACAGATTTTTATAATTGGAAAAACCCACTGATATGGAATTGCTAAAACCGTCCCACTGCAACGTACTGTAGTAAAGTGAGAAAAAGATTGGTAGAACTACAATCACGGTAAAGAGCAAAAATGTGGGAAAAGCGAAAAGCAGAATCGCCTTTTTGTCTTTCATCAGTTTTTCCATGTTATTAAACCTTCTTTCCGGAATCGGGAACGAACCGTATATTATATTTTTATTACCTTATATTCAGGGGTAGATAGACGTTTTCCCTGTTACAAGCGAAAGCCGATAACAGGGAAAACCAACCATCATATAATTAGGAAGCCTTGTTAGCCTTTTGCTGCGTTAACTTTTTGCTGCATCTGTTCGCCGAATTGCTTTGGAGTGATTTGTTTTCCAAATAAGCTTTGTACTAAGTCCAGATGTGTCTGTGCGTCGTTCCCTAAAAGATAAAGATCCCAGGCTGGAACGCTTCCAGTCGAGCCTGTTACGATGTCATCCATAATTTGTTTGGAAAGCGGATCAATTTTTGACTGATCAACAGAATCATATTTCCATTCCGGCAAACCGCCGCCTGTAACATACATACTGGTTGAGAAAGAGGATGCCAGATATTTAACAGCCTCAACAGCTTGATCTTTATATTTTGTATTTGCACTAATGCAAAGAGCATCAGCACCGCCGCCAAGATATTCAGTATTTACGCCTTTTCCACCTGAAATGCTCGGGAATTTAACGGCACTCACTTTGCCTTTCAGAGAATCATCAATGACTTGAGCATCAAAATTTCCGCCGAAATACATTGGAACTTTGCCCTGTGTGAACTGTGCAACGGCCTCGTCTCTCGTTACACTCAGAGCACCGGGAGCAAATGCTCCTGCATCCACAAGATCCTCAAGCTTTTTTGCAGCATTTATAAATGCATCTTGATTGTAGGATGCTTTCTTGTTCAGAGCATCAAGCGAGAGCTGTGCGCCGGCTTCACGAAGGGCGATCATGTCATAATACCACATTCCTGGCCATTCATCTTTTTCACCAACACCCATAGGTACCAGGCCTTTTGACTTGAAGCTCTTGACTGCGCTAAGCAGTTCATCAAAGGTAGTCGGGACTTTAACGTTGTACTGTTTGAATAAATCATTGTTGACGTACAAAGCACCGGCCTGCTGATTGTATGTAAGACCGTACACTTTTCCGTTGTAGGTAATGTTAGTCAATGCACCATCAAGCAGTTTGTCTTTTGTACCGTCATTCAAGTAATCATCCAGAGGAAGAATTTTACCTGCATCTACAAAAGGCTGTGTAAAGCCACCGGCCCATGTGTAAATAATGTCAGGCGCATTGTTGGCTGCGATTGCCGTTTTTATTTTCATCTTGTATGCGTTGTTTTCGGTTGCACTTGCATCAATTTGAATGTCCGGATGTTCAGTATTCCATTTCTGGATGGTATTAGCCATCGTGTGCTGAGTATCATTGGTGTAGTTATTCCAGAAAGTCAGTGTCACCTTTTCTGTGGATGCTGAGGAAGCGGGGGCGCTAACCGCGGATGATACCGGACTATTGGATGAATCCTGCTTTGTTGTAGGAGCAGAAGAACCACATGCCGTAAAACTTGCCGTCATTACGCCTGCCAACAGTACTGTACCAATTCTAGAAATTAAACGTTTCAAACAAATCCTCTCCTTTTCTAAAAAAATCTTATACTGTATATTTTACTGAATTTTTAAGAAAATTGAATCAAAATTTATTACTTTTTCCTTTGTGTTTTTTACCTCTATTGAAAAATTTGATTTTTATTGGATTTTAAGAGGGTTTATTTCAAAATTCGCAACCAATTACAAAAGGCTTCCCAAATCAGGCCACAGAATAAATAATATTAGTGGTCCTTGATACTAAAAGATTTACGGTATTGACTGACGGAAACTCCTGTGTATTTTTTAAAGCAGGTGCTGAAATAATTCGGGTCCGGGATACCGACGGCTACTGCAATTTCAAAAGCCTTCAATTCACCATTCCTCAGAAGTTCGGCCGCTTTGGTCATCCTTACTTCCATCAAATATTCAGTAAAACTTACACCGGCTTTTTTTTTGAAGGTTCGGCTGAGATAGCTTGGGTTAAAATATAACTTTACAGCCAAATCCGAAAGGGTAAAGCTGCTGTTCATATAATTTTCACGCAAATAGTTTTTTACGACTTCGATTAAGCTGCTGATCTGGCTGTTGTGCCGTTGGTCAAGTAAATCCAGACATTTGATAGCGGTTTCATATAAAAATTCCTCTGTTTCAGGAAGAGTTTGGAGCTGAAAGACCCTGCTGTTTATCTGAATCTGGAAACGGTAAATTTCATCAGGCTCGAGTTCGGCCTCTTCCATTGCCCGAAAGATGGAAAGAGTGACATTTATAGCAGTCATCCTCAGGGCTTCCAGCGCAGATGATTTTTTTAAATCTATGCCTTCGCAGATTTTTTGAATCGTATCCTGTATCTTATGAATTAGACCTGTTTTGATATAAAAATTGAGTTGTTCAACATACTCTTTGCTGTTCAATGATTCGGCCCTGCAAGGAAAGCGGATCGTATCGTATAAAATCACTTTATTATTGCCGAAGGCAACTCTGGAATGAACTGCCTCTAACGCATCCTTATAAGAAATGCAAATTTCGTCAACCTGCTTTTTTATACTGCCAAGACCGATACAAAATTGACTATTAAGTTCCTCTGAAGTTTGTTTGAGAAGGATCTCGCACTGCTCGTAAAGGTCTATCTTCGAATCGTTATTCAGTATCGCAATACGCTCGGTAGTATGGACAAACACAAAAGTGTTCGGCCAAGACTGAAAAAAATCATTAATTCTCTTGCGTACACGCATGCTCAGAAGGAATCTGGATTCCTCGTCAGACGGTACTGCTCCTGGAACTATTTCGAACACAGCTACTTGAAAAACGGCGTTTTCAAAATGAATTCCAAGGAACGACATCTTTTCATGTACGCCTTCTACTTCGCCAAACATGAGCTCATTGAAAAAGCGCTCCCGTAAATAAGGAAGATTATCATATAGCTGGTTTCTAAGCTCAATTTCCTCCTGTATGATTTTTCTGTCAGTTTCAATCCGCTCTTTTAACTTTACTACTGTTTTTTGAACTTCTTCACCATCAATTGGCTTCAATAGAAAATCCGAAATACCCGCCTTAATACTGCGCTGTGCATATTCAAACTTGTCAAAGCCCGTGACTACGACAACATGTATTTCCGGAAACTTTTTCAAAGCTAATTCGCTTAGCCCGATTCCATCTGTACCGGGCATTTGAATATCTGTAAACAGTACATCTGGGCTTTCACGACAGATCAAATCGAGAGCTTCGGTTGCATTCTGCGCCTCTCCCACAATTTCCATGTTTAAGGAAGTCCAGTCAATACATTTTTTCAGCAAATTACGTTCCAAATATTCGTCGTCTACTATAACAACCTTGATTAAGTCATTTTCTTTGTTATCCAACATGAGTCCCCCGATCCATTGGTATGGTGATAGTAATTTTCGTGCCGCAGCCTTTTTTACTTTGAATTTTGAGTATATTTTCAGTCTCAAAATAAAGATTGAGCTTTTCTATAGTAGCCTTCATTCCAACCCCTTTTGAAAGATGCTTCAGAATTTCAGCTGCTTTTTCTTCTTCCATTCCAACACCGTCGTCCTCCACAGTAATCTGTACGGAATCTTCCAATACATATGCTTTGATCGTCAAGACTCCCGCACCAAGCTTACCACGGATTCCGTGGTCAATGGCGTTTTCTACCAGTGGCTGAAGAGTTAGACTTGGAATTTTTACGCCCAAAACTTTGGGGTCAATTTCCTTCACAACGGTGAATTTGTCTGGAAAGCGAATCTTTTGGATGGTTATGTAGCTATCGGTGATTTCAAGTTCTTCTTTCACCGTAATTGCTTCGTCACAGGCACTTAAAAATCCTCGGTAAAATCTGCCGAGCGATTGGACAAGCCGAAAAACATCGCTGTTGTTTCCGGAAAGAGCCAAGGAACCAATCGCATCGAAAGAGTTGTAAAGAAAATGAGGTTTGATCTGCATCTGCAGTATCTCCAGTTCCCTTTTTCGCTTAATGGTCTGCTCTCTTATTATATCGTCAATCAAAAGAACGATTCTGCGCACCATCATGTTGTATACATCCTTCAGGTGCCCAATCTCGTCGTTGCCGGTTTTTACACTGATTTCTCTAAAATCACCATTCTCTACAGCTTTCATTGAGATTGCAAGCTTTCGAATTGGCCTTGTGATTAATAGGGATATAACAATAAACGTTGCTAAAAACAAGATTCCAAATGCCAGGATAAATATGATCAGAGTGATGTTCGTTGCAACGATTTGTTTTGTAAATTCACTAAACGGAGTAATGTTGGTGAGCCCCCAACCATAGCGATTGTCAAGGGACGAAACGATATAACTTCCTCCGTTAATTTTAAGTATCTCGGAATTACCTGACGGAATCTTGACGATGGAATTTGCATAATTTTTTACACCGGCCGGAGTTGAATCGAAGATATTATGGCCCGATTCATCCTTTAGGACAATCTGCATATCATATGCATTCTGCTTCATGACAGTGCGAAGAATCGATTTGGTGGCTATATTTATTACCATGAACCCCATTGGTTTCTGCGTGTTAATATTATTAATTATCCGAATCAGTGAAATATAGTTGTCTTTTCCCGGCGTAAAAGTTCCGCCTCCGTTCAGTTTTAGCAAATAACCGCCATTTAACTCTACAAGTTGCGGGTACCATGCCGCTTTGTGAATCTTATCCAGACTCATATTTTTAAAAGAGGTGCTGTCGACATAATATTCAACTCCATTTTTATCAAATATATAAATAGATGAAATCATATCATTAAAATTCATAAAATCAGCCAGATAATTGCAAATTTTAGTCTGCAGAACAAAATTATATTTCTGAACAGATTGTTCTATTGCAGATTGTATTGTCTGATTTGATAAGAGTATGATGCTCTGATTATTCATGGTATCAAATATAAAGTCGAGGTTGTTGTTAACCGAGTGGGTAGTCTCGACAGACATTTGTTGAACCTTGCTTGTAGTAAGGTCTTGATACTGGTGATAGGTAATATTGCCAACAGACAGGAAAATGACAAGCATAGCCACATAGCAAATCATAATCTTTGAGATGATCTTTAAATCCAAAAACCACTTTAATAGATGCTTCATATGGGCTCTCCGTTCTACGATTTGTCATAACTTTGGGCTTATAAATATACGACAAAAATCTCAATTAGATGAAATTCAACAATTCCACCATTTTCATTTGTAGCATTATTATGGTTCTAAATATAAGCGTTGTCAATAAAAAACAAAAAATATAATGATATAATTCGGATAGTTTGTCTTATATCGCTTTAATGGAATTAATAAAGTTTTCAAGAGACTGTGCTTACACTTATGATCCGGACATATCCGAAACCGTGAATCTCCTGCGGTGTTGCCCAACGTTGTTTCCATATTGGCCGTCACTACCGCTGAGAACTTAATATTGAGTTTTCCCCTCCAGGCGTCTACGACGAAAGTGATAACATTTGCGCCCACTGTGCACATGGCAATAATGAATGCTGCTGTACTTGGCATGGATTATTTCTTCTTGAAATTATAATGAAAGAGCACACTTTCGAAATTGAAAGTGTGCTCAATAGGTTGATTTAATTTTGCAATTGACTTTTTGTATGTTATTAGTCAAAGTAGCAGTATTTGAACTGTGATTTCAACTGCCAATTGCTGGTCTTATGCGAAGTTTGAAGACTGTTCGCAGCTGCGTTTAATAAGCAAACCCAGAAGTTCGTTCGGGCAAACATTTTGCTTGAAATCTGTACATAGGAACTGTTTCTCTTTCATCAAAAGTTATATTCATAACCCAGTACCCATTCAGGGAAAACGGCAAATAAGAAAAAATCCTCACCTATGATTTCTTAGGTGTAAGAGGAGCTACCGCGTTAAATACTATTTCTTTTACTGCAAACCTTCCCGATAGATAGCTAAAACGGTCAATCGTTCTTTCTGATTCATTAATTTCATTTCGGAAAAATTATGCTTCAAAAATCTCTCATCTGATCGTTCTATCAGTTTACACAGTTCACTTATTGTAACCATATGGTTTCAACCTGTTAAATCGAATGCTCGTAATAAGGGGATGGCTAGCGGATTATGTTAGGGATGTGGAATCCAATGGGCAGTATACCAGACAATGATTCCCCTTATTATAAAAATAAGCATAAATATTTCCGGTTTCAGGTGGATGTCTGTACTTATATAGTACCAATGCGAAATGAAAAATGCTCCGAGTTGGCCGTCGTGCTCATTTTCTTGCCAGAATAAAATAGTGCTTGCTGTTTTGCTTTCGACCTGAAAAATAGCAATCGTCGATATGACGTATATTTTCTATTGTAAAATTTGATAGTAGTGAGAAAATGTCATCAAGATTGACATAAAAATGCGGAATCCCTTTTTCCGGTCCCTCGTCGGTTTTAGTTACGGTATTATCATCTAATTTCGGGTAACCGGCATCTTGATAGGACCAGGTTTCTTTTGAACATAGCGTCATATATAACTCGCCGTCTGATTTTAGCACTCGTGAAATTTCGTTGATGATCTTTTTTATTCCAGATGAATCTGTATGTGAGATCACGTGGTAGGCAAATATTGCATCAAACGATTGATTTGGATATGGTAGTTCTAACATATCTGCTACAGAGGTGTCAATATGCAGACTATCGTTCGCAGCCCATTGTTTCAGGTGTTTGACTCCGGTAATAGAAAGGTCAAACGCGCTGACCGTAAATCCACTTTTGGCAAAAAAGACAGAATGCCTTCCTAATCCGCATCCAAAGTCAAGTATCGTTTTATATCCTTTTTCTTTCCAGCGTTGCGCAATGTAAAAGCTTTCCTCGCTTGGATTCAGCCAAACCGAACCCGTTTCCTTATTCCAAGCCCATGCTTTTGATGCCGTCATTTATTTCACTCCGTAAAATATAAATTATTAGATTATTCTCCCATTGTATGTCATAAACAAAACTGCGAAGTTCAAAGGGAAGGGGAGATGACACACTGGACTCAAAACAGGATGCAGAATCGATTGCTTTTATGAGCGGCTTACAGCTTCAGTTCTGTAGAAAATGCAATGACTGCATAGCCAACTATTTTAACTTCTATGGGTTGATTGTTTTCGATTTTTACCTGTACTTCCATTGTGCCTGCTCGGCCAATAGCTTCGCCCTGTATTGCTTTAAAAGTAAACTGGGCGCCGTTATGCGTTACAAGCCCGTAGTGAACCAAGTAGGCGCCAAGTGGCCCGTTTGCATTACCTGTTACAGGATCTTCGTTTATTCCAATAGCTGGTGCAAACATCCTGCCATGTATCATTGGTGTTTCATTCTGATTCATGATAAAGACATAGTAACCGTTGCATCCAATCTCACTACTGAGCTTTGCAAGACTATCCATATTAGGCCGTAAGCTGTGCAGCATATTAATATCTTTGATTCCAATCATTACTTTGGAATGTCCCGTCGATGCAATTGCAACAGCACAGTTTTCTAAAATATCATGTTGCGTAATGCCCAATGCTTTGACTAGACTTTGTTGTACTTTGCCTGAGAGAGCATCGTTGACTTCAATCTTTCCTTGAGTCATTATAATTTTATAGTCATCGTTTTCCCGTACTATATCAACTGGTAGAATACCTGCACCTGTTTTTTGTAATACACGTGTTGTCCCGAGGTGATTTTCAATAGCCCTGGCATAGTGTGCCGCAATTGTTGCATGACCGCAAATTGGAACTTCCTTTGTTGGAGTAAAGAAACGAACCTGCATATCATAAGTATCGTTCTCTGATTTAAAAATAAAGGCAGTTTCTGAATTGTTTAATTCGCGTGCTATTTTTTGCATTTGCTGATCCGATAAACCATCCGCGTTTGTAATTACCCCAGCAGGATTCCCTGTTAATCTATCTTTGGTAAACGAATCAATTTGGTAAATGTGATATAGATTTTCCACAACACTTTTCTCCTATTTCAAGTATTTTATAAATAATCAGATCAGGTTTTCTCCACAGAGTGCAAACAAACTGCGAAGTTCGGAGCCTCCGCCTGAATTGCGTATAATTTTTATGTATTGCCTCAATAATAAGAAGTTTTTATTATGTGTTTTTTGCCAAAGAGGGCTCTGTACCAGTTCGGCAGCTTTTGAGCTCCGACCATTCCTTTATACCGGAATAAAGGATTTGTTAATGCCTGTCGGACGCGATAATTTTATTGACGCCGTCGAGTGTTGCGGGGTTATCCGCAATGGGATAATGCGAGCAGGAATATGCTGCGGTCGCTGTCGCGAAAGTAACAAGTCTTGTGTCATCAAACCCGTTGTAAAGGCCATAAATCGTCCCGGCCTTAAAGCTGTCGCCTGCGCCCAGTGTACTGACGACGTCGACTTTGTATGCGCTTAAATATTTAGGGCCGCTTCCTTTTCTGCCGTACATAATTTCCCCCTTGCCCTGAGTAAAAATCACAAGTCCATCAGTGTTGTCGGTATACAGCTTGAAAATATCCGGATAATTGCTTTGAGGGTATTTCTCTTCCAAAAATTCGTGAGAAACGGCATTCACTGCACAATGCTGATTGAAATAACTGTCATGTGTGCAGTCGATGACAGCGTATTTTTTGTTATACTTCACGCAGAGTTGTGCGATTTTTTCACCGAAATACGGGTCACATCCAACAATCTCGCATTCCTTCACCGAGCGTTCCAATGGCTTTTCCACCCAACTCATGTCACCGGCATACAGCCCATCGAACTGCCCAAAACACGTGCGGGTATTTTTGTCAATTATCACTGTATCTTCTACGCCATAAAATTTTTCATCGTATACAATTTCAGATAAATCAGCATCAGAATGGGAAAAATGACCCCTGACAATTTCATTGTTGCGGTAACCAAGATGGGAACCCGCAAGTTTTACCCGACAGCCCAGGGAATCGAGTATCACGGCCGCCGTGCCCGTTTCACCACCAACTCCATAATATTTTTCCCCAATTTCGCAATACGTGTCGGCCTTTGGAAACTCGTGTTTCGTCCGAATATGTTGTGTTGTCAAAACCATGCCGTAAAGATAGATGTAATTCATAAAATTTCCTTTCATGATAGTTTATTAGAGTCTCACTCATATCCCATTCTTCAATTGTATAAAAGTTTATTTCTGGAATTTTTGTGTCTGTCATAAATAAACCGCGAAGCTTATGTTCGTTCAAAGCCAGGTTGTATTACAGCCACACAGCCCAATCGCCATAATTGAATGTTCCACTACCGTGATGCAGTTGCCCATTGGCTTGGAGTTGTCGGAAAGCGTCCCGCATACGCATAAGGAGTTCAGGCTGAATGTCCAGAGAGTGATGTGCCGGGAAAACACGTTTCACCGGCAGTGCTGAAACCTTCTGCAAAGAAACGAGATACGCTTGTGGATCGGTGGATGGATAGTAGGCAAACAGAGTATCTTTGTAGACCAGATCGCCGGTGAAAAGATAGCCGCGCTCTTTTTCCCAAAAGCACATATGCCCAGGCGAATGTCCAGGAGTATGCAGTACCTGAATGTTTCGATCTCCAAGGTCAATTTTGTCGCCGTCTTTCAGCACCCTTGTCGGTGTACCCTGAAAGAACTCATATTTATTAACGTCATAACCTTCCGGCAGATTACAGCGGTCGATTACCATGCCCTTAATCTGCTCCATAGTCAGAGGGAATTCGCCGTTAAGCCAGTTCAGTTCATCCTCATGAGCATAAAAATCAGGAAAATATTTATGGCCCCCGATATGATCCCAATGGATGTGAGTGGCGACGGCGGTAACCGGCTTGTCCGTCAGCTTTTTTACTTCGTCGTAAATGTTGCAAATACCGAGGCCGGTATCAATCAGAAGACTGCACTTAGAACCATTTAGAAGATAGCAGTGAGTTTCCTCCCAGTGCCGATATTCACTGATAATATATGTATCTACGTCTATGCTGTCTTTTGTAAACCAATCGCTCATACAGTTAGCCCTTTCAAATTTTTATATTTTTGCTATATTAATAACCAGATCATGCTTTCTGCGAACAGTGTAAACATTATAGGAATGGAACTCGGAATTTTCAGTTCAACCTGCAAATCATCGGTGTGTACCTTAAGCCGTCCGTTAATTGCTCCGTATTTGTATCTGTAAAGCCTAAATGGTGGTATATCTCCTTGGCATAAGGTGAAGAATTAACAGTAATTTTACCAGACTTATTATCCAGACAAGCTCTCCTGAACAGCTGTTTCCCGATACCTCTATTTTGAAAGTTGCCGTTAACAAAAAACAATGCAATATGATCACCTTCGCTGCGCGTAGCCAAAATTCCTATGAGTCGTCTACCATCGAAAGCTCCATGTATTTTTAACATTGCGATATAACTTGGGTCGCGCAAGGAATTGAAAAAAGTCTGTATTCCTTCTTCTGAATAATCAGGTGCTTCAAATTCCAGAAAAACTGATTTTGCTAAACAAAATGCCTCATTAAATTCATCGGATGACAGTTCTTTAATTTCCATCTATCAAATCTCCATTCATGACTTACTTTCATTGTACAATTTAAACATAATCGCAGTTCACTTATGCAGATAAAAAATTTGCAATCCATGGAAGAGTATATGTCGGAGCAGATCATAATTTAGGCTATATTTTTTTATTCAGATGTTGATCTACTTTCTCAGCTGCGCAAACAATAATGCATAACGGCCAGAATAATCACTAAACAATGAGCAGCAGATCAGCCTAAATATAATGAGGTTTTCTCACGGGTGTTAGTTGTGCCCGTATATGAAGTCTGATAGTATTTCTACTGATTGAGGAGAAATACTAAAGTTAATCTGAAAGATGAGGTGAAAGCATGAAAGTGGCAATTATCGGAGCAGGCCTTTCTGGATTATCCTGTGCGATTACTCTTGAGAAACATGGAATCAGCCCCACAATCTTTGAAAAAAGAAGCTGTGTTGGAGATAGGTTTGTCAATGCCGAAGCAATGTTCAGCATTCTGGAAAGACCAGTTCAGGATGGCCTTTCTTACTTATTTAAAGAGTACGGAATTCAACTTGAACCAATCAGCGAAACAAAGCATTTGGTGATACATTCCATAAATCAGGAAAGCAGTGTGGACGGAAAAATTGGGTACACCAATATCCGGGGACGGCACGAAAATTCTTTTGAGTGCCAGCTCCAACAGCAGGTGAAAAGCAAAATAAACTTTAATTATTCCGGGGAATATACTGAAATCTCAGAAAATTTTGATTCTATAGTTTTGGCAACTGGAGATGGAGATTATTCCCTTAAACTGGATAATTATCGAAGTGACGTCACCTGCTCTTTAAAAGGTGCCACTGTGGAAGGAACATTTTTAACCTCCGAGCCGCATGTCTGGTTTAACTATGATATAATTCCCAAAGGATATGCCTTTCTTATTCCTTATTCACAAAAGGAAGCAAATTTGGTGATTGCCTTTCCAGAACATCCTCAGACTGAAATATACAATATTGATAAAATGTGGGAACTGCTGTTTGACTTAGCCTGCAAGGATTTGCGGCAAAGCCTAAACATAACAGATCGGTTTCAAATAAGACATTACATTATGGGAATTTGCAAATCTCCCATAATAGGTAATACCTATTTTGTAGGCAACTGTTTTGGGGCTCTTTCTCCCGGGTTGGGGTTTGGGCAGTTTTCATCAATTCTGACAGGTATTTATGCCGCGTTAGATATTTGCAATGTTGCCCAATATGGCGAATTGGTAAAACCATTATTCGAAAATTATAACCATTCCCTTGTTCTAAGACGATTTCTTGAAGGGCTAAGTAACGATAACTTTGACCGAATCGTAAAAAGATGTAATTTAAGATTTGCAGATGCACTTATCAGGCGTCTGCTCAGTTCAGACAGTAATTTTGATCTGTTAAAATGGTTGACACCCCTATTATAAAAGTAGATTGCATATCAGATGAAAAATCGTCTCTGTCATAATCTTTAAATCTAATTCCATCTTACCCCATTATATTTCAATTAAAATTACCTGCAATCACATTTTAAACTAACTCTCCGAGAGTAAAATGGGTCACATTATTGGCACATTCATACTAGTTGCTCATTATTGCTATTAAGGGCAGTAGCCCCAACTGCGAGGGATAGCCAGACACCAAGCTAAAATCGGCAAATATTTCCAATATATTACTATAATATCACTATATTCTCATAACACAACTAAATAACTCATATTTTATAAAAAAATATCCACACATTGATGAATTAACTAAATTCTATATCTTTGCTTCAGATCCTCATTCCAGTCCTTCAGTTTTGATTTGAGAATACTAACTTCATAGCCACGTTTCAGATTTTCCTGCATTTGGGCGTCTATACCCTCAATTATCAATCCATCCCTGATACGTTCCATGGTGTTCTTCAGCTGATTATCGGCTTTCAGACCCGTTTCATCATTGTCCAGACATAAAACCACCTGAGTTATTTGAGGATGCTCCAATAAAAAACGGAGTAGCGCCCGATCCGCTACTCCGCCTAAAAAATAATATAAAATTTTATGTGCTTATAGTCATTGTAACAAATTTTGAATGACTATTCCGTATATTCCTTCGCCAGTGAAACGTACTCGGCGGCATTACTTTGCATAGCCTCTATTTCTTCAACAGTAAGCTCGCGTTTGACCTTGGCCGGGCTGCCCATAACCATACTGTTGTCAGGGATGACCGTTCGCGGTGTAAGCAGAGCACCCGCAGCGATAAGGCAGTTCTTGCCTACATTTGACTCATTTAGCAAAATAGCCCCCATGCCGATGAGCGAGCCATCTCCAACCGTGCAGCTGTGCAGGATGGCGTTATGCCCGATGGTGACATTTTCACCGACCACAAGCTCCATTCCTATTTCGCAATGGAGAGTGGAGTTGTCCTGCACATTGGAGTTTTTACCCACCGTGATTTTAGCCATATCTCCACGCAGCACGGCATTATACCAGACGCTTACATTTTCCCTGAGTTCCACATCGCCGATGACCTGTGCACCCGGCGCAATCATAACGCTGGGAGCAATTTGGGGAGCCATCCCCCTGAAAGCTTGTTCCATCTTGCAATTCCTTTCCATACATGGATATTACATTCCAACATTTTGTTAATGCAAATCCATACGCTCTTCAAGTTCCTGATTCTGCTCCATTTGTTCGTTGAGTTCCGAAATCTTTTGCTTGAGCTGTAAATTCTCCTGCTGCAGTAGTTAGTTTTCATGTCCCAGTGATGCATTCCGATTTTGCAATTCCACCATCACCTGAGAAAAAGCGGATAGGGAAGTAATGCTCTGTTCTATTTTAGCCTGATCGCCGGTCAGGCGCTGCCTTTTTATGTATTCTTCTTTTTGTGCTGCGGTCATGTCACTCCTTATGGATTGAGCTTCAGAAAGAATTGTTTTGTTCTGGCCGCATAAGGTAGTATCCGTAAGATTTCCTATCTTATACTGTCTAACAATTGGGGTGCAGTTCAACGCAGGTTGCGTGTTTCATAGATGCTTTTGCAGTGGAGAACGGTCATATAAAAATTTATTAGTTTATTAACATCTTTCGCAATTATATTTGTATGGACATAGCGAAACATATTCATTACTCTTTGCTTTTCAGATGGTTTTAAACATAATAGGAAACTCAAGAAAAGCATTTTACTGAATGGTTTTCCAGAGTAGCTGTCCAGTTTCAAAAAGCACTTCCATTCGTCCGGTATCCTTTAACCATGAAAGATAAGAGCGCACGGTACTGCCAACTAATACATATTGTTCAAAATTCATTGCCAGATTATATCCATTGAAAAGCGCCTGTAAAACTTTTTCAAACTGAATCGGCTTTTGGCATATTTCGAGGATCTTGTCCGCTATATCATGAACTTTGTTGATGTTAATCTGAGCAAGTGGAACAATATTATCTGTTGCTTCTGCATGGGCAGGAATGAAAATCGTTGCATTTAAGGTCTTTACCATTTCTAATGTGTCAAGGTAGGCGGCCACATCATAGATAAATCCAATCTGATATTTTTGCAGTGTTTCTTCGCTTGACAAACAGTCTGCCAGATAAACGACATTATCCGC
>Ga0183100_1000360_pt2 | contig 25074 bp, 25 predicted proteins | sample Biomet2_FD_127789 | JGI IMG/M metagenome (GOLD analysis project Ga0183100, IMG submission 127789) | Microbial communities from bioreactor (seeded with anoxic lake sediment) at LBNL, California, USA - Biofuel metagenome 2 | ecosystem: Engineered > Bioreactor > Anaerobic > Unclassified ...
TGCCTCAACCCCTACGTGGCCAAACTCGACCTGCCGGTCGGAATTGGCACCGGGAACGCCTATGACTGCTCCTACCCTTACGTCATCCAGGCCAATTACCGGGCCGGCTATTTCACCCATTACGCGGGGCAGGGAACCCTTAAGAGCTGTGTCATTCGGCGTGGCACGGAAGAGGTCGACCTCGCCCTCGAAAGGACCATGGCCACCTATTCCAAAGTCGGAGAGGATATCCTTCTTACCACCAAGCCCTTCGACGTGGTCTTCAGTGACCTCACGGTCAAAATGCGTTCCCTCTTTCTCTTTAAGAAAGGGTCGGGCGAAATCGAATTCCGGAGAGAAATCCTTTCTGATCTCGACGAGAAAGGAATCGAAATCGAGGATTACCTGGTCGGCTGCTACGGCATCAACGAATACAGCGACGATATGACGGGCATCACTTTGGAGGTGGATGGGAAACGCAAAGAAGCTCTTTCCTACGCCTACAGGATGCGAAGCCTTGAGGGCGACGGAATCGCTCGCGCGTCTATCCCGCAAATCCATACCATCGTCGAAGTTGGCGCCTCTGATCCGGAAGCCATCTGTCGGGTCGAGGAAGGCATCGCCTTCTCGCCGATGTTCCGTTTGTCCGTCAAAAAGGTCTATCAGAAGAAAGGGGAGTTTGTCTCATGGCTCAAAGTAAAAAAGGGAAACTGAATTTTCGGTGCCCCCAGTGCTTTATGCGCGACATCGACATCGACTTGTTCTACGACGCGGAGCGCAAAGAGTATTACTGCCTCCGGTGCTGCTTCCACGGGGACGAGAAGAAGGTTTTGGAGTGGAACGAGATAATTAAGCTGAAATATGGTCATATCAGCGACCGGGTCACCGCCCTTGGCAAGGACGACGAGCCAATCGTTTGGCACCCCTATAAAAAAGGAGAACTCTGATGATTTTAGGCATTGACGCCTCGACGGCCCTCGAAGTTGAGCAAAAGAATCCCCACTATTTCTACAAAGGGAAGGAAGTTGAGCCTTTCTCCTTTCTTCACGACCATAACGGCGTCACGAGTATCCGGATCCGTTTGTGGGTTGATCCCTATGACGAGGAAGGCCACCCTTATTGCGGCGGCACCAACGATTTTCCCGCCTTTGTCAAATTGGCCAAAATGGCCATGAGCAAAGGCTACGATATTCTCCTCGACTTCCATTACAGTGATTTCTGGTGCGACCCCAGCAAACAAACCCTCCCGAAGGCTTGGCGAGGCCTTTCGCTTCAAGAACTCGGAAAGAAAGTTTATGACTACACGAAGAAGACCCTCCTTGATGCCAAAAAAGAAGGGATCGCTATCTCCTCGATCCAAATTGGAAATGAAATCACCAACGGCATGCTTTGGCCCTTCGGTCGCTTGGACTATGATCCCAAAAAACCGGTAAGGGACAATTACGATGCTTTGGCTTTCCTTCTTAAGCAGGGTCTCCAGGCCTCCCGGGAAGTCCTTCCGAAGGCGAAACTGCTTCTTCATCTCGAAAGAAGCGGAGACGTCCGCCTCCATCAGGAATTCTTCGACGAAATGGAGAAGCGGAATGTCGATTTCGATGTCATTGGGCTTTCGTATTATCCTTACTGGCACGGCACTTTTCAGATGTTCTTCAAGAACGTCGACAACCTGCGTACTCGTTATGGAAAACCCCTTTGGGTTGTCGAGGCCGGATATGGCTTTACGATGGAGCCTTTCATCTTGAACGGCAACGGCGGGGCGAATCTCATCTCCAAAGATTTTTTCGCAAAGCAGACCAATGCCTACTTGACCTTCCCCCTCACGCAAGAAGGGCAAAAGGACTTCATCGCCACCTTGTTAAAGGAGTCCGCCAAGCATGGCATTTCGGCCATCTATTACTGGGAACCTTTCTGGCTTCCGTTACCGGGCCTAGAATGGGCTTCGATCTACGGAGAACGCTACATTAACGAAACCGGAAAACCGACCAACAACGAATGGGCAAATCAATGTCTTTTCGATTACAGTGGTAACGCGACATTGGGCCTTGACGCTTTTAAAAAGTAATTATTATTTTGGCTTCTTTTGCCTCATTCTTGAGAAATTTGCGCTTTCTCTTTTGAATGCTTTCAGTTACCCCAAACAGCAAACATTTTCCTTTTTATCCAGGGTTTTTCAAATGGGTTTCGCCTTTGCATTTGGCAAGGGTATACTACCCTTGTGGCTTTAGATGAAAAGACCGGTACCGAGAATTCTGGCTCGGACAAAAAAGGAAGTAAACTTAAATACGTTGTCAGCCTTCTGATCGTTTTGATCATGACGGGCTTATCCCTGACCATGTCTTTGGTTGGGGGCGGCGCTAACGAAGTCGCCTCGGCTATCAAGAGTGCCGAGCCCGGTTGGCTTGTGGCGATTGTGGCCATGGTATTTTTGTCCTATTGCATCGATGGTCTCATCCTTTTGGTTTTCGCCCGTCTTTATACCCGTCACTATAAGTTTCATCAAGGATTAGCCAACTCCATGGTCGGGGCTTTTTATTCTGACGTCACCCCAGGGGCCAGCGGTGGCCAAGTCATGCAGGTTTTTACACTGAAAAAGCAAGGCATCGACGTTTCCAATGGCGCCTCCATTATGGTGATGTGGTTTATTTTGTATCAGGTTTCTCTCATCCTTTTTGACGTCATCGCTTTCATTTTCGAGGGGCCGAATATTCTCCAAATCAAAACGGTGAAACTCATGATTTGGAAAGATTGGAATCCCGAAATCACCATGATTCCTTTAATCATCGCCGGTTTTGCCCTCAATCTCTCCGTTCTGGCCTTACTTTTCTTCATGAGCTACTCCCATCGCGTGCACAACTTCGTCATGCATTACGTGATCGGGTTCCTCGGCCGTATCAAAATCATCAAAAATCCTGATAAGGCTCGAGAAAACCTTCGGGTTCAGGTTGAAAACTTCAAAATCGAACTCAAACGTCTTCAGACCAATATCCCGGTGACAATTCTTATCATTTCCCTCTTCCTTTTGACCCTCCTGATCCGTTATTCCATCCCGTTTGTGGCCGGCTTAGCGCTCGACGCTTACGGGGCTAATTTCCAATTCACCCTCAAATTCTTTTTCGAGGGCACTTTCCGGAGCGCATTCCACCAAATGATGACCGGCTTGTTCCCGCTTCCGGGCGCCGCCGGCGTCAGCGAGCTTTTCTTTAACATCATGTTCGGCAACGGCTACTACCAAGCCACTACCGTCGCCGGCATCGGCGGTACGGAGACCGTAATCCGCGAGACCGCCTCCAATTTGGCCGCGGGCCAGATCTTGTGGCGTTTCACGACCTTCTATCTTGTCCTCATTGTCGGTGGCCTCGTGACGGCTCTATACAAATCGCGACCGAAAGAGAACTACGTCTATGCCAACCGTCAGACCTTCGTCAATCTTCAATTGGAGACCTTCGATGAACGAAAACGAGCGGTGGACACCCTTTACGAAACCAAGCAGCTCTCGAAGAAGTCTATCGCTGAGCGTCTTCAAAGCGCCAATTTGATGGACGAAAACAAAAAAGATTTACCTCGAAAAAACAAAGAGGACCAGTCAAAAAAGAAACGTGATGGAACGGAGGTGGGCGATTAATGAGAATTGCAATTTTTACCGATACCTTTCTTCCACAAATCAATGGCGTCGCCACCAGTTCGGCCAACCTCCGGAAGACTTTGGTCGCGTTTGGCCAAGAAGTCGTCGTCGTGACCACCAACCCTTTCGATTCCGAATTCTCTTATGAGAATGGCATCATGCGGATTCCTGGCATGGAGATCAAGCGGCTCTATGGCTACATTGGCGCGTGGCTTTGGAATTCGACCGCCATGAAAGAACTGGAAAAATTCAAGCCCGACGTCATCCACGTGCAGACGGAGGCGGGCATCGGCCAGTTCGGTTTCTTGGCTTCAATGAAACTTCATTGCGCCACCGTCTATACCTTTCACACGATGATGGAGGACTATACCTACTACGTCACGCATGGCTTTTTCGATCGGGCTGCCCGTGGCATCGTCCGGGGCTATGTTCGTTACGAAATCATGCAGGCTGATGAATTCATCACTCCCAGCGTCAAAATCCAGGAATACATGCGTTCGATCGGCGTCGATTCCTATATCAATGTCGTCCCAACGGGAATCGATTTCTCAATTTACGACAAAAAGAACATTGATCAGCGAAAAGTTGAGCAGTTACGAAAGCAATATGGCATCGACCCCCAAGCCTACGTCGTTCTCTCTTTGGGCCGGGTGGCTAAGGAAAAATCCATCGATATTTGTCTTAATGGCTATGCGAAGTATTTGGCCAAGCACCCCAATGAGAAAACGTTATTTCTTCTCGTCGGCGGAGGCCCGGCCTTGCCGGAACTCCTCAAGCAGGCAGAGAGTTTGGGCCTTGGTTCTCATTTCGTTTCGACGGGGGCGGTGCCTCCGGATTCCGTCCCGTACTACTACGCCCTTGGCAATTGTTTCGTGAGCGCCTCCACGACCGAAACGCAGGGTTTGACGTTCATGGAAGCCATGGCTTCCTCGCTTATGCTCTTTTGCCGTTACGACGATTCCTTGATCGGAACCATCAAGGAAGGGGTCAATGGTTTCTTCTTCGCAGACGAAAACGAATTTGCCAGCAAACTCCCCAGCATCATTGCCCTCCCGAGCGAAAGGCTGGCCCAAATCGTGCTCGAGGAGCAAAAAGCCAACGAGCCCTATACCCTAGAGCATTTCTACCAGAGCATCATGGAGGCGTATCGGCGTGCCATTCGGAAAAACTGGTAAGAAAATCGCGGCCATTTCCTCAAATCGGAAAGGGCAGCAAATCGTCGTGTTTTCCGATGGGGAAAAACTGGTTTTAAGTCCTAACGCTTTTACAGAAGCCCCCCTCTACGTCGGAAAAGAAGTCTCACCTTTAGAAATGCGATCGCTCCATTCCTTTCTCGAGCGGGAGAAGCTGATGAATTACGGTTTGGGACTCGTATCAAAACGGGAGTATTCCACCAAGGAAGTCAAAGATAAGCTTCTCGCGAAGGCCGCTGATCCAGCTCTTGTGAAGGAAGTAATGTTCTATCTGAAAAAAGAGGGTTTTCTCAACGACGAGGAATTTGCCCGCGATTACGCCGAAAGCAAGACCGCCCTTTTCTATGGTCGCGAACGAATTCTTAGTGCCCTTCGTTTTGAAAAAGGTCTCAATCCCGAAATTCTTGACGGTCTTTCCTTCTCCGAGGAATTACCGCATGCCAAGGCATTCTTGCGGACGCTTGAAAAAAAGACGGCCTCTCTTCCGGCCAAGAGCCGACGAATCAAACTTTCGCAGATGCTTTCCCGACGTGGGTTTTCCACCGACATCATTAATCAAGTCGTCGATGAGATCCCATCTAATTCGGCCGCGGTGAAGGCTTCTTTGGAAAAAGAAGCGACCAAAGCCATCCAGCGTTACGGAAAAAAGTATAATAGTTATAATTTGAAGCAAAAATGCTTCGCTTATCTCTACTCGAAGGGTTTCTCCTCCGGGGAGATTAGTGAGGTGTTGGAAAGAAAACTATGAGCACTATCAGTGAATTTAAAGACGGCGATCGGATAAACGACCAATTTTTAATCGTTTCGATCGACAAAGGGGTGACGAGCCAGTCTCGTAACTATCTGAACATCAACATCCAAGACGCCACTGGTACGATGCTAGGCAAAAAATGGGACATCGAAGAGGCTGATCTCAACGTTTTCGTCCCTGGCAATATCGTGAAGATTCAGGCTGAAGTCCTCTCTTATAAAGGCGCTCTTCAGCTTAAGGTCCTTTCGGGGGTTCCCGTCGACCAAGAAGGCATTGACTTCAACCGTTTCGTCCCCTCTGCGCCCGTTCCAAGAGAAGAACTCGAGAAAAAGCTTCGGGGATACCTTGATTCCCTTAGCAACCCCGATGTTAAGAAGCTGACCGAATACTTGGTGGACCAATTTCACGACCGCTACGTCACTTATCCGGCGGCCGTCCATAATCATCACGCCTTCGCGAGCGGGCTTCTCTACCACTCAATTTGCATGGCCGATGACGCCGAGGCTTTATGCAAACTCTATCCTTCCCTAAACCGTGACGTCTTGGTCGCTGGCGCCCTCATTCACGACATCGGCAAAGCCCTTGAACTTTCGGGCCCCGTCGCCACGCAGTTTACCTTTGAAGGCAAGCTCCTGGGCCATATCTCTATCATGCAGGCCGAGGTCCGCATCGCCGCCCAGAATCTCAAGATGACCGGCGAGATTCCGACCATTATGGAACACATGGTTATCTCCCATCACAGCCAGCCGGATTTCGGCTCCCCCATTCCACCGGAGACCCGCGAGGCCTTGGTCCTTTCCATGATTGACGATCTGGATGCCAAAATGAACATTCTCGACAAAGCCTTCATCGGCGTGGAGCCCGGCGGTTGGACTCAAAAAGTCCTGATGATGGATGGCCGCTATTTCTATTTGCCGCTCTATACGAAAAATAACGACAAGCATTGAACTTCTCGGTTTAACGAGAAAGAACAAAAAGAAACCATCTCTATCCTCGGGATTGAGATGGTTTTTTCTTCTCGGTGGGAGGCATCGCATCCGTCGACTCTTCAGCTTTCAGCAGACCCTCAGCCTTCCTCCCCGGGAATGAACGCTTCTTATCTACACCCCCATATTAGCATAAGGGTGTGCGCGGCGCAAACGAGCTACTCTTTCATGGCCTTACTAATCGACTGGGCTAGGAGCGGCAAATCCATATGGGTGGTGTCTTGGCCCTTCATGGTGATTTGGAAGCCGCCTTCGCCACCGAGATACCGCGGAATGATGTGGACGTGGAAATGGGGTACTGATTGGCCAGCCATTTCGCCGACATTCGTCAGGATGTTCACGCCTTTGGCGCCCAAGATGCCGATCTCGGCCCGTCCGATCCGCTGCGCGACATCATAGACTTTGTGGACGAGTTCCTGTGGGCAGGAGAGGAAACTGTCGTAGTGTTTCTTCGTCATTACGAGGGTGTGGCCTCGGGTCGTTTGTGAGATGTCGAGGATGGCGAGCACGTCATCGTCTTCGTAGACTTTTGTGGAAGGGATTTCTCCATCGATGATCCGGCAGAAAACGTCTTTCATGGCTATTCCTCCTATAACAATAAAACAAAGGGGCGGATTGCTCCGCCCCCTCATTATAGCTTCATTTCCTTAATCGAAGAGATCAGGGAAGGTCTTTTTGAAATAGTCGTAAACGGTGGTGTCGTGATAGTTGAGCGCCATCTTTTCGACCCAGTATTGGTTCGAGGTCTTTTTGTAGGTCTCGCTGGTCGACATGTTGTAGGCGACTTCGCGGGCGATCACTTCGCCGTAGATGCCGGCGTAGAGTTCATCGTCAGCATGGGAGGCCAAGTTGTCGTAGGAGTTCTGGGTGTCGGTCGAACTGAGCTTCGAGGAGTTGACGGCTTCTTTGACCATCACGAGATAGAAGGTAGTTCCATCTTTGATGATGTACGGATAGGCGTAACCCGTCTGCGGGTTCTTGGACACGAGGAAGTAGTTGCCACCGACGTAAGCGCCGTAGGTGGTTCCGCTGATGGTGGTGAGAACAGTGTCGTCGAACTTCTCAGTGGTGGTGTTCCAGGTGCCGTTATCGACACCGGAAGAGGCGACCGAGCCTTTGAAGAGACGCTTAGAGTAGTCGGAGGGAAGAGCATCGAGCGTTCCGTTGGTGTACCAGCCGGAATTGGCCTCATCGACTGCAATCAAGGATTGCTCCTTAATGTGTAAGCCAGTCCTAGCGGTGTAGGCTCCGGAGTTGGTGAAATCCTTGCGGATGAGTTCGACGTCTTTCTCGGTTTCGCGGTTGGTGCTGTCGACGAGCTTCTTGTAGTCGGCGAGGTAGCCTCCGAGAGTGGTCTCATCATAAACGACGAGATCATCGGAGCGGCCCCGTTCTTCGGCGGTGTAGGTGGTCGCAGTCCACTTGGCAGCGGTATAGATGGTATTAGCGAGGGTCTTTTGAGCAGGAGTCATGACGCTGGTGGTTCCCTTGTAGAGGTTGCCCAGGAAGGAAAAACCATAGACATTCATGTCGAGTCCAGCGGCGATGACGTTCGCGGAATAGGCCTCAAGGAGATTATTGACGGCGTCGGCGTGCTTGCTGTTCTCGGCGAGCTTGATGTAATCAACCTTGCGAGCATAGGAGTTGCCAATAGCCAGATAGTTTTCCTTGTTGAGGTATTGGGCGACGAGCTCGGTCCGGTAGATTTCCGGAAGGATCTGGTCATCGATATAGGTCTCATAAGTGCTGAACAGATCGTTGAAGTACACGCCATCGATGGTATCCGTCGAACCGGTCTTGTGGTCGGAGAGGCGGATGTCGCCGATAACTTGCTTGACTTTGAAGGTACCCTCGGCAACGGTGCCGAGCTTATAGAAGGCCTTGATTTGAGTGTCGTAGAACTTCTTTTCATAGAAGACACTACGATCCTGATAAGAGCTGTTCTTCACATAAGATAGGAAGGCTTCTTCAACGCGATCCACGATGGAGTAGTAGAAAGCCATGACCTTTTTGGCGCTGCCGCCATAGACGGTGTATTTGTCAGCAAAGGCTTGGACGTTTCCATCCTTGACGGCCTTTAATAGACCGTTGTCGCCGTAGAAAGAGCCATAAATCGATTCGCTGTAGATTCGTAAGACGTTGTTGAGAACCTTGGCGCTGTTGGTGTCGCCTTCGCTGACAATCGCGTCATAGATCTTGCTCATGTCATTGTTGGTGATGCCGTCGGCGTTAAGAATCTGCTCGTCGTAGAAAGAGGAAGTCGGTTTGGCGACAATGTCGTCGCAACCGGCGAGCAAACTGCCCGCGCATAGAAGCGTGAGCAAACCTGTGACGAAGTTCTTTTTTAAATTAGCCCTTGACATAATAGCAAGCTCCTCCCTGTGCCCATTCAGCGGAACTGTGGCTCTGGTAGCCGATTGCGCAAACTTCGCTGATCAAACGGCCGTTGCCGTTAGCGTCGCGAAGATCGCGGGCTTCCTTTTGAGCCTGTAGCATTTCGGCGTAGCTCTTCCATCCGTTGGTCCAAGTGGTGAAAGAATCATCCTTGGTGGATTGTCTCTTCTGTTTGCAGTAGTTCATCATGGCGGCTTCGAAGCTGGCATCCTTGAAATTAAGTTTGCCGACACCGTCGATGCCATTGATGAGTTTCTCGAAGAGGTAAGTGCTGAGGGCGCCGTTGTAGGACTTGACGCCGCTCACAATGTTGCCGGACCGGGTGTTGTAATCGGTCGAGTTGTTGCGGTTGTAGTTGACGTAAGTGGTGAGAGGCTTGCTCGCGGAATCCGTCGGATAGCCGGCGAGGTCCGGGTTCTTGGTGGTGAAGTATTGGCTTAGTGTAGCCGTGCCGTCGGTAGGAACGGTGTTCTCGGTTATCGTGTTAGAAGTGGCGGAAAGGCCATATTGGCTCAAAGCGTCGCGTTGGACGACCATGAAATGAACGCCCTGATAACTGGAGGTTCCAGCGCGGGCGACCAAGATGATCTGGCCTTCGCTATCGGTTAGGACATTGCTAGTGAACTGCGGGAGAACGTCTTTGGTGTCGAACTGGAAGCCAGGGAGCGCGGCGAACGCAGCGCTCGGGGTTCCGTTGAACTTTTCGCCGGCATAGGTGTCGCTAGCGGCGGTGTTGTAAGGGACGTCATTCGGAGTGATAACGCAGACGTTCCGTTTGTTGAAGTACTTATTGAAGAGGATGTTGCGCGGGAAGAAAGCGGAATTGCTTTCGTAGACCGGCGAATTCTGGGAATCGGTTTCAATCGAAGCGGCTTTCATCAAAGCGACGGCCGCGCCGAAAGGAATCTGTCCGATGCCTCTAGAGACGCCATCATCATAGCTTTCTCCGTAGAGAGAACTGCTCGAGACAAAGGTGCCGTCTTCGAGTTTCTGGTTGGGATCGCTGTCACCGAGATCATCGGCGCTTTCGGTAAGACCAGGGGCCAAACGATAGGCGTTGGCGGCTCCGTACTCAGTGGCCTTCTCCCTCTGATTGAAGAGGGATTCGTAGGCGTAGATGCCGAGCTTGAATTCCGGAACGAGATCGCTGGACATGACTTTGGTCATCAGGCTGGTTTCGCCATAGGCGACCGCACTGCTGGTGTCTTCGCTTAACGAGTAAGCGAGGGTTCCGAAATCCGGACGATTGACAATGTAAGGAGTAAGGGTTCCGGTAGTCGACAAATTGGCTCCGGCCAAACGGGCCACCACGGTTGCGAGTTTGGTCGCTTGGTGAGTGGTGTCAGTCCCCGAAGTCTTGTCTTCGGTGAGAATGCCTTGCGTGTATTCTTTGTCGGTCGCGGCGACTTTGACCAAAATGTGGCGGATGACATAAGGCATCTGCTCTTTGATCCAGCCGGAATTGCCGATGCCATAGGATGAATCATCACCCGGCATGAACATTTTCTCGGCTACGTCGCTAGCGGCCAAGCCTTCGGTCGATCCATCTTTCATCGCATCAATGTACTTGCTGTAGAAAGTGGATTCGAACTTGGACTTTTCCTCGGTGAAGAGATAATAGTCGAACAACTCATCAACGTTCTTGACCTTGTGAGAAGTTAAAATCTTCTCAAACTCGGTTTGGAAAGTAGTTTTGTTGGTCTTCGAGTTATCCGTGGCGGTGGCCTTATCGGTTTCGACGTCCTTGCGGGCGGTCTTCTTTAAGGACTCCAAAGCGGTCGCGTTCGAGGCGTCGTCGTAATAATGACGAATCAGAACTTCATAGACCTTGTCGAATTCGGTGGACAGCGTCGAACCAGTGGTTTGATAGCTGTCATAAAGATTGAGGGCAGTGTAACCGACGACATTTCCGGCAGCATCCGTATAAGTGAAGATGTTTCCGTTAGTGTCGGCAGTCGGCGTGTCGCAGGCTGATAAGCCTACCGCTGCAGTGAGCAGCGCCATCAATCCGAGCGCACAGTTTGACCTTTTCATGTGTGGACTCGTTCCTCCTTGCTCAAAATGGTGCGAGATAAGTCTATTCTCTAAAGAGAATTGGTGCAACAACTTCTTAACGTGTGCCTGCGCACGCAAAACTAATTCTAATTATCTTGCTGTTATCGTATCGTTTGCGCCCTTTCTCTATGGGTACTAGAATAAGCGTGCTTTCAGGAGCAAATGATGTCACAACTAGTAATCAAGAATCTCGAAGTAACCGTCAAGGATCAAAAAATCCTGCGGGGAATCAATTTGACTATCAACGAGGGGGAAACCCTTGCTTTATTGGGGCCTAACGGGCACGGCAAAAGCACGTTGCTCGCCGCCATCATGGGAAACCCCGCCTACAAAGTAACCGGCGGAACCCTTGAGCTCGATGGCCAGGACCTCTTGAAAATGACTCCAGATCTTCGTAGCAAAGCTGGCATTTTCCTCGCCATGCAATATCCGAGTGAGATTCCGGGCCTCAACAGCGCCGACTTCCTGAAGTCTGCCATGAATGCCCATCGTCAAAAGGCTCTGTCTTTGTTTGAGTTTTATAACGCTCTTCAAAACGCCTACAAAGACATGGGGATTCCTTTCGAGATGTCGAAGCGAAATCTTAACGAGGGATTCTCTGGGGGCGAAAAGAAGAGAAATGAGATGCTCCAGATGCGCCTTCTTCAGCCAAAAATTGCCTTATTGGATGAGATTGATTCCGGGCTTGACGTTGACGCTATGCAAATTGTCGCCGAGGCAATTACGAAAGAGCAGAAAAGAGGAGCGGGTTTTTTGATTATCAGCCATTATGCCCGTCTCTATAACATGGTCCATCCGACCAAGGCGGCGGTTCTCATCAACGGCAGCATCGCGGTCGAAGGCGGCCCAGAGATCATTACTAGGATCGACACCGGGGGTTACGAGTGGATTAAAGACGAACTTGGTATCGAGATTGAAAAAGAAGAAGGCGGACCGATGAACACGGTTTCCATCGGGTCCTGCGCGACAAAAGAAAGAATGGATAATGGAAACAAATAATCCGGAAAAAAGAATTGTTTTCGTGGATAACATTCCGGCCTCCTTTGCCTATACGGTTAATGAGGGTCAGAACATCCATTTAAACATGGCTTCTTTCGAGGATTTTTGTGACCGGACAATCGATATTAACGTTCTCTCCAATGGGTCGTTTGAGGGGACTTTTGCCGACTTTTCACACGGCAATGGCCGGTTTATCTTGAATGTTCATTTGCTCGGAGAAGGCGCGAAATGCCACTGGTCTTTGGCTTCGCTAAATAACGGTTCTTCGGAGAAGCATTTTGACACATCGGTATTCCATGAGGCCCCTCACACGGAAGCCTTGATGAGCAATTATGGAATCGCTCGCGATAATGGGAAGCTATTCTTTGCGGGTATTAGCGAAATCCGTCAGGGTTCACATAAGACAAAAACCCGCCAGGAATCCAAAATCATCGTGTTCGATCCGGAGGCCCTCGGAAGAGCAAGCCCCATTCTTCGCATCGGGGACAACGACGTCGAAGCGAGCCATGCCGCCGTGGTGGGAAGGCTTAATTCCGCACACCTCTTCTATTTGGAGAGCCGCGGCATTAGCGAAGAAGAAGCCAAACGACTAATTACTTTGGGCTATCTAAGGCCCATCGAAAACTTTTTCGTTGACGCCAAAGTAGTTGAGAAAATCGAAAGAGCCATCGAGGGAGGAATCTAGATATGATTGATCCATACAAAATTAGAAACGATTTTCCGATGTATCGCAATCGAATCAAGATGCAGGGGAAACCTTTGGTGTGGCTCGATAACGCCTCAACCACGTTTAAGCCGTATTGCGTTCTCGATGCGGTGAAAGCCTATTACGAAAGCGAAACTTCGAACAGTCACCGCGGGGATTACGATCTTTGCTTCAACATAGACCAGAAAATACTGGAGACGAGACAAACGGTCGGGAAATTCATCAACTGCCGCCCTGAGGAAGTGGTTTTCACTTCCGGCACAACCGCTTCTATCAACCTCGTTGCCTTTGGCTGGGGCGCTAAATACCTTAAGAAGGGCGACGAAATTTTGTTGACCCAGGCCGAACATGCCTCCAACGTCCTTCCTTGGTACAAGGTTAGCGAAATGACCGGTGCCGTTATCAAATTCATTCCCCTCGATGAGGAAGGCCGACTGACTCCGGAAAACCTTTCTGCAGTCATTACGGAGCGGACCAAAATCGTGGCCATCGCCCATGTCACTAATGTCTTGGGCTACATCGCTCCTGTCAAACAACTCTCAAAAATCGCCCACGAACATGGCGCTATTTTGGTTCTCGACGGGGCGCAAAGTGTTCCTCACCTCACGACCGATGTGCAGGACCTCGATTGCGATTTTCTCTCCTTCAGCGGTCATAAAATTTGCGGTCCGACCGGAATTGGGGTTTTGTATGGCAAGTTCGCCTTACTCTCCAAAACCGACCCTTTTATGACTGGTGGGGGTATGAACGCCAAATTTGATATGTGCGGGGATGTCGCTTATCTCGAACCTCCTCTTCGTTTTGAGGCCGGAACCCAAAACATCGAAGGCATTCTGGGCTTAAAGGCCGCCATCGAATACGTGATGAATATCGGGATGGACAACATCAACGCCTATGAAGAAGCCCTGAAACGTTATGCCGTCTCCGAGTTAGAAAAGACCGGAAACGCCATCGTCTATAACCCCAAATCCGAAGCGGGAATCGTCACTTTTAACATCAAAGATGTGTTCGCTCAGGATGCGGCGAGTTTCCTCAACAGTCGTGGAATCGCCTGCCGGAGCGGCCAACATTGCGCCAAAATCCTCATCGATTACCTGAAAGTGGTAGCGACCGTTCGGGCCAGTTTCTATTTCTACACCACGAAAGAAGATATTGACGCGCTTGTGGACGCAGTGCGACACGGAAAGGAGTTCCTCGATGCCTACTTCAATTGAAATCACCCCTGAGATGATGAGATCCATCATCATGGACCATTACCAAAACCCCCGGCACAAGAGCAAACCCGAAGGCGATGGCTATGTTTCGTTACACGCCTCAAGCTCGAACTGCATTGATGATTTCGAACTCTACCTTTTGGCGAAGGACGGCAAGGTTCTCGATGCGCGTTGGGATGGGGTTGCTTGCACGATTTCTTCGGCCAGCACCGACATCCTTTGCGATCGCGTAATCGGGATGACTTATCAAGAAGCTGAATATGCCATCAAGCAGTATCTCGCCATGATAGAAGAAAAAGGATTCGACGCTTCCGTCCTTGATGAGGCGATTGTTTTCCTTCACACGGGAAAACAGGCGGCTCGTATCCATTGCGCCACCATGGGCTGGACGGCCTTAAAGGAACTGCTGGAAAAGGAAGAGAAATAACATGGCCGATACCAAATTCCTCGATGAAACATATAAGTATGATTTCAAAACCGATGCCAAGGTTCTTTTCACCACGGGTAAAGGTTTAAACGAGGAAGTCGTTCGGGCCATCAGCCAGCACAAACACGAACCGGAATGGATGCTCGAATACCGCCTAAAAGCATTGAAGGCTTTTGAAGCGATGCCTCTACCAAAATACGGACCGGATCTCAAGTTCTTGGATTTTCCGTCCTACACCTATTACACCAGCGTCTCTCCGAAAGAGGGAAGCAATTGGAAAGAGGTTCCGGAGGCCGTCAAGAAAACTTTCGATAAACTTGGCATACCTGAGGCCGAACAGAAATATCTCTCGGGCGTTACCACCCAATACGAGAGCGAAGTCGTTTATCACAACATGCTCGAAGAGGTTCAAAGCAAAGGGGTTATTTTCCTTTCAACGGATATGGCTCTCCAAACCTGCCCCGAGATTATGAAGAAGTATTTTGGCACCGTAGTTCCTTTTGCCGACAACAAGTTTGCTGCCCTTAACGGCGCTGTCTGGAGCGGTGGAAGTTTCATTTATGTTCCGAAAGGTGTCCATTTGGACAAACCTTTGCAATCCTACTTTCGGATTAATAACGAGAAAACCGGGCAGTTCGAGCGCACTTTGATCATCGTGGACGAAGGCTCGGAGATAAACTACGTCGAGGGTTGCACAGCCCCGATTTATAGCAAAGAATCACTCCATGCTGCCGTTGTTGAGATTGTGGTGCTTAAAAATGCCCATTGTCGTTACACGACCGTCCAAAACTGGAGCACGAACATCGTTAATTTGGTCACCCAAAGAGCCTTAGTTGAGGAAAATGGCCTGATGGAGTGGGTCGACGGAAACATTGGCTCGATGCGGAATATGAAATATCCCGCCTGCATACTAAAAGGCGACGGTTCGCGTGGGTCCGTGATTTCGATTGCCGTCGGCGGGACCAACCAATTCCAAGACAACGGGGCTCGGATGATTCACATCGGCAAAAACACCTCTTCGACGATCATATCCAAATCCATTGTGAAAAATGGCGGAACTGCCAACTATCGCGGCACGGTGAGGGTTGAACCGGAGGCCGAAAACGCTCAATCTCACGTTGAATGCGATACCTTGATTTTGGATGGAAAGAGTTTTAGCGATACGATCCCAACCAATGAAATAAAGAACTCTTCTTCCTATATAGAACACGAAGCCACTGTCTCGAAAATCAATGAAGAGGAACTTTTTTACCTCATGAGCCGGGGAATTTCGGAAGCCGATGCCACCCAGATGATCGTCATGGGTTTCATCGAACCGTTCTCCCGCGAGTTGCCGATGGAATACGCAGTTGAACTCAACCAGTTAATCAAACTGGATATGAGCGATGCGATTGGGTAAATAATTTAACATAATTATGGATTACGATGTCATTGTAGTTGGCGGTGGCCACGCCGGTGTTGAGGCCGCTTGTGCATCGGCTCATATGGGTATGAGGACGCTTTTGTGTACCCTCAATATCAAAATGATGGCCAACACTCCTTGCAACCCCCACATTGGTGGCTCTGCCAAAGGCATTGTTGTCCGCGAAATTGACGCCCTCGGTGGAATGATGGGCCTCGCGGCCGATCATCATCCACTTCAGATCAAGATGCTAAACACGGCAAAAGGTCCTGGAGTTCAATGCCTGCGAGCCCAGGTGGATAAATATGGATACCCGGCCTACATGCAGTCACTTGTTCTTGCCATTCCGGGCCTTACCGTAAAGGAATGCGAAGTTAAACGGCTTCTTTTCGATGAAAAAAAAGTTTACGGCATTGTTACGGGCGGAAATGAGGAAATAACCAGTAAATCCGTCATCATTACGACCGGAACTTACATGGAGAGCACGATTATTTCAGGCACTGAAGTTCATTCGGGAGGACCCGACGGGGAGAATTCTTCCCAAGGACTCAGCCGCTGCCTTCAAAAGATGGGGCTCGAGATTTTCCGTCTCAAGACCGGAACCCCTCCACGCATCAAAAAAAGTTCCATCGATTTTTCGAAAACCGAAATTCAGTTGGGCCAAGATGGGGAACTGGCTTTTTCATTTCTTACGAAGGAGTTTACCCCCCTCGAAAAACAACTACCTTGCTATCTGCTCTATACCTCGCCCGACACTCTGAAGATCATCCGCGAAAACTTGGATAAATCTGCGGTATTCAACGGGGTGATCAAAGGAGTGGGGCCTCGTTATTGTCCATCCATCGAGAGCAAGGTGGTTCGTTTTGCCGACAAGCCTCGCCATCAATTGTTCCTTGAACCGGAGACCGAGTTTGGGGAATCCATTTACCTTCAAGGTTTTTCGACGGGTTTTGCCCATGAGATTCAGGAACGTTTGGTTCATTCTCTGCCGGGCCTCGAGCACGCAGAGATCCTCAAGTGGTCCTACCAGATTGAATACGATGCAGTGAAACCTCTTCAGTTCCGCCCAACACTTGAAACAAAAAAATACGAAGGACTGTACGGAGCAGGTCAAATTTGTGGTACCTCAGGTTATGAAGAGGCGGCGGGGTTGGGCCTCATGGCCGGAATCAACGCTTCATTAAAAATTAAAGGCGAGGAGCCTTTGATTCTTCGTCGCGATGAAAGCTACATCGGTGTCATGATTGATGACTTGGTTACTAAAGGCACGGAAGAGCCCTATCGTCTCATGTCCAGCAGGGCCGAGTACCGTCTTCTTTTGCGGCACGACAATGCCGATCTTCGACTGACTCCTCATGGCCATTGGATTGGTTTAGTAAGCGATGAACGTTTTGCGGCTTTTACGAAGAAGTACCACGACATCGATGAAGCCATTCACGTGATGGAAACCACAAACATTAGTGATAAGAAAGGGTGTGCCGCCTATCTTTTGGATAACGGTTTTATCGATACGATGGAAGGTCATAAAGGAATTGACTTGCTGAAGCGTCCGGGCCTATTTTACAAGGATATTTCAAAATTTATGCCTGAATTGCAGGGTTTCAAGTTTTCGGAAAGCGACCTTCTCGCCCTCGAAACGAAGGTCAAATACGAAGGCTACATCGCCAAAGAGCTCCGCGACGCCGCCGAGACCCGCAAATTAGAGAATATCAAGCTCCCTGTTGGAGTAGACTATACGAAGGTTGACGGTCTCGCCTTAGAGGCACGTCAAAAGCTCAATGCGGTTCAACCGCTGACGATTGGGCAGGCCAGCCGTATCAGTGGAGTGAATCCGGCTGACATTTCGATCCTAATTTTGACCCTCCGCAAGAAAGGTTTACTATGACCTACAGCCAAATGGTCGATCGTTTGAAGCCTGCCATTGTTTTGAATGATGACGTAATTAAGAACCTTCAAAAATTTGCCTCGTTGCTCCTTGAGTGGAATCAAAAATTCAACCTCACCGCCATTACTGAGGAGTCTCAGGTGGTCGAAAAGCATTTCTATGATTGCTTAGTTCCGTGCCAAACGCTCTCCCTCGATGGGAAAACGGTTGCTGACTTAGGGACTGGAGCCGGTTTTCCTGGTTTGGTTTGGGCCATTGTTTTTCCTACCTGCCAAGTTACTCTCGTCGAGGCGACCACAAAAAAATGTGCATTTTTGCAAGCGGTGATAGACGCCTGCGGTCTCAAAAACGTTAAAATCATCAATAAGCGCTGTGAGGAGATGAAGGAACGCGAGTTCTTCGACATCGTTGCTGCCCGAGCATTAGCCCCCATGGGAATCCTTCTCGAAATTGGGGCCCCTTTGGTGAAGGTTGGCGGAATTTTCTTGGCGATGAAAGGCTCTAAAGGCCAAGACGAATTTAATAAAACCGGTAAAGAAATTAACAAGTTGGGTCTCGTTGTCAAATCTGTTCAAACGGAAGAACTTCCGGATGGTTTGGGCATGAGGCAAAACTTTTTCTTCCAAAAAGCAAACAAGACTCCCATTTGTTATCCGAGACCCTGGGCCACTATTCTAAAAAAACCGCTCGTGTGAAACTTTAAAACAATGTTTCACGAGAGTACACTGATTTCATGACTCAAGTTATCTCAATCGCCAACCAAAAAGGCGGAGTGGGGAAAACCACAACCGCCATTAACCTTTCGGCTGCCTTGGCCAAACAACATCAAAAGGTTTTGTTGGTCGATTTTGATTCGCAAGGCAACGCCGGACGGGGTCTAGGCAACGACGTCACTCTTTTGCGGCGGACAATTTTTGACGCACTGACCGCTAAGGCGGACATCAACGATTGCATTCTTCCGACTACCGAAGAGGGACTTTCTATCATCCCAAGCAACCTGAAACTCGCCTCGCTCGATGCTTATTTGCAGAACAACCCTTCGCCAGAACCATTCCGGCTTCTCTCGGTTTGCCTTTCCAAACTGAGGCAGCCCTATGACTACATCATCATTGATTGCCCACCTTCTCTTGGCCTCTTAAGCCTTAACGCCTTAACCGCCTCGACCGGAGTCATCATTCCTGTGCAGTGCGAATATTTTGCCATGGAGGCCTTGGCGGCCATTCTCTCGACGATCACTAAAGTCCAACGCGATTTCAATCCCAATCTTCGCATCGAAGGCTTCCTCTTGACCATGTACGATTCCCGAACCGTATTGGCTACGGAGGTTTCGACGCAGGTTCGCGGGCTCTTCAAAGAGAACACTTTCATGACGGCCATTCCGAGGAACATCTCCCTTCCCGAAAGTTCGGCCAAAGGCTTGCCGGTGGGGCGGTGGCGTCCGACTTCTCAAGGCGCCATGGCTTACTCCGCACTCGCTCGTGAGGTTTTGGACCATGACCAGCAAAAGCAATAAGCGCTTCGTGAAAGACGATCTTTCTGATTTGGTCAGGAAGTTTTCCAAAAACGACGTCATCGCAGAAATCGAGAAAGAGTTCCAAACAAAAACAGGTCGGGCTCTTCCTCTTTCCGTCATCGACGACAATTCCTTTGTTAAGCGTGTACGCCTTCCCGAGACCACGGTTGAGCAAGTTGCCAAGTCCATTAACGAAAAGGGTTTATGGAATCCCTTGGTGGTCCGACCTTCGGGTGGCCACTACGAACTGATACTTGGCCGCAAGCGTTTCTATGGGGCGAAAAAAGCGGGACTTTTGAGCGTTAACTGTGTGGTGGCCGATGTCGGGGATGAGGAAACACTCCTCATGCTTTTGGCCGATACCAGAGACCAGCGAAATGGTAACGTCGTGGAGATGGCCCTCGTCTATCAGGCCCTCATTCAAAAATTTAATTATTCCCCGCAAACCTTGGCTAATTTGTCCCACCAAAGTCGAAGCCAAGTGGCCAACACGATGAGAATTTTGAAGCTTCCGGATCACATCATCACGGACATTTGCCTTGATAAACTCTCTTATGGTCACGCAAAGGCCATCGCCTCTCTTTCCGATGAGGAGATCGAAAGGGTTTGCGACCTCATTCACAGAGAGCATCTTTCCGTTCGGGATACCGAAGTTCTTGCTAAGCAATATGCCTCTTTGCCCCAACTCGCCGAAACGGAAGCCGAAGCCCTCAAGAAAATTTTGCGGGCGGCGGCGGTGGCGGACCGGCGGACCTCAATCTCCATTTCTTTTGAGACGCCCGAGGAAAAAAACGCCTTCGTGGAGAAACTTCTCGGCAAAAAGTAGCCTTTCGGGTTCTTGTTGCGTCCGCCAAGAAGCCGACTATAATGAAGTCAGCTTCAGGGCGACGATAATTACGTCGACTGGCGGTAAAGCCCGCGAGCTTGATATTGATCAAGCAAGAGCCGGTGTGATTCCGGCGCCAACGGTAAAGTCCGGATGTCAGAAGTAGAGTGTATTCTTTGTCCCCCGAGGCGCGAGAGTTGGGGGATTTTTATTTTTTATGACAAACGAGATTAAGAATTGGGTCGCCTTAATTACCTTTTTCGTTTTGGTCATTCTTACCTTCAAGGTCTATTTCGCTCAATCCGAAAAGAGAAACTTCGATCGAGTCCGCTTCATGACGAGGGTTGCCATTTTCGGAGCGATTGCCTCCATCCTTTATGTCGTTGACGTCTTTCAGATTCATCTTCCGTTTCTTCCTGGATTTTTGGCACTCCATTTTGATGAGATTCCGGCCTTTATCGCCGGTTTCGCCTATGGTCCTTGGGCGGGCTTTGCGGTCATCCTCATCAAAACAATTATCAAAATCCCTTTTACCAGCACCTTGGTCGTGGGGGAACTTTCCGATCTCATCTTCTCCACAGTCTTTGTCGTGCCGGCGGCGATGATTTACCAACGGAAAAGGAATCTTAAAGGAGTGGCCATTGGTTTCTCCGTTTCCGTGGTCCTTCAACTAATTGTCTCGGCGGTGCTAAACGTTTACGCCATGCTTCCGTTTTATATTTACGTGATGGGATTTTCCCAAGAGGGTTTACTGTATGTTTGCCAATTGGCCAATCCCGCCATCACGGATCTCGGTTGGACCTATGCCGCTTTGGCTGTGGTTCCGCTCAACCTCATCAAGGACGCCGCCGTCATCTTCGTGACCTTCATCGTCTATCGCAGCATTCATAAGCTTCTTCATTTCGACCGACCTGTCTGCAAGCCATAAAAAAACAAGCCAACCTTACGGGTCGACTTGTTTTTGTTTGTGACTACTTGTCTTCGACGATGGCGCCGGCCGGGCAATTGGCAATCGCCTCGTCCGCGGCGGCTTCATCGGTGACCGGTCCGGCAGTAGCCTGGGCCTTGCCGTCATCACCAAATTCGAAAACGTTGGGAAGGGTTCCGACGCAAAGGCCGCAACCGATGCAAAGATCTTTAATTACCTTAACTTTTTTAGCCATTGATTTGTCCTCCAATATGGCACAAGTGGATTATAGGGTTAAACGGCTTTGACTTCAATGCAACTTTTTCATTTCTCGTTTCGCTTCTTCCCTTCGGGAGGGTAGAATATGACCGTTATGAGAACACGTATGGAGAAATGGTCCCATTATCGTGGGAAGATTACCGCCATGCCCACCCAAAGCTTCCCAACGGTCAAACGTTTGGGCAGCCCGATGGGCGACAGTGACCTTTCCTTCGTGGATTCCTTGCCAAAAAGCAAGAACGCCATCAGAACCGATTTGACCACGGCTATACCTTTGCAGAAAAAGGTCACTCCATTCGCCGTTTACGAAAAACGCAAGGGGCAATGGCTAATTGCGAAACTAACTTTGTTAGCTTTAGCCATCGCCGGTTTCGCCCTCTTGTGGTTTTATTGGGTGCAAGGGGCTTAAAATAAAGAACATGGAACAACAACTTATCTCGGTCGCGATTGATGGCCCGGCTGCCGCTGGAAAAAGCACAGTCGCCAAAAAGGTCGCCGCTCTTCTTGGTTTTACTTATATTGATACCGGCGCCATGTACCGCGCGGTGACGTGGGCCGTCATCAAAAAAGGCCTGGATCCCAAAAATGAACAACAATCGATCACTTTGCTGCCTGGCATGCAAATTGAACTGTTGGCAGACGGTCGCGTGATCTGCAACGAAGAAGATGTCACCAAGGTAATACGGGAGCCTTTGGTTTCCGGAAACGTCTCGTACATTGCCGCGATGAAGCCGATCCGTTTGGCCCTCGTGGAGATGCAGCGGGCCATGGCTCAGAAGAAATCGGTTGTGATGGATGGTCGCGACATTGGCACTTACGTTTTGCCGATGGCCAACGTCAAGATTTATCAGATTGCCACCGTCGAAACCCGAGCGGTCCGCCGTTACGAGGAAAATCTCTCGAAAGGCATCAATACCACCCTCAAACAGGTGGAGGAAGATGTCCGCAACCGCGACTACATCGACTCTCATCGGGAATTCGCTCCGCTGAAACCGGCCGTCGACAGCGTTCTGATCGACACCTCATTCATGACCGTTGAGCAGGCCGTCGATGCCGTTTTGAAAGTAATTCACGATAAAACAGGAATCGTAATACCATGTCATTAGGAACTTTGGCTATCGTCGGGGCACCCTCCGTTGGTAAATCAACGATTTTTAACCGTATCGTCGGCGAGCGGCGCTCCATCGTCGAGGAGGAGCGTGGCATTACCCGCGACCGCCTCTACGCCAAAGCCACTTGGTTAACCAAGGACTTCACCGTCATCGACACCGGCGGAATTCAGCTAAAAGATGCCCCCTTCCAAGAGGAAATACGAGCCCAGGTGGAAATCGCTCTCGAAGAAGCTGACGTTATTCTTTTCTTGGTGGATGGAAAAACGGGTCTAACCGGCGACGACCGTTTCATCGCCAAATTGCTTTATCGCACGAAAAAACCGGTGATTCTTGGCGTTAACAAAATCGACAACATCAACGAAATCGGCGATCAATCTGAATTCTATTCCTTGGGGTTCGGCGATCCATACCCTTTATCGGGCGCCCATGGCATTGGAGTCGGCGACGTTTTGGATCTCATCATCAAGAAATTGCCGGAAAAGGAAATGCCCAATTACGGCGATGCGGTGTCCTTTTGCCTCATCGGCCGCCCCAACGTTGGCAAGAGTTCTTTATCCAACCGGTTGCTCGGGAAAGAAAGAACGATTGTCAGCAGTGTGGCGGGAACCACTCGCGATTCTGTCGACTCATCCTTCGAAAAGGACGGTCGTCATTATGTCGTTATCGACACCGCTGGTCTCGTGAAGCGAGGCAAACTCTATGAGGCGGTGGACAAATACGCCGCTCTCCGAGCTTTGGCCGCCATCGACCGTTCGGCCGTGGCCGTTCTCGTCCTTGATGCCAAAGAAGGCCTGATCGAGCAAGACAAACACGTCGTTGGCTATGCCATGGACGCCAAAAAAGCCATCGTCATTGTCGTTAACAAATGGGATTTGGCCGAAAAAGGACTCGAAGCGCAGAAAGAATTTACCGAAAAACTCCGGGCCAACGTCAAATTTCTTGATTACGCCAGTATCATTTTTACCTCCGCTTTGACCGGATCGGGAATCGACAAAATCCTTCCCGCCATTACCGCGGCTTTTGATGGCTATAACCGCCGGATCAACACCTCGGTTCTCAATCGCTTAGTCATGGACGCTCAGCTTATGAACCCCACTCCGGAGTTCAACCATGGGCGTCTCAAAATCGTTTTCGCCAATCAGGTGGCTGTGTGCCCCCCGACCTTCGTGATGTTCTGCAACAACCCCGCTTTTGTGCACTTTAGCTATACCCGTTATCTCGAGAACAAGCTCCGGGAAGCCTATGATTTCTCCGGAAGCCCCGTCAATATTGTCTATCGAATTCGTAAATAGTCGCTGGATTTTAGCCAGAAAAATGTTGGCGGAAAATGTTTCGATGATGACATTGTTTTGCCAAGATTTTCGTTAATATCATCGATTATTTCTTGTCCGTTTGCTTTTTTACAAATTGCGAATAGAGGCGATGCGAAGGGATAAACCATTTTTTGCTTAGGGTCGAGATTGGATTTTTTTATGATGACTAATGGTGTTAACGGCAGATTCATCTCTCGTCAAATCTCGTGATTGGCAATAGGGTTTGAATGTGAAAAAAGTTGCAAAAGCCTAGATGCGGTGCTAGTTTAGAGGTAACCGATTTAGCAAAGGAGGAAATATCCATGAACAAAGCTGAATTAGTCGTTGAAGTCGCCGAGAAGGCTGAGATCTCGAAGAGAGACGCCGAAGCCGCTATCGATGCCGCCCTCGAAGTGATTGAGGCTGCCCTCGTCAAAGGCGAGGAAGTCAAGCTCTCTGGATTTGGTATTTTTGAGAAGAAACATCGCGCCGCTCGTGAGGGAACCAACCCCGCCACCCAGCAGAAGATCAAAATCCCTGCCAGTGCCTCGGTCTCCTTCAAAGTCAGCAAAGCTCTTAAAGACAAGCTTAACTAAGCTTCGTCCCCACAAGCTCACGAAACCCCACTTCGGTGGGGTTTTTCTTATGCTAAACTTGTTACCAGTATGAAAGATGCTCTCTTTGATCAACTTAAAATCCTCTTCCGCGCCCACGGTTACCGCCTCTATTTGGTTGGCGGCTCCGTCCGGGATCTCCTTCTAGGACGAGCGTATACCGATCACGACTTTGCGACCGATGCCCTTCCCGAGGAAGAGAAGGACTTTCTCCCCGAAGCGTCCTACGCCTTTGCCAAATACGGCTCCATTCGCTTAATGGAAAAAGGCGAGGAGGTGGACATCACGACCCTCCGCCAGGAGGGGGCTTACACAGATTTCCGGCACCCGTCCAAGATTGTGTTCGTCAAAGATCCTGCTCTCGATTTTCGCCGCCGGGACTTCACGATTAACGCCCTTTATCTTGATGAGGAATATCATCTCCTCGATTTCTGTCAGGGCTTAGACGATCTAAAAAAAGGTATCATCCGTTTCATCGGCGACCCTGACACCCGGCTTCGCGAAGACCCTCTTCGTCTCCTGCGGGCCGAACGTTTCGCCAAGACGCTCAGTTTCCAAATCGAAGAGAAAACCAAAGCCGCTCTCGAAAGAAATCGCGGACTTCTAAAGGAACTGAAGCCGGAGAAAGTAAAAGAAGAACAACGAAAGCTCCTTTCCAGTGTAAAATAACCCCATGACCCAAAGTTCCCTGATGTCGGCCGTAAACTTCCGTTACGTCTTAATTGACTCCTATAAGAAAATGGGGCTCAACGAAGAAGAACTCGCCGTGATTCTTTCCATCGACCATTTGCTGGAGCAAGGCAACTCTTTGGTGACCGCCGACAATCTGGCTCTAAAAATGACCTTCAAGACCTCGAAAATCGATGAGATCATCGTCTCTTTGGTGAACAAAGGCTATTTGGTCTATGACACCTCGTC
>Ga0183100_1000615_pt1 | contig 25056 bp, 13 predicted proteins | sample Biomet2_FD_127789 | JGI IMG/M metagenome (GOLD analysis project Ga0183100, IMG submission 127789) | Microbial communities from bioreactor (seeded with anoxic lake sediment) at LBNL, California, USA - Biofuel metagenome 2 | ecosystem: Engineered > Bioreactor > Anaerobic > Unclassified ...
GGTTTAGCCCTCTCGTCAGAAGAAATTGAATATCTCCACAAGGTGGAAAAGGAACTGGGACGTAAACTCACGGATTCAGAAATGTTCGGCTTTGCTCAAATCAATTCTGAACACTGCCGCCATAAGATTTTTGGTGGCTCGTTTATCATCGATGGAAAAGAAATGCCCTCATCACTTTTTGCATTGATCAAAAAAACAACCAAAGAAAATCCACACAAAATTATTTCAGCTTATAAGGATAATGTTGCCTTTGCGCAGGGCCCGGTTATTGAGCAGTTTGCTCCTATGGACCAGACGACTAGTGATTATTTTGTGGTGAAAGATATTAAAAGTGTAATCTCGTTGAAAGCTGAGACTCACAATTTTCCTACAACTGTAGAACCGTTTAACGGTGCAGCTACTGGTACAGGTGGTGAAATACGTGATCGTATGGGTGGTGGCACAGGCTCTTGGCCAATTGCAGGAACGGCCGTTTATATGACAGCTTATCCGCGGATAAATGAGGGGCGCTCATGGGAGGATATTTTGCCGGTACGTCAATGGCTTTATCAAACACCAGAACAAATTCTTATTAAAGCCTCTAACGGCGCTTCCGATTTTGGAAATAAATTCGGTCAGCCACTGATTGCTGGTTCTGTGCTCACTTTTGAGCACCAGGAAAATGGCGAAAAATACGGATATGACAAAGTTATCATGCTTGCCGGCGGTGTGGGTTATGGCACTGAACGAGACTGTTTGAAAAAGGAACCACAGAAAGGGAATAAAATTGTAGTGGTAGGTGGAGATAATTATCGTATAGGTCTTGGAGGCGGCTCCGTTTCGTCTGTGGACACTGGGCGTTACTCTAATGGTATTGAACTGAATGCTATCCAGCGTGCCAATCCCGAAATGCAGAAGCGTGATTACAATTTGGTTCGTGCTCTTTGTGAGGAAGATGTAAATCCTGTTGTTTCCATTCATGATCACGGTTCAGCAGGGCATGTAAATTGTCTTTCCGAATTGGTCGAGGACTGTGGAGGTAGCATTGATATGACCAAATTGCCTGTTGGTGACAAAACTTTGTCAGCAAAAGAAATTATCGCAAATGAAAGCCAGGAACGTATGGGCCTGCTTATTGATCAGGAACACTTGGAGCGCGTGAAGAAAATAGCTGATCGAGAAAGAGCTCCGATGTATGTTGTTGGTGAAACGACGGGCGATGCGCATTTCTCTTTTGTACAGGCCGATGGTGCTAAACCCTTTGATCTTGATGTTTCTCAAATGTTTGGACACTCCCCCAAAACTATTATGGTGGATGAAACGGTGCAGCGTAAATATGAAGATGTTGGTTATGAAGTATCCAAACTCTCAGACTATCTTACAACCATGTTGCAACTGGAAGCTGTTGCTTGCAAAGATTGGCTAACAAATAAAGTGGACCGTTCGGTGACAGGAAAAGTGGCTCGTCAACAATGTCAAGGCCCGTTGCAATTACCATTAAGTGATTGTGGTGTTGTGGCGTTGGATTATCGAGGCCAAAAAGGTATTGCTACGGCTTTGGGACATGCGCCTCAGGCGGGGTTAGCCGATCCCGCGGCAGGTAGTGTGCTCTCTGTTGCCGAATCTTTGACAAATATTGTATGGGCTCCTATGAAAAACGGATTGAACGGAGTCTCGCTTTCTGCAAATTGGATGTGGCCATGCCGTTCTCAAAAAGGCGAGGACGCCCGACTTTATACGGCAGTGGGTGCTCTGAGTGATTTCTGCTGTGCTCTTAAAATAAATGTTCCAACTGGAAAAGATTCCCTTTCTTTGAGTCAACAATATCCTAACGGAGAAAAAATTATATCTCCGGGAACCGTGATTGTTTCAGCAGGTGGCGAAGTAGAAGATGTTCGCAAGGTTGTTTCACCCGTGCTTTGTAACAAGAAATCTACAACACTCTACCACATAGATTTTAGTTTTGATCATCTTTCTTTGGGTGGTTCTGCTTTTGCCCAGTCGCTAAATAAGATTGGGAATGAAGTTCCCACAGTGCAGAATCCAGAGTATTTCCGTACGGCTTTTAATGCCGTTCAGCAATTGATTAAAGATGGTTTGGTACTCTCAGGTCATGATATTTCTGCAGGGGGGCTAATTACATGTTTATTGGAAATGTGTTTTGCCAATGTAGAAGGTGGTCTTAGTATCAGTTTGGATAGCTTTAAAGATGCCGATCTTATTCATATTCTTTTTGCAGAAAATCCAGGCGTTATTATACAGGTGGCAGATGAGAATCGTCATGCAATGAAAACCATTCTTGATGAAGCTGGCGTGGCTTATATTAAATTAGGAAAACCTGCAGATGAACGCCAGATTCTAGCTAAATTTGAAGAAAAAGAGTATTCATTCGGTATCGATTATTTGCGCGATGTGTGGTATGAAACGAGTCACCTTCTTGATACCAAGCAGAGTTTCAATGATCAGGCGAATACACGTTTTAGAAATTATAAAAAACAGCCTGTAGAATTTGAGTTCAACAAAAATTTTACCGGAAAGTTCGCTTCCTATGGAATTTCGCCAGATCGTCGTACGCCAACCGGTATCCATGCTGCAATTATCAGAGAAAAAGGTACTAATGGAGAGCGGGAAATGGCTTATGTACTCTATTTGGCAGGATTTGACGTGAAAGACGTAATGATGACTGACTTGATTGAAGGTCGTGAAACGCTTGATGATATTAACATGATTGTGTTCTGTGGCGGTTTCTCAAATTCTGATGTACTTGGCTCTGCAAAGGGTTGGGCAGGAGCTTTCCTTTACAATCCAAAAGCAAAAGCAGCTCTTGACCGGTTTTATGCCCGTAAAGATACTCTGTCTCTCGGAGTTTGCAATGGCTGTCAACTCATGGTGGAGCTCAATTTGATTAATCCGGAATATCCTCAACGCGTTCGTATGCTTCACAATCTTTCCGGTAAATTTGAGAGCAATTTTCTCGGAGTAACTGTGCAAAGCAACCATAGCGTGATGCTGGAATCTTTGAGCGGAAACAAATTAGGTGTTTGGGTAGCTCACGGAGAGGGACGTTTTTCTTTCCCGATGTCGGAAGACAACTACAACGTTGTTCTTAAATATACTTATGATGAATATCCAGGAAATCCTAACGATTCGGATTTCAGCACAGCCGGTATTTGCAGCCCGGATGGACGTCATCTTGCCATGATGCCTCATCCTGAACGAGCTTTCTATCCTTGGCAGTGCGCTACATATCCTGCAGATCATATGCATGAAGATATAACACCGTGGATTGAGGCATTTGTTAATGCACGTAATTGGATTCAGCAACACAAATAAAAAGTTTTTATATACATGATTTAGGGAGTATCTAATAATATTAGGTGCTCCTTTAAATTTTAAGAGATGTCACTCCAAATGGGGACTATTATAAATTTCTATGAAGACATATTAGGCAAATACAAGTTGGTTTCATTTCAAAAATAAATGCTACTAACATTTTGTGTTTCTAAAATCTGAAAAAGTTCTGATTTAGTTCTTTTTCTAATGTAAATTTGTTTTTATAATAAAAAAATTAATGCATTGTGATACTCAAATTATAAAATATTGTAACTTAGCAGCGAAATTAAATGCAATATAAAAGAAAATAAGTCTTTCAACTAGTTAATAAATTGCTTTAAAAAGCGCTTATCAGATGAAGGTCTTGCCTTACTGCTCAGGGGCATAAAGAATTAGTAACTTTATTATTAACAACCGTAAACTTATTGAAATTATGAAAAGAAGAAGGCTACTTAAATTGTGGGGAGCAACAATCATGATATCCTCACTTGTTCTTGTTTCGTGTGTAGATAGCGACTACGATATAAGCAAGGATATTGATGCGACGATGGGACTTGGTTCTTCAGGTCTTGCGTTGAAATTTGGTAATACTGAAAAAATATATTTGAGAGACTTGCTCAAAGTGTCTGAGGACAACATGCTGGATACGACCGCAACAAGTCTTTATTTCTTGGTGAAGGACGGCGTGATTAACACAAATACAACGATTAATCATACTGATCCTGTTACGATTAATCCTGTTTCTCTGAAATCAAATACATTTTCAGTCCCCGTAACTGCCACTTATCCGGTAAACAAGGTTTTTACAATAAATGAATCCAATGCGTCGAGTACACTTGATATTAATGTAAAAAATATTGATGCTGCAATAAAAGAGGTATCAACCGTGATTCCAGACAAGTTGGAAGTAACAGGAAACTTCTCATCAAATAATCTACCAGGAATAAAAATAACAACTCAGGACGTAATCATCACATTTCCAAACTTTGTTTATTCGCATCAATTAAACAACAAACATCAATATCTATTGGAATCAGGTAAGAGTTCATTTACTTTAGATGTAGACTCCCTTGTCTTTCCCAAAACAGGAAAATTTGGTCAGATACCAGAAAACAATGAATTAAGTTTGAGTGACAACATTAGTATGACAGGAACGTTCAATTGCACGACTACACAACAGCTTTCACTGAAACAAGGAGATGAGATTTATGCAGAGCTGAAACTTACATTTACGCCGATGCAACCTAAAACTGTTTCCGGCATTATTAATAAAGATATCTCTCCGGAAATTGATCCGATACAAATCTCAAACGATCTGCCAGATTTCCTACAAGATCAATCAGTAAAACTAGAAGTCAGTAATCCGACCCTCAAACTTTGGACTAAAAATGGACCTCAGTGGCCATTCTCATTACTTTTTGGAGGCATCATGAATTCTGTGAAGAATAATAAAGTAGTCACTTCCGTAAACATTCCTGTAAGTGGGTCCGTAGAGATTCCCAAGAACAATGACCGTATTTACTATTTCTCACAGGCCGCAATCCCATTTGATACGGCTGCTATACCTGCCACAGCAGAAAAATACAAAGTGCCTACATTGGGTAAACTTGTTGAGAAATTGCCTGACAATATTCAAATTGACATGAAAAATGGCAAGGTTTTTATGAATCAGAATGTATTGCAAATAGCAAATTTGGGACAAACCTATAATTTCAACATGGGCTATCGCATGCTTATTCCGCTTTCTTTTGATGCCAATACCACTATTGTTTATACAGATTCTATTGTTGATCTGCATGATGGTTTGGAAAAATATGAAACTTCGGGACTTAAATTAACGGCGGATATTTATAATGCAGTTCCGCTCGATTTAAATATTCAGGTCGTTCCTTATGATTATAATGGAAAATCTCTGGCCTCTGAAATTTCCGTTACTACTCAAATAGCAAAAGGTGCAACACCAACTGGTGCGGTGACAACTCCTATTTCTTGTGTACTGACAGCTGCCAATCCTGCTTCTATTGCAAAACTTGATAAATTACTTCTCAAGATTTCCTCAACATCTACTAGCTCCAATAGCTTGATGTCAAATCAGTACATTCAGTTAAATAACATCAGGTTAATTATGTCAAGCCAAATTATTGGCAATTTCAATTAATGCCGATGGATTTAATTAATAACTTGTAGAACAATAAACAACAGAAAATCATGAGACATTCGATCAAAAAAATATTCGTAGCAATTATCCTTTTCGCAGGAATTGCTATCAGCGGATTTGCACAGGATATGCGTTCGGGCTATTTCCTACAGTCTTCTACTTTTCGTCACCAAATTAATCCTGCTTTGCTTGATCAATCGTATTTCACTGCTTTATTGGGCAATTTTAATATTGGTACGACGGGAAATTTCGGACTCAAGGATTTTGTTTACAAAACAACAGGTAATGCCAATTATGACTTGACAACATTTATGAGCCCTAACATTAGTGCAAGTGAATTTTTGAGTAATATAAATGATAAAAATCGCGTGAATGTTAGTTTGAATTATAATCTTGCTTCAGCTGCTTTCAAAGCGTTTGGAGGATTTAATGTCATCGAAATGAATTTGCGCTCCTATACCTCGCTTTGTCTGCCTTACGAACTTTTTGATTTTATGAAAGAAGCTGGGGCAAAAGAGCATTACAGTCTCAAAAATTTGGGCGCACGTTCTAAATCATACATTGAATTGGCTCTTGGACACTCCCATAAAATTAATGAGAATTGGACGGTTGGAGGTAAAATGAAGATGCTGTTTGGACTTGCCTATGCTGATCTAGATGTAAATTCCATGGATATCACCATGAATGGTAATCAGTGGATTATTAATACCGATGCAAAAATTAACGCAGCGATTCTCAATTCGAAATTTAAATACAGCGATCGTGAAGATGCTAAAAATACCAAGCAGGGAATGAAAAAGGTTAATGGTCTTGATGACGTCTCTTTTGGTCTTCCTGGTTTTGGACTTGCCGTGGATTTTGGCGCTGTATATAAAATGCCAGCTGTAGAAGGTTTAACCTTATCGGCCTCATTGACAGATTTAGGTTTTATATCTTGGAACAAGACAAATACAGGTGCATCCCAAGGCAATTATACTTTTGATGGTTTTAAAAACCCTATTTATGTAAATGGCCATAATGATGGTACAAACAAACTTAGTGATCAGGCGGATGCTCTTGGAGACGACTTGGAAAAGATGTTTTCTGTTTACGATCAAGGTCAAAAGTCTAAAGCTACTGCATTGGCAGCCACTTTCAATCTAGGAGCAGAATACGTTATGCCGTTTTATGACAAACTTTCTGCTGGTTTCCTGCTGACTGACCGCTTTGATGGTCTTTATTCTTGGCATCAGGGTATGTTGTCTGCAAATGTGCACCCTTTAAAATGGCTGGATGGTTCTCTTAATACCGCTCTGTCAACCACTGGCTTGACTTGCGGAGGAATGTTAAGTTTGCACAGCCCTCATTTCAATTTTTATGTTGGTGCAGACCATTTTATGGGACAGGTTGCCAAACAATTCATACCACTCAACAATATGAACGAAAATATTTATTGGGGCTTTACCTTCCCTCTCTAATTTCTTTGTTGTATACTAGTGAACCCTTTTTTCTCCTGATTATGACGGAGTGCCCCGCTTGTTCATCTGGCTTGAGGTATAAAAATGTTTTTTGATCTTTGTGTTTGGTTATGTCGGAAGAAAATGTTTTCTTTGTACATGTATTACAACATTAAAATATTGCCAATATGAAAAAGTATGTTTGCACGGTTTGTGGTTATGTATACGACCCCGAGAATGGAGATCCCGATTCCGGAGTAGCTCCAGGTACAGCTTTTGAAGATCTTCCAAGTGATTGGGTTTGTCCTCTTTGCGGTGTAGGAAAAGAGGATTTTGAAGAAAGCAAGGAATGATTTTTTGTAGAACTAAAAGAAAAATATGCCGAAACTTTGTGTTTTTGGCATATTTTTCTTTTTACCTTATTATATAATATAAAAAGAGTCCTCGACATACAAAACTCCTAATTTTCTAATGAACTCAATTTATTAGAAAATTAGGAGTTTAAAGGATGAGTGTGTTTTTATACATTTGCGGAGTTGTTAGGTAAAGGCTATTTTAAAATCTGGAGTGAAGATGTTATAGTTCTCAAAAAGAAGAGGCAGTTGCAAAAACAAAAAAAGCTCTATCAAAGGAATTATATATTATAAAAAAAGCCGTACCTTTGGAGGCGAATAAGTTCTAATACTTTGTATTAAAAATTACAATATGGAAAAGAAAAGAGAAAAACTTTTTTCTGATTTTGCACCTATTAGTCGTCAGCAATGGTTAGATAAGATTGCCGTAGATTTGAAAGGTGCGGATTTCAATAAAAAGTTAGTGTGGCGTACAGACGAAGGTTTCAATGTACAGCCTTTCTATCTGCGAGAGGATGTGGAGCGTTTTCCTGCAGAATCTGCCCTTCCTGGGGAGTATCCTTTTGTTCGTGGCAACAAAATTAACAGTAACAATTGGTATGTTCGTCAAAATGTAGCGTGTGGCAATGCGGCCGAGACGAATGCAAAATTAAAAGATTTGCTTTCGCGTGGTGTGGACTCGCTGGGCTTGCATATTCCCCGCGAAAATACTACAGCTGACTATTTGGAAGTTCTTTTAAAAGATATTCCATTAGAAAAAACGGAGTTGAATCTGCGTACTTGCCTTAAAAAGGTTGTGGATCTCGCTAAAGCGTTGGTTGCATTGTTTGATAAGGTTGGTGTAGATAAGAACAAGGTTTTTGGAAGCATCGAATTCGATCCTATTGGCAAAATGTTGCAGAAAGGTAAGGATCTTAGTGCTCGTCTCGAAGCCGCCAAAGACTTGGTTGAAATATTGAAAGATTGTCCGAATTTCAGCTGTCTTACGGTTAGCTCTCTGCAATTGAAGGATGCTGGGGCTTTCTGTTATCAGGAAAGCGGTTATGCATTGTCGTGGGGTGTAGAATATCTGAACGTGTTGACTGAGGCCGGTGTTAATTCCACAGAGGCTGCGCGTCGTATCCGTTTTAGCATGGGCGTGGGTGCTAACTATTTCATGGAAATAGCTAAGTTTAGAGCCTTTCGTATGCTATGGGCAAAGATCCTACATGAATATGGTGTAGCGGAAAATGATTGTTTTACTTACATCATGGCTACTACAACCGAATATAACAAGACACTGTTTGATAGTTATGTCAATTTGTTGCGTACGCAGACAGAAGCCATGAGTAGCGCTTTGGCTGGTGTTGAATCCATGGTTGTTACAGCTTTCGATACTCCTTATGAGACTCCAACTGATTTTAGCGAACGCATTGCGCGTAATCAACAGTTGATGTTGAGAGAAGAAAACCATTTCAGTAAAGTCGTAGATGTGGCTGCCGGTTCCTATTATGTGGAAGAACTTACGTGCAGTCTTTCCGGAGAAGCGTGGAAACTTTTTTTGGCTACAGAACAGACTGGTGGATTTCTTGCTGAAGTCAAAGCAGGCAAAGTACAGAAAGTTGTTAATGATACAAATGCTCAGCGTCGTGTCAAGGTAGCTCAGCGTCGTGAATTTGTTCTTGGAAGTAATCAATTCCCCAATTTCAATGAGAGAAGTGAGGGCAAGACTGCTGTACGTGGCTGCTGTGGTAAATGCGGTGAAGGCGAAACGGAATTGCCTAAACTGGACGGTACCCGTTTGGCCAGTGAATTCGAAACACTACGTCTGCAGGTAGAAAAGTCTCAGAAACGTCCTCTCGCATTTATGCTTACAATCGGAGATTTGAAGTGGCGTCAGGCACGTGCTCAATTCAGTTGTAATTTCCTGGGTTGTGCCGGTTATGAGGTTAAAGATAACTTAGGCTTTCATACTGTAGAAGAAGGTGTCGATGAGGCCATGAAGGCTGGTGCAGATATTGTGGTACTTTGTTCGAGTGATGATGAATATGCCAAATATAGTCTGTCTGCATTCAAAGCTTTGGCAGGTCGTGCCATTTTCATCGTGGCCGGAAATCCTCCTTGTGCTGATGAGCTCAAGGCCGCCGGCATTGAATTCTTCATTCACGTGCGGGTCAACCAACTGGATACGCTCAAAGAGTTAAACGCTAAATTGGGAATCAAATGAGAAAAAATTTTGAAAATATAGATATAAAATCCGTTCCCGCCACCGAGAACGGCGCCCAGTGGCAAAAAGAGCATCAGATTAGTGCTGACTGGCGTACGCCTGAACAAATAGACATTCAGCCGGTATACACTAAAGAGGATATGGAACAAATGGAACACCTAGACTATTCTGCAGGTTTACCTCCCTTTCTTCGTGGCCCTTATTCAATGATGTTCCCGTTCCGCCCGTGGACGATCCGTCAATATGCCGGATTCTCTACGGCAGAAGAAAGTAATGCTTTTTATCGCCGCAATTTGGCTAGTGGGCAGAAAGGTTTATCCGTGGCTTTTGATTTGCCAACGCACCGTGGTTACGATCCGGATAACGAACGTGTAATCGGTGATGTGGGTAAGGCTGGAGTTTCTATCTGTTCTGTTGAGAACATGAAGGTGCTTTTTGCAGGTATTCCTTTGAAAGACATGTCTGTGTCGATGACTATGAATGGAGCCGTTCTGCCGATTATGGCGTTTTATATCGTTGCAGGCTTGGAACAAGGCGCTTCGCTTGATGTCATGGCGGGTACGATTCAGAATGATATTTTGAAAGAGTTTATGGTGCGTAACACCTATATTTATCCACCGGCTTTTTCTATGAAGATCATTGCCGATATTTTTGAGTTTACCTCTCAAAAAATGCCCAAATTCAATTCTATTTCTATTTCCGGTTATCATATGCAGGAAGCAGGAGCTACGGCTGACATAGAGTTGGCTTATACGTTGGCAGATGGTATGGACTATCTTCGAACAGGTATCAATGCAGGTATTGATATTGATGCTTTTGCTCCGCGTTTATCTTTCTTCTGGGCTATTGGTGTAAATCATTTCATGGAAATTGCCAAAATGCGTGCTGCCCGTATGCTTTGGGCTAAGATTACGAAGAGTTTTGGAGCTAAAAATCCTAAATCGATGATGTTGCGTACGCATTCGCAGACTTCGGGTTGGTCTCTGACAGAACAGGATCCATATAATAATGTGGGACGTACTTGCGTAGAGGCTATGGCTGCCGTATTGGGACACACCCAATCCATGCACACAAATTCTCTGGATGAAGCGATTGCTTTACCTACCGATTTCTCTGCTCGTATTGCACGTAACACGCAAATTTACATTCAGAATGAAACGCAAGTATGCCGAGAAATTGATCCTTGGGCAGGTTCCTACTATGTAGAGAAGTTGACGGACGAAATTGCTCATAAGGCATGGGAACATATTCAAGAAATAGAATCGCTTGGCGGTATGGCTAAAGCCATCGAAACTGGCGTACCCAAGATGCGCATAGAAGAAGCCTCTGCCCGTACGCAATCGCGTATTGATACAGGTAAGCAGGTCATTGTCGGCGTGAATAAATATCGTTTGGAACATGAAGATCCGATTGATATTTTGGAGGTAGATAACACTGCCGTTCGCAAGGAGCAAGTGGAAGGATTGAAAAAATTGCGTGCTGAGCGTGATAATGCAGCTGTTCAAGAGGCTTTGGAGGCTATCACTGCTTGTGTGCAGGAATTTAAGGATGGTAAGAAGAGCAAAAACAATTTGCTTGAACTTGCTGTTAAAGCCGCTGCCCTTAGAGCTACGTTGGGAGAAATTTCCTATGCTTGCGAGAAAGTGGCAGGCCGTTATAAAGCAACGATTAAAACCATAAGTAACGTGTATTCAGCTGAAACGAAGAACGATCCGGATTACGATGAGGCTGTTCGTTTGACAGAACAATTTGCAAAGAAGGAGGGACGTCGTCCGCGTATTATGATAGCCAAAATGGGCCAAGATGGTCACGATCGTGGAGCCAAAGTTGTGGCTACCGGTTATGCCGATTGTGGGTTCGATGTAGACATGGGACCATTGTTCCAAACTCCCGAAGAAGCCGCTCGTCAGGCTGTTGAAAATGATGTTCATGTACTTGGTGTCAGCTCTTTGGCTGCTGGCCATAAGACTTTAATTCCTGCTGTGATTGCCGAATTGAAGAAGATGGGACGTGAAGATATTGTGGTAACAGCCGGAGGCGTTATTCCAGCGAATGACTACGATTTTCTTTACAAAGCCGGCGTAGCTGCAATTTTTGGACCTGGTACCAATATTATGCGTTCCGCCATTGAAGTGATGCATATCTTGGGCGAGAAATAAGTCATTAAGCTCAGTCATAGAAAACTCCTCCCATCTGCTTAAAAAGATGTGGAGGAGTTTTTGTAACTATGTAAGCAGAATATGCTGAATGCTAGTAATAGAAAATCGAGTCGCTTTGATTTTTCTTCGATAACTTTTATAGAAAGTAATTGAAAGAAAGTGAATTACAAGAGGCCATTTGCAGAATGCGTGATTCTATTTGTTAATCGTATGAGGTCATTTATTGATTGACAGAAGCAAAACATTTTGAGACAGAAGCTGGCAAAAAGGACAAACGGCCTTTTCATACCCCTTGTCACTTGTCTCGAAAAACGTTGAATAGAGTACCTGAAAATACTTATAAGAATGGAGCCAAAAACGAAGACCACTTCCTTCAAAATATATTTGTTACGTTTCAAAACGATCTTGCTGTATTTCAAAATTTATTTTTCGCTTTTTATTTTGCGGTATTCTTTTGTTTGGGCTTGACGTTGAGATGATAAATGAGGTGCGCCATAATATAACGTGGCAAGCCATTTCTGTATGTTTCAAAACGGCCTTGGCTGTTCATCGTTTGTGTCAAATTGGAAAGTTGTCCCAGAATGTCGAAACCGTCAATAGCTAATGTCATACTGCCGTGCATCAGGCGTTTAGCCAGACGGGCATTCCAAACCAGGTCGTTTGTGTTTGAGGCGGGATTGTCGTAACCGCGACGACTGTACATCGTGAAGTCTGTTGAAAGCTGCATTTCCCAAGGTAGTTCGGTAAGCCCCGTGAGTCCGTAGTTAAAATCCCATACCTGGACGGTTTGGAATCCTTCACGCCTACTATGGGCTTCATTCCACGAAATATAACCTTTTGTGCCGAAGGTGATTTTACCAATTTTATATTCTAATTTTAGATTCTCATTTAGCCAAGTGGTGTGAACGTCGCTTCTTTGAGGTTGGCTGAGTGAGTTCATAACGGAATAGTTATTGGAAATCAGGTCTACACTTTGGGCATATTGTCCATATATTCTTGATGTAAGTGTGAGTCGTTTCAACTTGTCAAGAGGTCGGGAATAGTTCATAGAAACGTTTAGCAAGTAGTTCCCGTTAATGTTGTCCGGTGTGTAATGACGTACACCGGTAGTGCGGTCGAGCGTGTAAGCCATGGTTTGTGCGTTTTGAGTAAAGATATATTCCAAACTTGCATCCCAATTGTGCTGCGTTTTTTTGTCGTTTTGAAAAAAGTCAAAATGTAAATTGTGAGTGGTTGTGTTTTTTTGGTTGGGATTGCCATTGTAAATGTTTAAAGGATCGGCGTTGTTCTCGATTTCCAAAAAATTGACCATGTCGGCAGCTTGAAAATCCATATGATAGTCGAACTTCCAACCAACGGAAAAGGATTCCCAGTTGTGTAAGATGGTAAATCTAGGCTGGGTGTAAGTGAAGTGGCGCCTACGACGCCCGTTGAAGTTTGCTTGGCGATAGTCCATGCTTTCATCTGAGTAAATCAATGGAAAATATCCGTCAATTCTCCAATAAGAAACTTCAGGTTGTTTGAAAGAATTCCAAAAAATGTTGATTTCAACTTTTTGGTTGGTTTGAACCGAATGGCGCCAAGAACTATTTTGGAAATCTAAAGTGTGGAGCAGAAAATCCGTTTCAGAAGGCAGTGTGCCGATGACGTGTTCATCTTGAGCTCCCCAACCGTCCTGCTTATCAAGGCGGTAAAGCGGGTTCCGTGTTCTGCTGCGCATCTGAATGGCCGAATAGGAAGGCACTATGCCCAAATTATTGGGGAAGACGAAACAGTAGCTGCCTTGTAGTAAGTATTTTTGATGGTGTTCTCGTTGGTCATTCCATTCTCGTCGAAAGTCGGTTGACGTTGCTTCATTTTTAGGATAATCGTAGAGGTTGTTTGCAAAGATGTTTTCTTTGTGGCCTGAAAATTGAACAGAGGCATCAAGAACAAAGAAATCTGTTGCGATGCTTTTGAATCGGAATTCCGGAGACAAGATGAAGTCATAGTTACTGCCGTCTTTGAGTGTTTGGCCTAACTGTCGATTTAAGGCGAGTCGGCGCAACATAGATCCGGCATTGAATTGCCGGATACTGTCAAGTAATGCATTTCCATATCCAAATGGTTTTTGCTCGAAGGTAGCAGAGGCGTCGTCTGTACGGTTTCGCCAATTAGCTAAATTGATATTCCACTTGATTTCCTGTCCTTGCCTTTGATGCCCGAAATTCCAGTCGTGGTTTGTGGAAAAATTTGTACGATGGCTCCTCCTGAGGTTCTGACTGCTTAGGAAGGTATTGGTTTGCGGTAGGAAGTACTCTCCATCCGTGGAGGTTATGTAATCTCCTTCTGAATGAGTCAATTGAGCATCACCGTTAACCTGAAACCGTTTTTGACGATCGTTAACGTCGTAACTGGTTGCTAACAATTTGGTGGCTTCCAAACCAGACGGCATTTTGTCAGGAGTCCAGTCTCCATCTTGTCCGGGACGCCGTGAATCGTTCAGATTGTTCATATTCCCAAAGAAACTTAGATTGGAGTGATCTGTAAAGCGCATAGCGAAAATACGGCTCATGTAGCGGTTCTTGGAACCTGTGCCAGCCTCGATATTGCTGATCCAACTTGTTTGATATTCCTTTTTCAGTTTCACGTCCATAACCAGGTCTTTCTCTCCTACGTCGCGTCCTGCCCATTCAGAGAGTTTGTTCCTTTTGCGGTAAACCTGCACATTTTTTACTGTATAGGCCGGGAGGTTGTCCAACATAAGTTGCCGGTTATTCTTGAAAAAATCTTCTCCGTTAAGGAGGAGACTTTCCACTTTCTGCCCATTTATGAAAATTTCGCCATCATCTTTGAGCTGTGCTCCTGGCAATTGGCGAATGAGCGCGTCAAGCATCGAACCTTCGGCTAAATTGAAGGCATCTGCATTATAAATTAAGGTGTCACCATGGGTATAAAATTTGATTTTTGTAGCTCTGACGACAGCGCTGCGAAGTTTTACCTCGTTTTGTTTCTTTTTTAGGACAATGTCGGGAATATGATATAGAAATTGACGGCCGCTGAAAGGTGGTATATGTATTTTCTGTGTAATGGTTTCATAACCATCGGCATAAATGTGGAAAAGCCAGTCACCACCGGTTTTGGGTACGAAAAAATCATAAATGTCGTTTGTATCCATGGCATTTTTATCTTTTTCTGTTTTTGAGGAATCGATAACAGTACTGTCTGCACGAAGGCGGTAAAGATGAGCTCCGTCGATATTCTTTCGGGTAATATTATCTACCAAGTTACCGTAGGCAATACGTTGTACTTTTTTTGTTTCCTCACCTTTTGCGACTGAGGCAAACAATAGAAACTCTCCTATAAAGATTGTTATATAAAAGATGTTGAGTCTTGATTGATGCATAAGTTTAAAAATTACTTCTATTTAATTAAACGCAAAAGAGATTCAAATGTAACATTTAGAAGAAGTGTTTTTATCCATTTTTTAAGGAAATGGCCCGAAATGTAGGATAAACGTTCAATAAAAAGAATAGGTACAGAGGCTTTTGGATGAAAAATATTGTAACTTTGCGAACAGTCTAACAATGGAATGAAAAACATGAAAAAGATTGTTGTTGTCGGCAGTTGTAATACCGACATGGTTATAAAAGTGGCTCATTTACCTTTACCAGGTGAAACGATTATCGGTCATGATTTTATGACGAATCAGGGAGGAAAAGGGGCCAATCAAGCTGTTGCTGTGGCGCGTATGGGAGGTGAAACGCTTTTTATTGCACGTTTGGGAGAAGATAGTTTCGGCCGTCAATCATTGAGTTTGTTGAAAGAGGAAGGTATTGATACGCGATTTGTAAAACTTACGGAAGGGGCTTCTACCGGAGTGGCTTTGATTCCTGTCGATGAAAAGGGAGAAAATTCCATTATTGTGGCTTCGGGTGCAAATGTCCTGCTTTCTGAAGATGATATAAATGTTGCAGAAACAGAGATTTGCAAAGCACAAATGTTACTTATGCAGTTGGAAACACCTGTGAAGACTTTATTGTGTGCCGCAGAAATGGCCCATCAACATGGAGTGACTGTAATTCTCAATCCGGCTCCATTCCCTCAAGAACCATTATCCGCAGAACTATTACGGAATGTGGACGTGATTATTCCTAATGAAACGGAAGCCGCTGCCATGTCGGGTGTGGAGGTGAAAGATGCAGACTCTGCGTTGAGAGCCATTCGAAAAATTAGAGAGTTGGGAGTGAAACAAGTTATTATTACAGCGGGGGGATCAGGAGCTTATACTGAAGAAAAAGGCAAGCTGATAAATGTTCCTGCATTCAAAAGACAAGTAGTCGATACGACGGCAGCTGGAGATACTTTTTGTGGAGCTTTTTGTGTTGCCTTGAGTCGTAATTATGAATATTCGGATGCCATACGCCTGGCCAATAAAGCTGCTTCTATCAGTGTGACACGCATGGGAGCGTGGCATTCTATACCGAGTGCTATCGAAGTATTTGAGAAATAAAATTTAGTCATTTATCTATTAATTAGATTGTAATATGTTTATAGTTAATAGTTATATTCTTGCTGTAGTATTATGCTTTGTCACGATGATTTGTTGGGGGTCTTGGGGTAATACTCAAAAGCTTGCAGCCAAAAGTTGGCGTTATGAACTCTTTTATTGGGACTACGTTATTGGCATTTTGTTCTTTTCGGTATTAATGGCTTATACGTTTGGAAGTTTTGGTGAAGGAGGACGCAGCTTTTGTATAGATCTCAACCAACTTTCAGGTTTTGCATTTCTGAGTGCTATTGTAGGAGGTGTTATTTTTAATGCTTCAAATATATTGTTGAGCGCATCCATTTCATTAGCCGGCATGTCTGTAGCTTTTCCCGTTGGTGTGGGTTTGGCGCTTGTGATGGGAGTAACAATTAATTATTTTGGACAACCAAAAGGTGATGCCTTTCTTTTGTTTATGGGCGTAATCTTGATTATGATAGCAATTATCGTGAACGGAATAGCTTCGGGGCGCCAAAAAAGGAATGGAGTTACTGTCCGAAAGGGAATTATATTGGCTATTATTGCAGGTATATTGATGTCATTTTTTTATCGTTTTGTGGCGATAGCTATGGATTTGAATAATTTTGAGAATCCTGAAGTTGGAAAAGCTACCCCATATACCGCTTTTTTTATTTTTTCAATGGGAATTTTTTTAAGTAATTTTTTATTCAATACGTTGGCAATGAAGCATCCCTTTGTTGGTATACCTGTTAATTACAGAAGTTATCTGACGGCTCCTCTAAAAGTACATTCTGTAGGTTTTTTAGGAGGTGTTGTATGGGGCTTGGGCACAATTTTGAGCTACATAGCAGCTGGTAAAGCAGGAGCCGCGATTTCGTATGCACTGGGCCAGGGTGCACCGATGATTGCAGCTTTATGGGGCGTATTTGTGTGGAAAGAGTTTAAAGGAGCTGATCAGATTAGTAAAATTCTGCTTGCCGCTATGTTTGCTTTTTTTATTGCCGGTTTGAGTATTATTGTGATTGCAGGCAATTAAAGAATCCTAGTAGAATTTTATAAAAACGAACTGATAAAAAGTTCGAAATAGAAGTTGGTTTAAATAAAATCAACTATCTTTGCAAGCAAGATGGTTTGTTGAGATCCACTTAAGTGTGGAAGTAGACGATAATAGGGAATCGGGTGAAAGTCCCGAACAGTCCCGCTGCTGTGAGTTCCTTTTTCGTAAACGCAAGGAAATCCACTGAATTAAATATTTCGGGAAGGAGCGTTTTCGGGAACAAGTCAGAAGACCTGCCATTGGTGTCTATATATTGCTTCGAGGAAAAGCGGTGGACAGCAATAAGAAAGAAACGTGTCTAAATTATCGGACATTATCAGGAAATTATATTTCCGTGGTGGCGTGGGCATATGCTTTGCCATAATATCACAGGGAATAGTTGCAGGGCCTGTTGACTCTGCAGGTGGGCGAGTGCATACACTTGATGGGGTGAAAGTTTGTGCGGTGCCTTACAATCAAGATATTCATAATGTCGTTCCTAGTCAAACGTTAGATGAGGAACAAATGAGGCGTCAAGGAATAGTGGATATTAGTGATGCTCTGAATCATTTTTCTGGTATCACTTTACGCGATTATGGTGGTGCAGGAGGTATCAAAACTGTTTCTGTACGTGGCCTTGGGGCTGCTCATACCGGGGTTTCCTATGATGGCGTTCTTCTAAGCGATGTGCAAACTGGACAAATTGATATGAGTAGATTTTCAATGGCCGCCATTAGTGAATTGAGCTTGGTCGTGGGAGACAATTTCGATTTGTTGCAGCCTGCTCGTATGGCCGCAGCTGCAGCCACGGTTGCTGTCAGTACTTTACAAAGTGACAGGGCGTTCGGCAATCCACAACGATCATTTCATTTTGAACAAGGTAGTTTTGACCGGTACAATGTTCTGTTGAAATGCTCGCAGCGATTGACGCAGCATTTTGCTTTTGCAGCTGTAGGTGATTATCTTTATTCAGGAAACAATTATCCATATACGTTGGTAAATGGTCTTACGTCTACACGCGAGTATCGTACAAACAGTCGGATGAATACAGTGCATGATGAAGTAAACACTTTCTGGGATTTGGGAAACAAGGAATTGTTGGATGCCAAAGTTTATTATTATGACAATAATCATCATTTACCCGGAGTCGTGGTGTATTATAATCCTTATAATGGAGAGAAACAGCATGATAGAAACTTTTTTGGACAAGCGCGTTGGCTGAAAGGATTTGACAAGGGATGGACGCTTCAAGGTATCGCAAAATTCAATTGGTCGGAATCAAAATACACGGATAAAAATGATATTTATTCTAGTGGTGCGTTGTTGCAAAACTATTGGCAACGTGAAATATATGCTTCAGCTTTAATGAGCTATGCTCCACAAAAGAATTACGGCATTTCCTACGGTGCGGATTATTTTTTTAATAATTTAAATAGCAATCAGTCGATCAATGCAAATGTGGGGCGCCACTCTATATTGCAAAGTTTCACTGCAAATTACAATTGGTGGCGTTTAAGTTTATCGGGGCGTATGCTTGCATCAGCCTATATAAACCATGCTGAGGGAATTCAAACTTCAAAAAACTTTATGCGACTTTCTCCTTCTGCTGGACTTTCGTTACGGTTATTGCCTAGGGAATCGCTCTATTTGAGAGCGTTTTATAAAGATATTTTCCGCATGCCTACATTTACGGAGTCTTATTATTATCATTTGGGAAATGCAGATTTGAGTCCGGAAAGAACACATCAACTGGGGGTTGGTATGACAATGCAAAAGTATATAGCCTCATGGTGGCCTGAATTGAAAGTAACAGCTGACGCATACTTGAATCGTGTTTGTGATAAAATAGTGTCGATTCCTATCACATTGCATGTATGGCGTACCCTGAATATGGGTAAAGTCGATGCTCACGGATTAGATTTTACCCTAATGAATCGTTTTCGTGTAGCAGGGATACATTATATCATCCTCTCTGGAAGCTATTCCTTGCAATCGGTAAAGGACAAGACCTCAGAGAGCAGTGTGACGTATAATAAACAATTGGCTTATACACCCGAATATTCTGGGAATATTTCTCTGGCATATGAAACTCTGTGGATAAATTTTGCCATTACAGGCTGTGGGGCATCAAATAGGTATTCTACAAACGAACATTCACATGGAACGCAACTCAAATCCTATATGGATTTTGGCATATCTGCATGGCGAAATTTTAAGTGGGAGGGAGTCGATATGGAAGTTAAAACTGACATACAAAATATGTTTGACAAGCAGTATGATATTGTTAATGGCTATCCGATGCCCGGACGGTCATATCGCATTTCTTTGACTATTAAAATATAAATCAATATAAAATGAAGCAGTCTTATTTATTTGTGATTTTGATGACTTGTGTTTTTTCACTTTTTGCATGTAGCAATGACGACGACAAAGACGAATATGCTCCTTTTACTCCAAGTGAATCAAATGGTGCATATGTGATGAACCAAGGAAGCTACTATTATCACATATCTAGTTCTATTGGTTATTTGGACTATGGAAAAGAAACATCCACAGACAGTGTGTTCGTGTCTCAGAATGGAATGACACCAGGCAATACTTTGCAAGCTGGATTGATTTATGGGAATCATTTGTTTTCTATTGCATACGAATCAAATGTGATGTTTATTACGGACAAAAACACGCTGAAATTGCAGAAGGTATTAAAAGTAAATAGTCCCCGCGCTCTTGCAGCATCAGATGGATATGTTTTCGTATCCAACTATAATGGTTACGTGACGCGTATAGATGCCCATGCGATGACGGTGAAAGACTCAATAAAGGTAGGACCGAATCCTGAAGAAATGGCTGTTGCGAACGGCTATCTGTATGTAACCAATTCGGACGGTCTTAACTACACTCATGGGTGTACAAATGGTAAATCTGTTTCTAAAATTAAAATTGCAACATTTAGCATCGAAAAAAACATAGCAGTGGGTTTAAACCCGACAAAAGCTTTGGCAGATAGTAAAGGCAATGTCTTTATAATTGCATCAGGTGATTATAGTACAGCAAACCCACCTATGTTGCAAAAAATTGACACGAAAGATCACGTAAGCAATATTGCCAATGCTACAATGATGTGCATAGATGGTACAAAACTTTATGCAATATATAATTATACAGATTGGAGCACTTATACTACAATAAATACATATTATTCGGTTAATACAGAAACAGGAGCTAAAACAGACAATTTGATTACTCAGGGGCCTGAATATCCCCTTTCAATAAATGTGGATCCTGTTACAAAACATATATTTATTACGTCGGATAATGCAGGACAATGGGGGGCAGATTATAGTGGGCCAGGTTATGTGAATGAGTATGAAGCTGATGGCACATTCGTCAAAAAGTTTGTTACAGGTGTTCATCCTGTTGAAATTGTATTCAATATTAAATAATAGCTTAATGTACAAATATTTTGCAATTTGGTTGCTTTGTATGTCTCTGATGCTCTCCTCTTGTGGAGGACGCAAACATGTAATGCGGGTTGTAGGTGCCCCCGTAAATTTTAAGTATGCAAAGCTCATACGCGTCTATAAGTTGCAAAATTGTAAAGTCGTAGAAATAAAAAATCCGTGGAGCTCAAATGAAATATTGAATCGCTATATATTAGTGAAGCAGGGTGCAAATGAACAAAATTTGCCACCAGGTGTTATTATTCATACGCCGCTGCGTCGTTTGACCGTTTTTACATCGGTGCACTGTAGTGCCTTGAGGGATTTACATGCGTTAGATAATATTGCGGGGGTTTGCGATGTTAATTTTATAGAATTGCCCGAAATCATTCAAAGGGTGAAAAGTGGACGCATCGGAAATATGGGCAATGCACTCAATCCGAATGTGGAACTTATTTTGTCCGGTAAAACAGATGGAATGTTGGTATCTCCATTTGAAAAAAGTGGTTATGGTGCTTTGGAACGTACTAGTATTCCTCTCATAGAATGTGCAGATTACATGGAAAAGTCGGCTTTGGGCCGTGCCGAATGGATTCGTTTTTTTGGTATGCTTGTGGGTCGTGAACGAGAAGCGGATTCATTATTTAATAAGGTTGAACAAAACTATCAATATTTGGTAGCTTTAACTGCAAAAGTAAAAGAAAAACCAACCGTTTTTTGTGATTGTATGATGGGAGCAGCTTGGTATCAACCTGGTGGGCAGAGCACGATTGGAAAGGTGTATATGGATGCTGGTGCGAAGTATATTTTTTCTGATTATTCCGAAAGTGGAAGTGTACGTCTTTCCTTTGAAACTGTTTATGCCAAGGCGCAGAATGCTCAATTTTGGTTGTTGAAATATGGAAGAAGTCAGGATTACACATACGCATCATTACAAAAAGAAAAAGCACAATATGCAAATTTTGCTGCTTTTAAAAATAGCAAAATATATGGATGCAATACACTACACGTCGCATTTTTTGATAATGAGCCTTTTCATCCGGATATATTTCTGGCAGATGCTATAAAGATTTTTCATCCGAAACTTCTTCCAAATCATAAATTAGTTTTTTTAAAACCGCTGCAATGAATAGAGGAACCAAAATGAGTTTGTTGATGCTGGCGCTGATTCTGTTGTTGTTTACTTTCAGTATTTTTCATGGAACCGTCTCACTTACACTGATGCAAGTGTGGAATGCAATCATTGGTCAAGACACTACTTCTACAGCTTCATTTATTGTTCGTGAGTCCCGTTTTCCACAAGCAGTGACAGCCTTATTGTGTGGCGCAGCACTGGCGGTGAGTGGTTTGTTACTACAAACCGTATTTACAAATCCATTGGCGGATCCCTCAATTCTAGGTATTAATACCGGAGCGAGTTTAGGCGTCGCTATCGTGATGCTACTTTTAGGTGGTAGCATTATAGCGGGTCCTTTCAACATTTCTGGTTTCATGCTTATATTATTGGCTGCTTTCTCCGGGTCTGCTATGATGATCTTGTTGTTATTGTTTTTTTCCAGCATGATGCGTAGTCATTTAATGCTGTTGATAATTGGAATTATGATTAGTTATGTAACGAGTTCTGTAATTTCTCTTTTAAATTATACATCAACAGCGGAGGGTGTTCATTCCTATATTATTTGGGGCATGGGAAATTTTAATGGAGTGAGTTTGGCCTATTTGTTTCCGTTTTCTATTGTGATGATATTTGGATTGTTCTGTGCTATTCTATTGATAAAACCACTTAATGCGATGTTGCTTGGTGAAAATTATGCTACAAATTTAGGCGTTAGCATGCTGAAAACCAGAACGCTATTACTTCTTACTACGGGAATACTGACCGCTACGGCTACGGCCTATTGTGGCCCCATTTCTTTTATTGGATTGGCTGTGCCCCATATAGCACGCTTACTTTTGGGTTCTGTAAACCATCGTCAACTACTTCCCCTAACATTGTTTACTGGAAGTGCAATTGCATTAATTTGTAACATCGTGTGTATGTTGCCTGGTGATCAGGGCTTAATTCCATTGAATGTAATTACGCCCTTTTTTGGCGTTCCTGTAATTTTATATGTCTTGATTTTTAAGCGAAAATTCAATGGGTTTTAAAATACGTTCATTGTTTTTTATATTGAGCCCTTTGTAAGGTTGCAAACACATGATGTAATCATTTTGTGACTTTTCGATTTTTAAAAGAACTTGGTTCATTTGAAAAGGTGAAAATTTGATTTTGCAAAAGTTTGGCACTCCTGAATTATTGGGATGCAGTTATTGTCATTAGGGCGAAAAACTCTAAATTTGCATGATAAAAAATTAAAAATGAACGAGATTATATCTGCCATAACTATATTGGCCTATTTCCTAATGTTATTGGTTGTGTCACGTTTGACAAGCCACGATGCAACGAATGACAGCTTTTTTCGTGCTGGTAGGCAGTCGCCTTGGTTTTTGGTGGCTTTCGGCATGATTGGAACTTCAGTTTCTGGGGTCTCTTTTGTGTCTGTTCCAGGCTATGTTGGTGTCACTCAAATGACTTATATGCAAATGTGCATAGGCTTTTTCTTTGGATATGTGATAATTGCTTTCGTTTTGTTGCCGATGTATTATCGTCGTGGATTGACCAGCATCTACACTTATTTGGATCAACGTTTTGGAAACAGTTCACATAAAATAGGAAGCATCTTTTTTCTGTTGAGTAAAATGACGGGTGCATGTGCCAGGTTCTTTTTAGTATGTCTTATTTTACAGCAATTTGTTTTTGATAGAATTGGTATTCCTTTTGTCGTGGCTATTTTTGTTTTGCTATCATTGGTCTGGCTTTATACAAGGCGAGCCGGGGTACGTACACTGATTTATACAGATTCGTTGCAAACTCTTTGTATGCTTTCCGCTTTGATTGTGGTTGTGGTACTTATTTCCAAACAAATGGGACTGGATTTTTCTGGGCTTTGTAAGACCGTGACTGATAGTGATTATGGACGTATTTTTGTTTTTAATGACTGGATGTCAAAGCAAACGTTTTGGAAACAATTTTTGAGCGGAATCTTTGTGGCTATTGTGATGACAGGTTTGGATCAAGATATGATGCAGAAAAACCTAACGTGTAAAAATTTGAGAGAAGCCCAAAAAGATATGTGCACATATGGTATATGTTTTATTCCTGTTAATCTTATTTTTCTTGTTTTAGGAGTTTTACTATATACTTTTTCTATACACAAGGGTATTCTATTGCCTGAAAAGACGGATAGTTTGTTCCCCATGTTGGTTCAAGGTGGCTATTTTGGCTATGGAGTAACCATCCTTTTTGTTCTAGGTATTACGGCAGCGGCTTTTTCAAGTGTAGATTCGGCGTTAACAGCTTTGACAACCTCCTTTTGTATTGATATTTTGGACATCGAAAAGCGAGGAATGCAAGAAAATCGTGCCTTACAGACACGTCGGATGGTACATATAGGTGTTGTTGTGATCTTTGTGCTTTTTACATTGATTTTTAAAGTATTAAATAATACAAGTGTCATTGACGCCATTTATACCATGGCCTCTTATACCTACGGTCCATTGTTGGGGCTTTTTGCTTTTGGCCTTTTTACAAAACGTCTACCGAGAGATCACTATGTGCCGATTGTTTGTATTTTGTCTCCATTGATTTGTTATGCTATTTCTGTTATAGTACCTTTATTGACGGATTATGAATTGGGCTACGAGTTGTTAATGCTCAATGGTGTACTTACATTTTGTGGATTGTGGGTGCTTTCCTTTAAGCATAATTGTCAAAGGGAATATTGTTAATTGTGTAGAACAAAATAAATTTTTGCTTATCTTGTAATGGCAAATTTGTCGAAGAAAGATTTGAAAGTGCTGCTTCATTTCTAACTGAATGAGTTGATGAGAAACAAGCTTATACCGCAGCTATTGTACTGGTTCTCAATGATGTGTTGATGGAATTTACAGAAGTTCTTAGTGTGATATCCTGATTGTGGTGCTCCATGTGTCACCTTTTGTCATAGATTCAAACGTTTTTGAGAAATTGGCTACTATGCTGCTGATGGCAGTATTGATAATTCCCGTATTTAACTACTATTATTCCATTGCGTGTGATCAAAAGTTTTGACATCATTTTTGGAAAATGACTGTAGGGAGCGTTAGTGTGTTTGCCGTAAGTTTTGTTGTGGGCTATTACTGAAACAATTGATTGGCGTTTATGTTTAAGAAATAAACGTTGTATCTGGTTCTTTTTAGAAAATCAATAATAAAGAAGAAGGCCTGCGAATCCACAATAGCAAATCATGCGAATGGGGTTGATATGCATAATTTGTGTTCCGAAAAAAGTGACTAAAAAAAGAAATATACTGATATAGAATTGCCATGCTGATTCACTTGGTGTACTAAAATTCTCTGGTGTCATTAAAAGTAGCGCTGCAGCTGCAA
>Ga0183100_1000616_pt1 | contig 25014 bp, 17 predicted proteins | sample Biomet2_FD_127789 | JGI IMG/M metagenome (GOLD analysis project Ga0183100, IMG submission 127789) | Microbial communities from bioreactor (seeded with anoxic lake sediment) at LBNL, California, USA - Biofuel metagenome 2 | ecosystem: Engineered > Bioreactor > Anaerobic > Unclassified ...
GTGCCGTCTTCCCGCAAAAAAGCGGGAAGACGTGCCGACGGAGCGGTATTTTGCGCCCTCCGGAACCCCGCACTACCTGCCGAATTTCTTAGTCGGAGCATTAAATGCGCAGCATTTGATGCGGATCTGGTCGCGGCACCGGCACCCTGCCGGTCGGGGTGCAGGGGCGAAGCGCCCTGCCCGCCGGAGGCACCAATGGTTAGAGAATGCCGAGATGTTCCAAAAGGATTTTGAGGCCGATGAGGACGATGGCGGAGCCGCCGACGATGATCATGATGCGTTCGCCGGCGAGGGAGCCGAGTTTGCGGCCGACGAGGACGCCGGTGGCGGAGATGATGGCGGTGACGACGCCCATGGAGAGGGCGGGGAGCCAGATGCTGTTGCCGGCGAAGGCGAGGCCGGCGCCGACGGCGAGGGCGTCGAGGCTGGTGGCGACGGCGGGGGTAAAGAGGGCTTTGGGGGCGAAGAAGTCGGGGGGGCAGTTGCAGCAGCCGCATTCTTCGCTGCCTTTTTTCTCTTCTTCTTCGGGGTTGAAGAGGATGCCTTCGCGGATCATTTTGCCGCCGACGAGGGCGAGGAGGAGGAAGGCGATCCAGTGGTCGACGGCGGCGAGGAAACCGGCGAGGAGGGTGGCGGCGAAGAAGCCGATGACGGGCATGACGATCTGGAAGCCGCCGAAGAAGAGGGCGGCGTTGCAGGCGTTGCGGACGCGTCGTCCGGAGCGGTCGCAGAGGGCGCCGCCGACGGAGACGGCGAAGGCGTCGATGGCGACGCTGACGGACAGGATGAGGATGGCGACGATGGGCATACGTTCTCCGGGCAAAAAAGAAAGCGGTCCGGGGACCGCTTTTATCGGGTTTTATTTCATCAGCAGTGCCATGACTGCTTTCTGAACGTGGAGCCGGTTTTCGGCTTCATCGAAGACGATGGATTTCTCGGGGTCGTCCATGACTCCGGCGGAGACTTCCTCGCCGCGGTGGGCGGGGAGACAGTGCAGGAACTTCGCGCCCGGTTTGGCGACCGAGAAGAGTTTCTCGTTGACCTGATAGGGTTTGAAGAGCTGCATCCGGCGTTCGCGTTCGTCCTCGAAGCCCATGCTGACCCAGACGTCGGTGTAGAAATAGTCGACGCCTTGGGCGGCCTTGAGCGGATCGGGTTCCCAGCAGACGTTGGGGCAACCGGCATAGAGATCGGCGTTGGGCTTCTCCTCTTCGGGGGAGGAGAGGACCAGTTCCATGCCGGTCAGGCGTGCGGCGAGGATCAGCGAGTTGGCGATATTGCTGCGCGCGTCGCCGTAGAACGCCATGCGGATGGAGCCGTCGACCTTGCCGGAGTACTCCTTGACGGTGAGCAAATCGGCGAGGATCTGGCACGGATGATACTCATCGGTCAGGGCGTTGATCACCGGGATGCTCGCTTCGCGGGCGAGTTCTTCGACTTCGGTGTGGGAAAAGGTCCGGATGACGATGCCGTGGAGGTAGCGGCTGAGCACCTTGGCGGTATCGGCGACGGTTTCGCCGCGGCCGATCTGCATTTTGCTCTGGTCGAGATAGAGCGGCTGGCCGCCGAGCTCGCCGACGCCGACTTCGAACGACACGCGGGTCCGGGTGGAGGATTTCGCGAAGATCAGCCCGACGCTCTTGCCGGAGAGCGGGCGGAATTGCACCTTGCCGCGCTCGGCTTTGAGCTTCGAGGAGAGCTCGAAAATATGGTCGAGATCGTCCCGGGTGATATCCCGGAGTGTCAAAAGGTCTTTCTTCATGATTTCACATCCTCCTGTATCGCGGCGTTGAGCTCTGCGAGCGCTTCGCCGATTCTGCGGACGCCGTCTTCGGCTTCCGCGCGGGTCAGGTTGAGCGGCGGCAGGAGCCGCAGCACGGTTTCCCCGGCGGTGAGGACCACCAGGTTCCGTTTGAGACAAAGTCCGGCCAGGGTGCCCGCCTCGCGGTCGAGCACCACGCCGATCATCATGCCCATGCCGCGGACCTCTTTGACAAACGGATACTGTTTGCCGAGAGCCGCGAGCTGTTCCTTGAGGAACGCGCCCTGGGCTTTGCAATTTTCAAGCACGTGTTCGCTGTCGAACGCCTCCTGGACGGCGAGCGCCGCCGCTGAAACCAGCGGGGTTCCGCCGAAGGTGCTGGCGTGGGTGCCGGGCATCAGCGTGTCGGCGTACTTCCGCTTGACGATGAAACCGCCCATGGGCAGGCCGTTGGCCAGCGCCTTGGCCATCGAGAAGGCGTCGGGTTCGACGCCGAAACTCTGCCAGGCGTAGCGGGTGCCGATCCGCCCCATGCCGCATTGGACTTCGTCGAACAGGAGCAAAATGCCCTTTTCGTCGCAGAGCGCCCGGACCTGCTTGAGGTATTCCCGGCCGGCGGGCAGAATGCCGCCTTCGCCCTGCACCGGTTCGAGGAGCACGGCGCAGGTTTTTTCGCTGATCGCGCTTTTCAGCGCTTCGATGTCGTTGAACGGAACCTGCCGGAAGCCCGGCATATCCGGTTCAAACCCTTTGCGGTATTTGGCGCGCCCGGTGGCGGCCAGCGTCGCGAGCGTCCGCCCGTGGAAGGAATCTTCCATCGAGAGGATCTCGTTGCGGCCGGTCTTGTTGCCGATTTTGCGGGCGAATTTGAACATTCCCTCATTGGCTTCGGCGCCGGAGTTGGCGAAGAAGACCACGCCGTCGAAGCAGTTTTTGATCAGCTTCTCGGCGAGGCGCGGCATGACCTCGTTCATATAAAGATTCGAGACATGCACGAGCGTCTCCGCCTGTTTCTGAACGGCGGCGGTGACGCCCGGATGGCAATGCCCGAGGTTGCATACGGAAATTCCGGTGGCGAAGTCGAGATACTCACGCCCGTCGGCGTCCCAGAGGCGCGCGCCGCGGCCTCGCACGAAGAGAATCTTCGGTGCGTAGGTGGGCATCACGTACTGCCGGTACCGTTCGACGGTGGCCTCATACAGGTTTTCCATGACTGTTCGACTCCTTGGTTTTAACTTCCACCCGAAACCGTTGCGGGTGAAAATTGCTACTATAGCACCGATTCGGTAAATTGCAAGCGGAATTTCGCGGGATGCGGGCTCAATGTAAAGAATGAAATTGACCGCCGCAACGGGCTGGGCGGATGCGGCGAATCGGGCGGAAGTGACGGCCGTTTCGGAAGAGATTGTATTTATCTATATTTACTATGTTGTATTTATTAGCTATTTTGTCTTTTAAAACAGGTATTTACCATAATTATCATAATTTTTTCGGGGGCGGGTATTGACAATGAGGCGAAACTGTTCCATAATATAAGCGTAAGAAATAGTGTAAATATGTAAAATGCGTTCCTCCGACCGGGGCGCACCCGGCCGGAACAAGCGGCGGGAACAGGAGGCGGCAAGTCAATGAAAGATAAATTAAGACAGATACTGATCCCGGATGCAAATTCGGAAACTCCGCTCTATCAGCAGATTGCCGATACGCTGCGGTCTCTGATCGACACCCGGGCGCTGTGTGCCGGCGAGAAAATCCCGCCGACCCGCGAACTTTGCGAGTCGTTCGGGGTGAGCGCGATCACTGTCGAGGCCGGAATCCGCAAGCTGGTCGAAGAGAGCTATCTGGTCCGCCGCCCCCGGCGCGGGACGTTCGTCAACCCGGAACCCGGGAAACTCCCGGAGGCGGAGGGCAAGCTGACCATCCGCATCATCTTCGGCGAGGTGGATTTGAACGACATCTACTGGTATGTCGTATTGAACGCGCTTGAGCGCTCTCCCCTGATCGGCAGCGCCGACAAGCTGTTCACCTCGCTCCAGTCGGGCGAATTGAGCGAAGCGCGCATCGACGAGCTGGTTTCGGGGTGCTCCGGGCTGATTCTCTGCGGCTACTCCTCGCTGCGGTTTGCCGAAGCGCTGAACCGGCGCGGGGTTCCTTTTGCGATGATCGGCGGATTCCGCAGCGACACCACCGTTCCCTTCGGCATCGACGCGGTGGTGCACGACGATGTGCACCGCGCCTATCTCTCGACCCGGCACCTGATCGACCTCGGGCACCGCGACATCTGCTGCGTGGCCGGGCCGGGCGGAAGCCGCCTCTGCCGCGACATTGAAGCCGGATGCCGCGCCGCGCTCAATGACTGCAGCGTGCCGGAGCGGAATTTCGATTTCACCGTCGTGTCGCGTCACTCCATCGACGAGGGGCGCGAGGCGGGGCTGCGCATTTTGACCCGGCTCAACCGGCCGACCGCGGTTTTCGCCTGTGACGACCGGCTGGCGGTCGGTGTCGCCAAGGCGGCCGGGCAGCTCGGTTTCCGGATTCCGGAAGACCTCTCCATCATCGGCGGCGGCAATCAGGTGATCGGCAAAGTCATGACGCCGGAGCTGACCTCGACGCAGAGTTATCCCGAGCGCTCCGCCGCGCTGGCGGTGGAGAAGCTGCTGGCCCAGCTTTATGACCCGGAGCACCGCAAGTCGGTCACCGTCCTGCGGATCGACGAGCTGGTGATCGGCGGAACCACGCGCATCCGGCGGCCCCGCGCCGAGGAGGAGATTCCGGCCCGGCGCGATTTTCTAACGACGACGGCAACAATCCATAACGGGAAAGGGTGATAGTATGAAGAACAGAATGCGTTTCACTTTGATCGAGCTCCTGGTCGTGATCGCCATCATCGCGATCCTCGCCGGGATGCTGCTCCCGGCCCTGAACCAGGCGCGGCAGCGCGCGCGGGGCACCTCCTGCCTCGGGAACCTGAAACAGTCGATGACCTACGTGCAGCTCTATCTCGACAGCTACCAGGGGGTGATCGTCTGCGAGGGCGCTTCGACCTACACCTGGTCCGGCTCGCTGATGATGGCCGGACTGCTCGACGTCGGCAGCTGGAAGGCGATCAACTGCCCCGACGCCAAGGTTCCCCCGGCCGGAACCGCGGATCTTGATCTGATTGCAAAATATTCTTACGCCGCCAATTACAGCGGATTTTGCGTGATCAACGACGTCTACAAAACCTCCGGACCGTTCCGCGTCAGTCTCGGCTCCAACTACAGCATGCTCAATTTCAAGAAGATTCCGCAGCCGTCCCAGTTCCTGTTCCTGGCGGACGGGCGGAATACCGCGGGGTATGAGGTTTCGAAGTTCTACCCGCTTGCCAACACCTACGGCACCTGGGGGTGCGCGGGGTGGCGGGGGCACACCAAGAACAGCATGACCGCCGCCTGGGGCGACGGACACGTTTCCTATGTGGATGAGGGGATGATGCGGGAGAAAGTCTGCCGCCCGACCACCATCTTCTGGGCGGCGGAATAAACGTTTGAACGCAGGTAACCGAAACGAAAGGACACGGGCCCGGCTTATGAAACAGAAAACATTTTTCACGTTGATTGAACTCCTCGTGGTGATTGCGATCATCGCCATTCTCGCTTCGATGCTTCTGCCGGCGCTGAACCAGGCCCGGGCCCGGGCCCGGTCGACCAAGTGCACCGGCAGCCTCAAACAGCTCGGTTCCGCCGAGCAGATGTACGCCGCCGACAATCAGGGATTCGGCGTTATGAACGTGAACGTGGTCAGCTCCGTCTATTACCAGGGCTGGACCAGTAACGAGGGATATATCAAGAACGTCGGAGTGAGTTACAATTCTTCGAGCATGAGATACTGGAACGCCGGATTCCTCTGCCCGGAGGCGAGCATTTCGCTCAACGAGGTGAGCGCCGACCGGAAAGGCGGATACGCCAACATCCAGATGAGCTACGGCCGGAACAACGAGTACGGCCCGAGCTGGAATGATCCCGGTCCGCGCGTCATCAAGATCGGCCGCCTCAAGAGCGCGTCGAACAAACTGCTGGTGATGGACGCCACCGACTGGAACGCCGAATATTCCAAAGCCAACCAGTGGCGGACCTACGGCGAGAAAAACCAGTACAACGGCGGAACCAACGTCATGCCCGCCTACCGTCACGGCGAAGGATTGAACGCGGCCTTCTACGACGGCCACGTCCGCGCCAAAATCTCCTGGAACGAGATCTACGACCCGGCCTACACCAGCCGCCCCACGTCGAATCCGCAGAGCAAGACCGTCTACAACAAGTACTGGAATCTCTGGCCGAACGCCCAGTAATTCATTCATTCATTCATTCATTCAACCCCGAGGAGTGTATCTCATGGGTAAGGGAATCTTTGTCCTGGCGACGCTGCTGATGGCCGTCGCCGCAACGGCGGCCGACGCGCTGCCCGGCGCTGTCAAGCTGGCAGCGCAGGGACGTTTCACCATCGGTCCGGTGCAGTTTTTTCTGCAGCATTTCGGACCCGGCTGGAAAGGCAGCACCCAAAGTCAGCTGAAACCCGACGCCGGATTCCCGAAGCGGACCGACGGAGCGTTCGAACTGCGCGGCAAACTTCCCGCCGGGGGCTCCGACGCGGCGTTCGACGTGACCGAGAGCGTCGTTGCGACCGGGGCGGATTCCTTCCGCTGTGAATACCAACTTGCGGCCGCATCGCCGGTGGCGACCAATTCGCTGGCGCTGGCGATCGACATCCCGGCCGGGAACCCCGCCATCGGGCTTTTCGTCGGGGGAGGGGAGGTCACGCTGCCGGAGACGCAAGTCGGCGTCGGCATGCTCGACCGCAGCGCCGACGGGGTGCTTATCGTTCTCGCCGACCGGCAGATCGCCGTCTCCGGCAAGTTCCGCGTGGTGGTCCAGGACAACCGCTCCTTCAAGATCGACACCTTCACCATCCGCCTGATGCCGGAGAAGACCGAGACGGCGATCTCCGACTGGAAACTCGCGGCGGAGTTCAAGCTGCTTCCCCCGCCGCAGGGCGGACCGTTCCCCGCCGGCCTGGCGATCGACGACTTCGGCGGCCTGCAAATCGGGATGTCCGCACTCCGCTGGACCTGCTACACCCCCGAATGGCGCGGCGTCGTGGCGGATAAAAATGAGTTCAAAGCCGCCGACGGCTTCCCGCGCCGCGGACCCGGCAACTTCGAAACCTCCGGCAAATGGAACGGATTTGCCATGACCGTCTCCGCCGCCGCCGGGAAAAACGGCGCGGTCGCCTACTCCGCCGCATTCAAGGCCGATCCCCCGGTCGAAACCGCCACCCTGGCGATGGTCATGACCCTCCCCGCCGACCAGCCGCACAGCATCTCGGCGGACGGCAAACAGATCAACCTCCCCGCCGAATTCAAGGAGATCCGGATTTTCTCCGGGAAGGTCCGCTCCTTTCAGATCGAGAGTTCCGGGCGCACCGTGAACATCGAAGGCGACTTCACGCTGCTGGTCCAGGACGACCGCAAATGGAACCCCAACCATTTCCTCGTCCGCATCGCGGCGAATCCCTCCGCCGGGAAACTCTCTTCCGCCGCCCTCGATCTCTCCATCCGGGTCGAATCGCCGCGCTCGGCCCCGGTCGATCTTAAGACCGCGTTCAACATGGGCTTCCGCGACGACAAAGCCGACGACGGCAAGGGCGGATGGACCGACCAGGGCGCAACCAACGACCTGCGGATGCTCAAACCCGGCAAGCTCACCGCGCTCGGCGTCGATTTCGATATCGTGAACCCGGAACGCAACGACGGCCGTTCCTGCCTCGTGCTCTCCTCCCTGCAGAAGAAATTCCCGGCGGAAAAGACAGTGAATATCGCCAATTCCGGCGAGCCGTTCCAGTACCTCTATTTGTTGCACGCTTCGGCGTGGACGCCCAACGGCGGCAAGCCGGTAGGCACCATCGTCGCCGAATACGCCGACGGCGGCAAAAAGGAATTCCCGGTGCTCGCCGGCCGCGACGTCGGCAACTGGTGGCAGCCTTTCGGATTCCCCAACGGCGCCATCGCCTGGACCGGGGAGAACGCCGAGTCGTTCGTCGGCCTCTATCTCTCGCAGTTCCGGCTCGGCGACACCCCGAAGAAACTGACCTTCAAAGCCGCCGACGGCAGCAACACGATCTGGATGATCGCCGGCGCCACCCTCGGCGACCGCCAGATGAACCTCCAGCTGATCGAAACCCCGTCGTACATCGTCGCCGGGAAAGAGTGGGTTCCGCTGGAATTCGACGGCAAAACGGTGGCGGGTTCTCCGCTCGACTTCTCCACCTTCCTCGACGCCCCGGCCGGAAAATACGGCCCGGTGACGGTCAACGCCGCCGGTCACTTCTCCTTCCGCGACGCGCCTGAAAAGCGCATCCGTTTCTTCGGCCCGAATCTGGTCGGAACTTCGAACGATCTCGACAAGGCGCTCGCCGACGATTTCGTGCAAAAGGCGGTCCGCCTCGGTTACAACACCATCCGCTTCCACCACTTCGAAAACGGCCTGCTCGGTCCCGGAGCCGATTCGCTCAACCTCGACCCCAAGGCGCTCGACCGCTTCGACTATCTCTTCGCCGAACTCAAAAAGCACGGCGTCTACCTCTGCTTCGACCTCTACGCCAGCCGCAAACTGCGCGCCGGCGACGGCATCGAAGAGCGCGTCGGCCGCGAATTCGAACGCTACGGATTCGAAATGAAATCCCTGGTGACGATCAGCCCCACCGCCATGGCCAACTGGAAGGAATTCGCCCGGCGGCTGCTCACCCATCGCAACCCGTACACCGGCCTCACGCTGGCGGAAGACCCCGCGCTCTATTCGCTCAATCTGGTCAACGAGAATCCACTTCTCGTCATCTGGAACCGCAACCCCGCGCTCATCCCCCTCTTCGAGGCGAAGTATATCGAATATCTCAAGGCCAATGGCCTCGACACCCCACAGAACCGCGAATCGCACAGCGGTCCCTTCATCGCCTTCCTCAACGACCTTCAAATCCGCAGCATCGAAGAGCAGAAGCGTTTCCTCAAAGACGAACTCAAACTGGTTGCCCTCATCACCGACCTCAATATGGTCAGCAAGTACACCTTGAACCCGGTGCGCGAACACCTCGATTTCGTCGACAATCACCAGTATTGGGACCACCCCGGCTTCCCCGTCCAACAGTGGCAGATGCCCTTTCTCTTCTCGAACAATTCGTCGATCAACTACAACGCCCAGAATCCACGCTACCTCATGCCGACCCGGATCTTCGGCAAACCCTACACCATCACCGAATTCAACTTCTGCAACCCCAACCCCTTCCGCGTCGAAGGCGGCCCGCTCATCGGCGGCTACGCCGCCCTCCAGGACTGGGACGGCCTCTACCGTTTCGCCTGGTCCCACAGCCGCGACAATATGACCGCCGTCAACTCCCCCAAAGGATTCGACGTCGTCAACGACCCCCAGGCCCAGCTCGGCGAACGCATCATCAACCTCCTCTTCATGCGTGAGTATGTCGGGGCGGCCAAACCCGCCTTCGCGTTCACCTACACCCCCGAACAACTCCGGACTGTCGAAGGCAGCGCCAACAGCGCCGGCGAATACCCCGCCGATTTCTCCAAACTCGGCCTCTACGCCCGCATCGGCACCCTCGGTCCCAATGCCCAATTCCCCGGCGTAACCAAAGTCGACGCCCTCTCCGACGGCTGGCAGAAAAATCTCCCCGCCTCCGCCCGGGACGCCCTCAAAGGTCTCGCCGATCAAGGCTCCATCACCAGCGCCAACGGCGAAATTACCCTCAACACCAAAGCGAAGTCCCTCGACATCGTCGCCCCCAAAGCCGAAGTCATCACCTTCCTCGGCAACGCCTCCGGCAAAGTCATGCGTCTCGCCAACGGCTCCCACTATCAGACCGTCGCCCTCCTCTCCCTCGACGGCAAACCCCTCGCCGACAGCCGGAAAATCCTCCTCTTCCAGCTCGCCAACCTCGCCGGCACTAAGCAGAAATTTTCCAACGATCAGCGAAAACTCCTCGAAAGTTGGGGCGAATTGCCCATCCTTCTCGAAAAATGCAAGGCCGATGTCGAACTCTCCCTCCCGGAGATGAAGGTCGAAGCCCTCAAACTCGATGGCTCCTCCAACGGCCCTATCCCCGCCAAATACGAGAACGGCAAACTCCGTTTCACCTTGGATACCGCCTCCCGTCCCGGTGGCGTTATGGTCTATCTCCTTTCCCGCTAGGTCGTGTGGCATGGGAATAAGGGAGGCGCTTCGCCCTCCCTTAACCCACCCGACCGGCAGGGTGCCGGTGCCGGGTACTAGATCCGCATCAAATGCTGCGCATTTGACGCTCCGACTAAGAAATTCGGGGGGCAGTGCGAGGTTCCGGAGGGCGCAAAATACCGCTCCCTCCGGCGCCTCTTGCCCTTTTTTTAGGGCAAGAGGGCACTCCTTCCGCCTGTTTTTGCAGGAAGTTGGTTTGCAGGGTGTAAGACCGGCGCGGGGATGATTGGCAGGTCTGCTCGTGTGGAGATCGATAAACGGGCTTGGCAGGTTTTCGAAACGTTCTTGGCGGTCTGGCGCGAGTTCTCTTGTGTGGGTCATGCCCGGCGTGCGGCTTTAGCTTTCTGCAAAATTGAAAAGTACCTTACTCGCAGGCATGAGTACGGCGAAGCCGCACGGAATGCCGGAGAGCGGGGCCCCCGAAAAGTACCCGAAGCCCGCCGCAGGCGGGACCCGAGGCCCGTGGCCGAAGGGTGGCAACTTTTTGGGGTGAGGCACCCTGCCGGTCGGGAGGGTTAAGGGGGGGCGAAGCGCCTCCCTTATTCCCACGACGATGAGTGGAGTGGAGGAGTTATTTGATATAGGAGCAGCAGTAATCGGTGACGGTTTTGATTTGCAATTTGAATTTTGATTTTGCGGGGACTTCAAATTGATCGCCGGCCTGAATGGTCTGCCATTCTGTGGAGGGGGGGATTAACACTTCGAGATTGCCGGAGAGGATTTCCATGATTTCCTTGGCATCGGTGGAGAATTCGTAGTCGCCGGGGGCCATGATGCCGAGGGTTTTTTTGGTGCCGTCGTTGAAGATGACGGTGCGGCTGGTTACTTTCCCGTCAAAATAGACATTGGCTTTTTTGATGATGGTGACATTTTTGAATTCCGACATAGGATTACCTTCTTTTTAATGCTGAGGGTACGTGTTGGGATTAATGGCCGCCGTTTTTCTTTTCCAGCAGGAAGACGCAGCCGACGGCGAAGAGGTTGGGCCAGCTGGCGCTGAGGAAGGGGAACGAGGGGCCGATGGGGATTTCCTGAACGATGCGGATGTCGAGATGCCGGCACAGTCGCCGGAAATCCTTGATCGTGGCGTGATGGATATTGGGGGTATTGTACCACTGATAGGGGATTTCGCGGGTGCGGGGCATGGCGCCGCGGAGGACGAGTTGTGCGCGGCAGGAGAGATAGCCGAAGTTGAGCATGCTGACTGCGGCCATTTTGCCGACGCGGACGATTTTGCGCATGAGCTGATCGGGGCGCCGGGTCTGCTGGAGGGTCTGGCTTAAAATCACGAGGTCGAAGGCGTCGTTTTCGACGAAATCGAGTTCGTCGTCGAGGTCCATCTGGACGACGGGGACGCCGTTGGAGATGCTTTCGGCGACGAGATCGGGGACGAGTTCGATGCCGAGGACTTCTGCGCCGCGTTCCTGCTGGAGCATTTTGAGAAAGCTGCCGTCGCCGCATCCGAGGTCGAGGACGCGGTGGCCGCGGTCGACGAGTTCGGCGATGACGGCGAGGTCGGGGCGGTTGCGCAGTTCATTGTGCAAGCTGAGTTTAGCCACGTTGGACCTCCAGGCGGTTGCGGAGGAAATCGCGGATCATGCGGCCGAGGGCGTCGACTTCGAGGAGGAACGCGTCGTGTCCGTAGTCCGACTTGATTTCGCAGAACGAGACGTTGAGCCGGTTTTTGAGCAGGGCGTGAACGATCTTGCGCGACTCGGCGGTGGGGAAGAGCCAGTCGCTGGAGAACGAGACGACGAGGAAGGCGGCCTTGGCGGAGGCGAAGGTTTTGGCGAGGTCGCCGCCGCTGCGCCGCGCCATGTCGAAATAGTCGAGGGCGCGGGTGATATAGAAATAGCTGTTGGCGTCGAAGAGTTCGACGAAACGGCGTCCCTGGTGTTCGAGATAGCTTTCGACGGCGAAGTCGCGCTGGAAGGCGAAGCTGTAGCTCTCGGTATCCTGGAGTTCGCGGCCGAATTTGCGGCTCATGGACTCGTCGGAGAGATAGGTGATATGGGCGAGCATCCGTGCGGTGGCGAGTCCGCCTTCGGGGACTTGTTCCGGGGAATAGTTGCCGAAGTTCCAGCGCGGGTCGTTTTTGATCGCCTCGCGCCCGACCCAGTCGAAGGCGATACTTTGCGGCGAGAGCTGCGAAGTGGTGGCGATGGGGATGACGCTGTTGACCATGTCGGGATAATTGATGGCCCATTCGAGGGCCTGCATGCCGCCCATGGAGCCGCCGACGACGGAGAGCAGTTTTTCGACGCCGAGGGATTGTACGAGATGCTTCTGGGCGCGCACCATGTCGCGGATGGTGATGACCGGGAAGTTGAGGTTGTACGGTTCGCCGGTGTCGGGGTCGATGGAGCGCGGGCCGGTGGAGCCGGCGCAGCTGCCGAGGACGTTGCTGCAGATGACGAAATAGCGGTCGGTGTCGATGGCTTTGCCGGGTCCGACCATGTCGTCCCACCATCCCGGTTTGGGGTCGTTTTCGGAATAGCGCCCGCAGACGTGGGCGTTCCCGGACAGCGCGTGTGCGATGAGGATCGCGTTGTCGGCCTGCGGCGAAAGAGTTCCGGCCGTTTCATAACGGATGTCGACTTCTTTGAGTACCTTGCCGCAATCGAGCGACAGGGGCTCGGGCAGCCGGAACGTCTGTGGTGTAGTGATGAGCAACTTGATGAAGCCCTCCTCTGATAGCATCACTCAAATTGCATAATATACACCGGCGGCGAATCAAGTGCAAGCTCACAAACGGAAAACTTGCAAATGACCGCCGCCGCGTCGGAGCCGTCCGGTCTTCCGGGGTTACTCGGGCTTGCCGAACCAGAAGGGCATGCGCAGGCTGGCGGCCTGCCAGTCGCGCGGGACGGTGACGGTTTTGATCGCCTCGGCGTGGCCGTCGACGAAGACAAGATTGTTGGTCGTGCTGTTGCCGTGGACCGGGCCGAAGGCGGAGAAGGTGATGTTGGCCGCGGTGTTGTGGGTGCCCCAGTTGACCGTCGAATACCAGTAGGTGGCGGTCCACGGCGCGTCGCCGATGAGGGCCATTTTCGAGGCGAGCAGGTAGCGGTCGCGCTTGCCGTAGCTGGCGTTGGAGTTCTTGGCGTAGTTGACCTGCCAGTATCCGGTCGAGGTCGGCCGCGAGTGTTCCTTGCCGCCGTTCGCGCAGTAGACGGCGGGGTTCTGCTTGTTGTTGGGGTCGTTGAGCGCGAGATAGCCGTTCTTCCTGAGCACGCCGTACCAGAAGCGGTCGTCGATGGCGCCGGAGCCCTTGTCGCCGACGGTGAGGAAGCCCCGGTTGTCGTCGGCGTAGGTGTTCTCCATCATGCCGAGCTGCTTGACCGAGTTCATGCAGCGCGTCTGGCCGGCGCGGTCGCGGGCCTGGTTCAAGGCGGGCAGCAGCATGGCGGCGAGGATCGCGATGATGGCGATGACCACCAGGAGTTCAATGAGCGTGAAATTCTTCTTCATTTGTTCATCTCCTTGTTTGAAGAGGCAAGTTCATAAACCATGGTTTGGAACGTGTCGAGGGGCAGGATGAGCTTTCCGTTTTCCCGGACCGGAACGATCCGCTTTCCCCGGGAGCCGTCGGTGCCGACGGCGTAGATTTCGTATTCGCCGGGGAGGTCGAGGGTGAGCCGGGCGCGTCCGCGGCGGACCAGGGAGGGCATGACGCCCGCGTCGAGCAGGATTTTCCGGCTGGAATCGGCGTAGCGCGCATTGAGGTTGCCGGTGTCGGTGAGGTGCATCAAAAGAATCCGGCCGCTGTCGCGCAGTGGTTTGCCGTCGCGGGAGGCGAGCATGACCACGTTCCACGGCGATTGCGAGGCGACTTCGGCGACGTTTCCGCGCAGCGTGGAGTTTCCGGTGAGGAGGAACCCCTCCATCTCCGGCGAGACCGCGCGGAAGGTTCCCTGCTTTGCGTCGAGTTCGAGTTCGCCGGTGTCGGAGCGGAAGCGCCCGCGCTTCTCGTCGGCGCTGCCCGCGGGGATGCGTCCTTCGGCTTCCAGCCGGGCGGCGAGTCCGGGCGTGGCCGGAACGGTCTTCTCGGCCCAGCCCGCCGGGGGCGGTGCGTCAGGCAGCGTGACGGCGAACGGGAGTTCCGCCGCGGGCGTTCCTTCGGCGATCACGCTGCCGAGGCGGGAGACGAGGCCGAGTTCCGAGTAGCATCCGGGGGCCTCGCCCTTGCGCCAGACGAGCGCGTCGGGGTTGTCCAGCACCCGGTCGCCGTAAACGAGCGGAATGACGTTCCGGGCGGGGCGGACCAGGTGTTTGAGGAAGATCAGCGCCGCCATCCGGTCGGCCAGCAGCGACACCGGGTCGGTGGCGATGTCGAACCGGCCCATCGCCGTCGGGCGGTGGACGAAATCCGGCCAGTGCGAGTAGGCGAACCGCTGCATGACGCTGTAATCCTGCAACGCCGCGTAACACCCGGCCAGCAGCCCGGACTCGGCGCGGAACTCGTTGGGCGCGCAGAAATTGAATTCGCTGACGGCGAAGGGTTTGCCGAGAATCCGGGTGGGGAAGAGCAGCCGGGGAACCTCGGCGCGCCGGGCGACCGAGCTCTCGTTGTGGAATCCGTTCGGCCACGAGCCGGGCTTGCCGAGGTAGCGCGGGTGGTCGTGGTAGATGTGGTTGTCCACATAGTCGAAGCCGTTGCGGACCAGCCCGAGCGGAAGCTGGTGGTGCATGTTCATATCGGTCAGCGGAACCTTGCAGCCGAGCGAGCGGACGAATTCCGAGGCGCGGCGGTAGAAATCGCGCTGGCGTTCGATCAAAAAGCGGTTGAACGCGCGGTCGTCGCCGCCGCCCGCCTTCTCGAAGGCGGCGCGGAACAGCGCGCGGCTCTCCGGCGTGGTGTTCCAGTGGCCGTTGAGGTTGTCTTCGTTGACCAGACAGAGGTTGAAGAGGGCGGGGTCGTCCTTCCAGGCGAGCCCGGTGTAGGGGTTGACGTGGGTCAGGAGGTTGCGGGCGAACGCTTTCCAGTTCTCGAACACCTCGTCGTTTTCGACCGCGAACATCTTGAATTCCTGAAGCCGGAGCTCGCGTCCGCCGAGCGAGGCGATTTCTCCCTTGCGGGTCGGACGCAGGGTGTAGAGGTCGATGGCGACGTAGAGCCCGTTCTCTTTGGCCAGGTGGAAGAGGTAGTCGAGCCGGTCGATTTTTTCGGGGTCGAAGGTGACCGAATCCGGCGCGGACGGGTCGATCAGCCCGGCGTCGTAGTGATGGATGCGGAGGGTGTTGTAGCCCATGCGGCGAAGCGCGAGCACGGTCGTCTCCAGCTCCTTTTTCTCCTGGTAATTGACGGTGAAGCAGATGTTCGCGCCGTAGAACCGCTGCGGGACGCCGGGGAGTTTTTCAAATTCGAAATTGCCGCCGCTGACCGTCACCCGGCCGTACTTTCCGGCGGGCGCGTCGGCGAGGTCGGAGAAGTCGAGGATCGAGCCGGGCAGTACGTTCACCTGGAAGTCGAACGCCTTCCTCTCCGCCCCCGGCTTGAGCACGTATTCGGAGGCGTTGCAAAGCACCCGGTCTTCGCCGGACGCGAGCTTGCGCAAGTCGGTCTGCCCCACTGGTTCGACCGCCCGCAGCGGGGCGCGGAGCGGGGCGGCCTTGACCAGCCGGTCGTCGCCGGCGGGAATTCCGTCGGAAGCGCTCCATTCGCGCGTCTCTTCGGAGCCGTCGGCGTAGAGCAGCCGGAGTTTGGCCGTTTCGCCGCCGAAGGTGACGAAAAGCGCGTCGCCCGCCGCGGCGGCAACCGGAATCGTTTTCGCTCCCGGCCGGAATTCGACGGCGGCGGTGCGGTAGGGGGTGTAGGCGAGGTCGAAGGCGCATTCGCTTCTTTTGAGCAGCCCCCGCTCCGGCGAAAAGGAGATGCGCAGGTCGTAAGTGCTGTTGCCCGCGTAGAAGCGGTCGTCCTGCAGCCGGACGCGGAGTTTGCCGCCGGGGGCGCTCAAGGTCAGGCGTCCCTCCGGCATGTCGAATGCGAGGGACGCGACTTCGACCGGCCCGGCGACGGTCTCTTTGCCGACGGTTTCGGGGAACTTGAACTCACGCTCGCCGAACTTCACGCGACGCCCGGCGAACGCGGCGGCGGGGAGCCTGATCGAGCAGGCGGCGAGTTCGCTTTCGACTCCGCCGGGAGACGAGAGCTCCATCCGGAAGCGGTAACGCCCTTCTCCCGGTTTCGCGATCTCCTCGGAGAAGGCGAAGGAGTCCTTCTCGGTGAAGAAGGTTCCTTTGAAGAGAAAGCCGCCGTCGGTTTTCTTCGGATATCCGGCATCGGGACGGACGACGGAGGCGCTCTGTTCGCGCCTGCCGTTCCAGCCCTTCCCGAAAAAAAGCACGCGGATCTTCGCCGAATCGAGGTCGGCTCCGCCGTGCGGCAGAATCGTCATCTCCGCACGGACGCCGAAGGCGAACAGCAGAGCAAGCAGCAGCAACAAGGTTTTCATGCACTCTCCAAAGGGTTGGTTGTCCTGTCACAATCAATTATACCACAGACGGCGCGAAATACGTTTGGCGGATTGCCGATTTTATCAGATATTTTGATGTTCGCCTTGTATTCCGCCGAAGTTCGTCCTATATTCCGGCATGAAGACGTTTTCGTGGGAAAACCTTCCTTACCGCTCTTCGGTAATGAAACTCTACAAACACCACCTCGTCACCGGCGACGAAGTGGAGTCGCACCACCACGACTTTTATGAGATATTCTGGATTCTCTCGGGGCAGGGGGAGCACTGGGTGAACGGGGAGAACGGCCGTCTTTCGCGCGGCGACCTGGTGTGGATTCGCCCCTACGACACGCACCGGCTGGTGGGGCGGAGCGTGGAACCGCTGGTGTTCTACAACCTGGCGTTTCCGGCTTACGTGATCGACGAGCTGGCGGAGCGTTATCCGGAGTGCCGGGGGTTCTTCGAAACCGGCGACCGCCGCCCGCTGGTGATGACGCTGATGCCGTTCCTGCTCGATTGGCTGGAGAGCGCGACGACGGGCCTGCTGCGCCATCCGGATTCGCGGTTCGAGCTGGACCGTTTCCTGCTGAATCTGCTCGGGGAGCTGGCGAGCTACCGTTCGAACCTGTTCCGCAACTGCCCGTTGTGGCTGCGCGAGGCGGTGATGAAACTGACCCGCGATCCGGAGCTCCTGAAACAGGGCAGCGGCGTTCTGGCGAAGCTCTCCGGGCGGAGCGTCGAACACACGGCGCGCGAACTCAAGCGCCACACGGGGATGACGCCGAGCGAGGCGGTGAACCGGATTCGCCTGGACTACGCGGCGCGCCTCCTGGCCAACACGGATTTGAGCGTGACCGAGGTGGTGTATAAATCCGGCTTCCGCAACCCGAGCTGTTTTTTCCAGCAGTTCCGGAAAGCCTACGAAAGCACGCCGCGCAACTACCGCAAAGAACACCTCGCCGCCAGCCTTCAGGAAGGCGACCGCTCCGATTCCTGAGAAACGGAGTTGCTTTTCGAGGGATGCCGGTATATATTAGCCCCGCACCTCCTGCGCGGCTGGCGAAATTGGCAAACGCACCGGATTTAGGTTCCGACGCCGAAAGGCTTGCGGGTTCAAGTCCCGCGCCGCGCACCATTCTTTTTCCGACAAATCCCGTTTTCAGCCCAGAATCCATCATTCGAGTTGACTTGCTGCCCGCAACCGTTTCTGTCCGGTTCAAAAGCGCGGTAGGCGCCGCGTAGCGGATGTGAGAGAACCGCATGGTTCGGCAAAGCCGAAGCAGGCGGCAAGGAGCAAAAGCGACGCAGTCGAACGCAGCGGAGCGAAGGCCCTCTGCCATAGTCCGCCAGCGGCGGGCGGTGAAGAGTTGGCGGCCAAAGGCCGACAAGTAAGGACGCGATAGCGGCCGCTGCGGTAGGAGCAGAACTATAACACGATAAAGTACCCGCCGCCAGATCGTAAAAAATGGGGGTGCGGGGGAAATATCGTTTCCCCCGCAGAGCCGCCCCATGAAAAAAGACCGCCGGATGTTTTCGCACATCTGCCTGTCGGCAACTTCAATATGTTACCCCTTCCAGATGTCGGCGATGTCGAGCAGCCGGCGGAGGATCGGTTCGGCGTTGACGCGGCCCAGGCGCTCGATGAGCTGACCGGCGGGCCAGTTCGACGAGATCCAGAGCTGGAATCCGCCGTGCGGCGTGCGTCCGGCCCGCTGTTGGAGGGTGGCGGCGTAGCGGGCGTCGACGAGCTGCCAGAGGCGCATGACGCGGCTGTCGCTGGCCGCCTCTTTGCCGAGGTCGTCGATCACCAGGAGGTCGGCGCGCTTGATCGACTCCAGCAGATGAAGTCCCCACTCCTCCTTGCGCCGGAAGGCCGCGCCGAGTTCGTCGCAGAGGTCGGCGGCGGTGCGGTAGACGACGCTTTTCGTCTCCAGCGCCCGTTCGGCGAAGGCGGAAAGCACGCGGGTTTTGCCGAGTCCGGATTCGCCGGAGAGCAGGACCGAGCGGTCGGCGGCGCGGAGCTCCATCCATTCCCACAGCGCCCGGTTCGCCTTGGGGTGGCCGGGGTCGAAGGGGAGAACATAGTCGTCGATTTTCGAGAGCTTCCGCCGCTCCCGGCGGGTGGCGGCGAGTTCGGTCAGGCGCGCTTCTTCGGCGAGTTGCCGCTGCCGCGCCTCCTCCTCGCGGCGTTTCTCCACCAGACAGGGGGCGCAGTAGGAAGCGTTCCGATGTGCTTCACGCAGAAGCGGTTCCTTCCAGACGTCCGCCGGGAGCTCGACCGTCACCGGAACGCCGCACCGCTTGCAGCGGCATGACAAGGGGACGGTTTCAGAACAAGCCATCGTATTTGCCCCCCGCTTTTGAAGTGCCTGATCCGCTGCCGTTTGCGCCGAAGCCGTTGCGTTCCCAGGTGCGGACGGCGGCCTTCCAGTCCCGCATCGGCGAACGCCCGCCGATTTTCCAGCCGTTGGACTCGTAGTGATCGATAAACTGTTCGGAGTCAACGGAATTGCGCCTCTCCCTGCAATATGCCCGGATCTCATCGAGTGAAGGCTTGACGAAGGCGGCCCTCCTTGGGGGGACACGGGGGGAGTTTTGCAGGGGGAGGATGGAGGGGCCGCGGATTCCGGCAACGCCGGGCGGGTGACGGCGTTTGGCGGGGCTTGGCCGCATTTGGCGGCACTTGCCGCCCCGCCCCGGCGGCCGGAGCGTTGGCGTGCGGCGCTGATTTCGCCCTGCCGCTTCGCGTAGGCGTCGATTCCGGCGCGGATCATGGCGAACGCGGGGCGGACGGAGCGCATCAGCGTTTCGCCTGGTTCCGCGCCCCTGCGATAGAGAATGACGGCCCGCCAGAGGGCTCCGCGCTCGGTGTCGGAGAGTTCCAGCAGTAAATCTTCCTGTTCGCAGATATCGTAGTAACTTGCCATTCGATGGTCCTTTCTGTGATGTGAATACGCATATCAGGGAGCAATGACAACTTTTTGCGACTTTCCGCCTCAGAAACGGCGGGGCGGGGCATGGCGACAACCCTTACCCGGCACCGGCACCCTGCCGGTCTGGGTGCAAAAAAGAAAAGTACCTTTCTCGCAGGCACGAGTACGGCGCAAAGCGCCGCACGGAATGCCGGAGAGCGGGGCCCCCGGAAAGATCCCCGGAGCTTTTGGCCGTTTCGGCCAAAAGACCCGAGGCCCGTGGCCGAAGGGTGGGATCTTTTTGGGGAGTGGCGAAGCGCCCTGCCCGTCGGAGACACGGACTGCCGCTCATTAACCAGCTCAAGTGCCGAACAAGTTCGGCAGTGAGCGGCAGCGGTGGAGTTGACCGCGAGGTCAACTCACCCGCTCGCGCCGAAGGCGGAGCTTCTCCCACGCCAAGAAACTATTGAAAACAAGCGTGCCGTAGTTTCTCAAAAGCGGGTGTCCGCCCTTCCGGGCGGACCGGCGAGTTGACCTATACGGTCAACTCCGCCTCGGCGCTACGCGGCAAAATTTTCAATTTTGCTATGTAGCTGTTTCGCTTCGCGCCGGTAGCCTCCGGCGGTTGGGGTGCGTCGCCCCCAAACCCCAGACCGGCAGGGTGCCGGTGCCGGGTACGGGTTGCAGACGCGCAGCGCCCGCATCACCTCGCCCCCCCCGATTTCCGCATATTTTCCGCTTCTTTTCTGGAAAATCCGGCGGAAGGGTGTATTGTTTACAAAGGTATGTAATGGTTTCCATGAGAAAGAGCCCGACTCCATGATCGATATCGCCGAAGAATCCCGCAAAAAGGTCGAACGCGCCCTGCTGGTCGGCATCCGCACGCCCGACGACACCGAAGCCGTGGTCAACGAGCACCTCGACGAACTCGCCGACCTGGTCCGGAATCTCGATATCACTCCGCTCGAACCGGTTGTGGTCAACCTTCACGCCCCGATGGCACAGTATTGCGTCGGCACCGGCAAGGCCGAGGAGATCGCCCGGCTCATGCAGGAGAGCGAGGCCGACTGCCTGATCTTCGACAGCCCGCTCTCCCCCTCGCAGCAGCGCAACTGGGAGCGGCTTACCCACAGTTGCGTGATCGACCGCGAAGAGGTCATCCTCGATATCTTCGGCGAACGCGCCTCCACCCGCGAGGCGGCGCTCCAGGTCGAGCTCGCCCGCTGCCGCTACTCGCTGCCCCGGCTGACCCGGGCGTGGACCCACCTCTCCCGCCAGCGCGGCGGCGGAGCCACCACCCGCGGCGAAGGCGAGGCGCAGATCGAAACCGACCGGCGGCTCCTCAAACGGCGCATTTCGCTGCTCGAAGAAGAGCTCAAAACCGTCCGCAAACAGCGCGACACCCAGCGCAAGTCGCGGCAGCGCAACCTGATTCCGCACGGGGCGATCGTCGGCTACACCAACGTCGGCAAATCCTCGCTGCTCCAGGCGCTCTCCGGCGCGGAGATTCTGGTCAAGGATCAACTCTTCGCCACGCTCGACCCGACCACCCGGCGGGTTCCGCTCGGGGAGAACCTCGAAGTGCTGCTGACCGACACGGTCGGCTTCGTCCGCAAACTGCCGCACGCGCTGGTCGAAGCGTTCAAGTCGACGCTGGAAGAAGCGGTGCTCGCCGACTTCCTGCTGCTGGTGCTCGACATCTCGTCGACCCAGCTCGACGCGCAGTGGGAGACGACGCTTTCGGTGCTCAAGGAACTCGGGGCCGACGAGAAGAGAATTTTCATCGTCTTCAACAAGCTCGACCTGATCGACCGCGACGCCGAACGGGTGCTGTTCGCCCGGCTGAACGGGCTGTTCCCCGGCGCGTTTTACCTCTCCACCCAGAGCGGCGAGGGGGTCGACGAGCTCAAAAAACGCCTCGCTTCGATCGCCGCCGAAAACTTCCAGCTGCTCCGGGTCAAACTCCCGCCCGGGCGGCACGACCTCGCCGCCCTCGCCCACGCCAGCGGACGCATCTACGAGGAAAGTTACAACGACCGGGGAGAACTCGAACTTGTCTTCACCATCGGCCCGGTGCACCGGCATAAATTTCTGGAGTATTCGATATGAGACGCCTCGTTCTTCCGCTGGTCCTGCTGGCCGTCCTGCCGTTCCTCTCCGGCGCCGCGAAAAACGCCTGGGACATCTGGCGCGAGGGGTACGTCGCCTACCAGAAGGGCGAGGCCGCGCGCGACCGCGGCGAGTACAGCCAGGCGTATGAATCGTTCCGGACCTCGCTCGAACTTTACCGCGAGATCCAGCGGCTCCGGCCGGACTGGGACCAGAAAATCATCCTGCAGCGGATCGCCGACAGCGAACGCGAACTCGAAAAGGTCCGCAAACTGCTCGGCGTCGAGGCGGCGCCCGCGGCCCCGGAACCGATTCCATCCCCGGAGACGCCGGCATCTCGGCGGGGCGTCGATTTCGTCGAGCAGGAGAGCCGGGCCCGCGAACTTGAAATCTACCGCAAGAAGATCGTCGACCTCACCGTCGAAAACGACCAGCTCCGCAAGGAAGTCGAGCGGCTGAAGGGCAACGAGGTGGACGCGCTCAAACTGCTGCGCGAACAGCGCGTGCTGCGCGAAAACGCCACGCTCCTCGAGCAGCAGGTGAAGACGCTCGAGAAACAGCTTCAGGAGCCCGACACCCGCGTCGAAGCGTTCCAGAAACAGCTCGTCGAGGAGAAGATGAATTCCGACCTGCTGGCCAAGCGGTTGCAGCTCGCCGAAGCCCGCGCCCAGAAGCTGGACAAGGAGTCCGTCGACCTCAACCGCGCCCGGGGGCTCGCCGAGGCCGCCGCCAAGGCGAACGCCGACGACGTCGTCCGGCTGAACCGGGAGATGGAGGAGCTGCGCAAGTTCCGCGACGACGCACAGAAACAGCGGGCCGCGCTCGAAGCCGCCGCCGCCGAATCGGACCTCAAGCTCAAGAATCTCAACGCCAAGCTGGATAAACAGTCCGCCGACCTTGCCGAACTCAACCGCCGCCTGACCGAAGCCGCCACCGCCGGCGGCGGCGCGGGCAAGCTCAACGCCGAACTGCTGGCGGAAAACGCCAAACTCAAAGCCGAAACCGCCGCCTCACGCAAAGCGCTCGACTCCTCGGCCGAAGAACTTCTCGCGCTCCAGAATAAACACCGCGCCGCGCAGCTCGAAGTGGTCCAGCTCAAAGAGACGGTCCAGCGGATCGAGACGCTCCGGCTGGCGCTCGAGAAGGGCAACTCAGACATCAACAAGGAGTTGGAGCGCGAACACGCCTCCGCCGAACTCACCGCGGTCGAACTCAGGAACCTGCGCGAACGCAACACCAAACTCGAAGCGGACATGAAGGGCTGGAGCGAGCGGTGCGCCAAGCTCGAAGAGCAGCTGAAAACCCAGGACACCGCCGTCAACGCCGGAATCGCCAAAAGCGAAGAGGCGAACCAGAAGCTCCTCGCCGACCTCAAACTGCTCAAGGCCCAGCTCAAGACGCAGGACGAAGAGTTCAAAGTCCTTTCCGCGCAAAACGCTTCGCGCGCCGAAGCGCTCGAAGCCGCCAACACCGAGCTTAAGAATGCCAAATCCGCGCAGCTGCTGACCGCCGAAAAGCTGGAGAAGGCGCAGAAAGCCGAAGCCGGCCTGGCCGAAGCGCAAGCGCGCCTGGCCAAGCTGACGCCGGAACTCGAAAGCCTGAAAAAAGACGTTCCGGCGATGCGCAAACAGCTCGCCGAAGCCAAAGAGACCGCCGAGGCGCTGAAAACTTCGCAGGCCGGGCTCGAAGCGGCGAAGAAACGGCTGGTGGAACTCGAAGCCATCTCCGGTAAACTGTTGGAGGAGCAGAAGAACAATCAGGCACTCACCGAAAAGAACCGGACGCTCACCGCCGAAGTCGCCAAGCTCCAGAGCGAAGCACAGGCGAATCGTGAGACCGCGCCGGAAAAACCGGCGATTGCCGAACCGCTGCCGCCGCTGCCTTCGGGGGTGACGGCTCCGGCCAACCTCAAGCCCGCCGAGCTGGTCGCCGCCGGGCAGAAGGAGGAGAAAGCGGAACGCTGGGAGGTGGCAATCTGGAATTACGAAGCGGCGCTCGCCCGCGACCCGGAAAACGCGGATGCGGCCCGGCTGCTCGGCGACCTCTATTTCCGGCGCGGCGAATTCGCCAAGGCGGAACCGCTGCTGGCGAAGGCGTCGACGGCCAATCCGAACAGCGCGGCGATCACGGCCTGCTACGCCGAGTCGCTGATCGGGCAGGGGAAATACGGCAACGCGCTGGCGGTGCTGGAGAAACCGTTGAAGTTGAACCGGAACGACTTCCGCCTCCATCTCGCGCAGGCGAAGGCGCTGGCCGGGAGTGCAAAAAAGGACGCGGCGGAGAGCGAATTCAAAGCGGCGGCGGGACTTGATTCCACCTCGCCCGCTCCGCAGCTCGGGCTGGCGCGGCTGAAACTGGCGGCGGGCGACGAGAAGGCGGCGGCGGAGTTCTACCGCCAGGCGCGCGACCTCGGCGCGGGCCCGGACACGGAGCTGGAGCCGAAGCTCGGCAAGAAGCTGGCCGAACAGCGGGAACTGGCGGAATTCATGTCCAAAGCGGCGGCGGAGGCGGCGAAGAACGGCGACTGGACCAGTGCGCTGTGGTACTACCGCCAGTTGAGCGAGATCGATAAGAATAACCGGAGGATTCCGCCGCGGATGGCGTTCAGCCATATCCAGGCGGGGAATTACGCGCAGGCGCTGGAGATTCTGACGTTGAATCCGCCCTCGGCGGAGAGCGACGTGGTGCGGGTGATCGCCTATCTGAAACAGGGGAAATACGGCGAAGCGCGCAAGGCGGCGGAAGAGGCGCTGAAACGCAACGGAGACAAGCCGCTGGAGCTTGCCCCGGGCTGGCCGGAACTGTCGCAGGAATTCGCGGCGTTGAGCAAGAAGCCTGAACTGGGCCAATCGGTGGCGGGGATGGAGTGCGCGAAGCTGTTGCCGAGGCTGATCAAGCAGTAAGAGCGTATCCCTGAATAAGCCAAAATGTCCTGATTTGCGGCGAAACGCCATTCGCTTGTCCGCTAAAATTGCCGATACCGCCAGTATCGTCAATTTGATCAGACTTCGTGACTGACATTTCGGCGCGGCATCATGCCATTTCTTTATTCAGGGATAAGCTCTAAATTTCGAAAAAAAGTGAGTTCCCGGATTTGATTTTCGTCAAAACCGGGATATAGTAAGAAACATCACGAGGCGTGGTAGCCAAGAGGTTAGGCAGCGGTCTGCAAAATCGCTCAGACCGGTTCGATTCCGGTCCACGCCTCCATTTTTTTGCCCTGATTCCGGACTTCGCAGAAACCAGAATTTCCCCCTGTCAGCGAACAAGATAGAACTCTCCCTGCTTACCGTGCAGTTACTCGCTCCCGGCCCCGAACGTTTCTGCCCGGTTCAAAAGCGCGGTAGGCGCCGCGGAGCGGATGTGAGAGAACTGCCTCTTCTCCGGTTTGAGCCATAAATCAGAGCTCCTTCTGAGGTTGGATTGAGGGTAGCTGAAATATCTTCAATTTGAGATAGAATACGTCTCGGAAGCCATATGCCTGACGGATGAGCCATCGG